>Ga0114899_1001709_pt1 | contig 12492 bp, 12 predicted proteins | sample MalvireepMed_215_FD_83497 | JGI IMG/M metagenome (GOLD analysis project Ga0114899, IMG submission 83497) | Marine viral communities from the Global Malaspina Expedition - Malaspina viral metaG DeepMed_215 | ecosystem: Environmental > Aquatic > Marine > Oceanic | place: Mediterranean Sea... | reverse complement strand
TTCCTGCCGAAAGAATGAGTGACAGGATGAATTTGAAAATTTTCATAGGTGCTGGAATTTCAATGGAATATAGGAATTCCTGACGTAGATATGCTTTGAGTTAGGGGAAGTTGTTTTCTTAGCCGTATTCATTCTACCTTTGTTCAATACAATCCCATGAATTATACAGATTCAATCCTTCAAAAAGCCAAAAAGGTAAAGGCAATTTTCTTCGATGTTGATGGCGTACTTACTGATGGTGGAATTATTTATGACAATGCCGGAATGGAGTTCAAACGCTTCAATGTAAAAGACGGACAAATCATTAAATACTTAAGGAAGGCTGGAGTTTATACAGCGGTAATCACCGGAAGAGATTCCCTGGTAGTTAGAAACCGCTGTGAAGAGCTCAAAATCGACAAACACTACCACGGTATCAAAAACAAAATTGAAGCCTATGAAAAACTCAGGTCGAAGTGGGCTTTGGAAGATGAGGAAATAGCCTACATCGGGGATGATATCAATGATCTGCCAGTTCTGAACCTGTGCGGTTTGTCTTGCACTCCGGCTGACGGTCATTTCAAAGTGCGTGAGAGAGTAGATTTGGTTTTGAATCTGAAAGGAGGGGAAGGAACGCTTCGCGAATTGGCCGATTTGGTACTGGAATCACAAGGCTTGTATGAAGAAATAATTAAGGAATTAACATGAAGAAATTCGATAAAAGTTTTCAACTATCTGACAGTATTGAGGTTGGCAATGGAAAGATGGTTTTGTTCTCCGGTCCCTGTGCTGTAGAGTCTTACGATGTTTGCGCAAGGGTCGCAGAAACCCTCAAAGAAATTTGCCTTCGCCTCGATATTCAGTATATCTTTAAGGCATCGTTTGATAAAGCCAACAGAACTTCGGCAAAATCTTTCAGAGGGGTAGGGTTGGACGATGGTTTAAGCGTATTAGACCAAATCAAGCGAGATTTCGAGTTGCCAATAGTCACTGATATTCATGAGTCTTACCAGGCTAAACCTGTGAGTGACGTGGCGCTAGCATTGCAAATCCCCGCTTATTTGTGCCGTCAAACAGACTTGTTATTAGCAGCAGGAGAAACCGGTAAAACAGTGAAAATCAAGAGGGGGCAATTCATGGCTCCCGAAGATATGGAGTACGCAGTCAACAAGGTAAAATCAACAGGAAATGAAAAGGTCATCCTTACAGAAAGAGGAGTATCTTTTGGCTATCATAACCTGGTGGTTGATATGCGTTCATTGCCAGTCATGCGTCAATACGCTCCGGTTATTTTTGATGTTACCCACAGTGTTCAACAGCCGGGAGGTATGGGCGGAAGCTCAGGAGGACAGAAGCAATTTGCTCCCTTCCTGGCCCGGGCAGCCGGTGCCGTAGGAGTGGATGGTTTCTTCATCGAAACCCACCCAAAACCTGAAGAAGCCCTGAGTGATGGCCCAAATATGATCCCGTTACACAAAATGAAAGATTTTCTGACCATGTGCAAAGAAGCCTTTGAACTAGGTCAGCAAGCCAATAATGATATTGAATGAAAAAGAAAGAAAATAGAAGCCCTTTAGCCCTCAAGCTGATGGGCTTTCTTTTTGTGGTGCTCCTCGCCAGCAGCTGCATTCCGAATGAGAAGATAGTTTATTTTCAGAATAAGGAAGATTTGCCTGAATTGGCCAATGATCAATTGATTGAACTTACCAGGATTGACTACCGACTTCAACCTAATGATATATTGTTGATTAATTTTTATTCGAAGGAAACTGCTGCGGTAGAAGAATATTATCCCATTTTTCAAAGACGAGCAATGGCAGGCTTGGGTGGCGGAGGAAACAGCAATGGCAATAACCTTTTGAATGACCCTTATATTACAGGTTATAACATTGATAAGAATGGGGAAATTGAGATCAATGGTATTGGTCGAATTAAAGCTGCCGGTTTAACTACTGATTCACTTAAATACGTAATTGAAGAGACTATAAGAACTAAGGATGGGGTTAATGATATTCTGGTGGGAGTCAAGCTCCAGGGTATTCCGTTTACGATCTTTGGAGAGGTGGGCTCTCCTGGAAAAAGGGTGGAGAGAGTTTATGAATTGACACTTTTACAAGCCATTGCCACTTCAGGGGACCTTACTCTAAATGCAAATCGTGAACATGTTCTATTGGTAAGAGATTATCCGGATGGGGTTAGGATTCACGAATTGGACGTGACAGGTAGAGATATTATACCAACAGAGTTTTGGTTTATTCAGCCGGATGATTTGATCTATGTTCCGCCTTTGAAAATCAGAGAATTGGGAGTGGGAACCAGCGCGTTACAAAATTTATCTGTAATTGTATCGGTAATTTCGAGTACGACTTTGATTATCAGTCTTCTAACGAGGTTTTAATGGCAGGTTCTGAATTCGATTTTTTTGAGGAAAACAGTACGGGGAATAGCAATTCCAGTGCTATAGATCCAATTCTGATCTTAATCAAGGTTATTCGAAACTGGCCCATAATAGTAATTTCCTGCCTTGTAGCTCTCTTAATTGTTTTTGTGTATCACCGTTACACCACGGAAAGGTTTGCTCTGAGAGGATCGATTATGATCCCGGAGGAGAATCCTAACATCGCTACGGGCTTTTTCCGAGAGTTTATTGGAGGAGGTTTTACCCCGAATTTCCTAAATGAATTGGAGGTTTTAAGGAGCGAGGATGTTACAGCTGAAGCAATTGATTCCCTTGATTTTGGGATAGAGTACTACTCCAAAGGAAGAATTAAAACCATTGAAGAATATAATACGCTTCCTTTTACTATTATTCCATCTGAAGATCATTCCCAAGTATACAATAGAGAGTTTCTTATCACTTTCTATGAGAACAATGATTTTAGATTGTCATTTGCTAATGATGAAAAACACAGTGAATCTCAATTATATAAACCTAATAGTACAATAGCCACAGAGGCCTACAGTTTTACTGTTTTCTTTGATAGGTCAACCAGTTTAAATGGTAAGTCTTACACTTTTAAATTCAGGGATAGGCAGAGTTTGGTTAGGGAATGGAATTCCAAACTTTCAGTGACCTATTTAAGAGAGTTCACCACTATTGCTGTAATTAGACTCAATCATAGTGAGCCTAAAAAAGGAGCAAAATTCATCAACACATTGATGGAGGTTTATCGAGGGCAAGAATTGAAGAGGAAGGATGATTTAGCTGACAAAACCATATCCTACATCAATAGAGAACTCAGGATTTTGGATGATACCCTTTCTATTTATGAGTCGAAATTGGATAGGGTTAAAGTAGAGGAGAAGACTTTAAATCTCGATAACCTCGGAGATCCTGTCCTAAATAGAATGAACTCTCTCAGTCAGCGCAAGGGTGTTTTGGAAGGGTCTATTCGATCATTAGAACAAAATCTTATTTTTTTAGAGGATAGTAGCAAGTGGCAGGATGCCTTTCCACCTATCATGGTTACTGAAAATCAGTTGCTAACCAAGTCTTTTGAACGCCTTCAAAAACTTATTCTTGATAGAAAACAACTTTTGGTAACCCTTGCGCCCTTTAATAAGACAGTTAAAGAAGTGACGAATGAAATAGACGGATTAATTGCCTCTATAAAGTCGAATGCAAGGTTGCAAATTGAAGAGTATAATAATGAGCTGGATATAGTTGAGAGAGAGATAAAGTCTACCGAGTCTGAATTTAAAAACATTCCTGAGAAACAACGCCAGCTTAGTGATATTCAACGGGTTTACAATGTTTATGTGGGCATGTTCCAGTTCTTGCAACAAAGGAGAGCTGAAGCAGGCATTGCCAAGGCGGCTAATGAGGCCCATGCCCAGGTGGTAGATAAAGCTAGTTCGAATGTGAAGGCTATTTTTCCAAACAAGCCTTTTAATTATGCTTTAGGAGCTGGAATTGGGTTTGCTATTCCACTCTTATTTTTCCTATTGAGAGAAGTATTGAATGACAAGATTGAGTTTAGAAAACAAATTGAAAAACTTACCCAAATTCCAATTATTGGAATGATTGGCCATAACAAATACGAAGGTAATCTAGCGGTGCTTGAACATCCGAAATCTATCATGTCAGAATCTTTCCGTGCCATACGATCCAATATGGCATTCTTTGGTCGGGAAAGAAAAATTCAGACGGTTTTAGTCACCTCTAATGCGTCAGGGGAAGGAAAGTCATTTTGCTCGCTCAATCTGGCCTCAATGCTGGCGGTATCTGGAAAGAAAACCATATTAATCGGTTTGGATTTAAGAAAGCCCAAACTTTACAACGACTTCGGTTTGACTAACGATTTTGGAGTTTCTAACTATCTGGCGGGCTTTGTAGACAGAGATAAGATTATTCAGAAAACGCCTTATGAGAATTTGGATTTGATCGCGGCTGGACCAGTACCACCTAATCCTGCAGAGTTACTTATATCCCAAGAGCTAAAGGATTTAATCAATAGTTTGAAAGAAGTTTATGACCAGATAGTTATCGATACCCCACCGGTGGGTATAGTAGCGGATACCTTCAACCTGACTCCTTTAGCGGATTTGAATATTTTTGTGGTTCGCCAGAAGTATACCGTTAAACAAGTCTTCCCATTCCTCAATGACATTACCAAAAAGGGGCTGGTAAAGAATGCTACCCTTTTACTGAACGACTTTAAAGTAAATAGAGGCTATGGTTACGGTTACGGCTATGGTTACGGCTATGGTTATGGTTATGGTTATGGTTATGGTTATGGTTACGGCTACGGAAACTATGGTGGTGGGTATTATTCTGATGAAGATCAAAACGAGAAAAAGCGTAATTTCTTAAAAGGATTTCGAAAGTGAATCAACACTGGGATACTATAATTGAGCCAAAAACTTCGGCTTTTGATCTGAAGATCAAGGAGATAAGGAGATATAAGGATTTACTATTCCTATTTGTCAGAAGAGACTTGGTTGCTCAGTATAAGCAGACAATTCTTGGTCCCCTATGGTACTTTATACAACCCATATTGACAACGCTTACTTACACAGTGATTTTTGGCAATGTTGCAGGACTCTCAACTGATGGTTTACCTAAAATGCTCTTCTACATGGCAGGAGTTACTTGTTGGAGATACTTCTCAGATTCTCTGAACAAAACTTCCAATACCTTTACTACCAATGCACAGATTTTTGGTAAAGTCTACTTTCCAAGGGCTATTATGCCCATGTCAATTACCATAACCAATTTGGTTACTTTTGGCATTCAGTTGCTTTTATTTTTTGGTTTCTATATTTATTTCGTTGCAACAGGCGAGTTTCACGTCAACTTACAACCAGAATTGATTCTGTTTCCCATGTTGATTTTCATTATGATGCTTCTAGGTCTGGGTTTCGGTTTTATTCTCTCGGCCATGACGACCAAGTATAGGGATTTGAAGTACCTGATTACTTTTGGGGTGCAGTTGTTAATGTATGCTACTCCAGTTATTTACCCAATTTCTAGTTTGCCAGAGAAATATAGACCATTTATTGTAGCCAACCCCATGAGTTCAATTATTGAGGCATTCAGATATATGTTTTTAGGCACAGGAAACCTCAACTATTTACATTTGGGGTATTCAACAGCCTTTGCAATTATCCTGTTCTTTATAGGTTTGGCCATATTCAATAGGACTGAGAAGAACTTTATGGACACTGTTTGAAAATACTCAAACTACAAGCACCAAATTCCAACCAGGATTTACCCTCATTAGAATATGTCTGAAATTTCCATTAAAGTAGAAAACCTTTCAAAGCAGTATCGCCTGGGCACTGTAGGTACAGGTACCATTAGCCATGATCTAAACCGATGGTGGGCACAAGTAAGGGGGAAAGAGGATCCTTATTTGAAAATTGGAGAAACCAATGACAGAAGCCAGATGGGGAACTCAGATTACGTCTGGTCTCTTAAGGATATCAATTTTGAGGTGAAGCAAGGCGAGGTCTTGGGTATTATAGGTAAAAATGGAGCTGGCAAAAGTACACTTCTAAAGATCCTTTCTAAGGTTACTGGGCCTACTAAAGGCCGTATTATGGCTAAAGGTAGAATTGGGGCACTTTTGGAAGTAGGAACAGGGTTTCATCCAGAGTTAACAGGCCGTGAGAATATATTTCTCAATGGCGCTATTTTGGGTATGACCAAGGCTGAAATAAGGTCAAAACTAGATGAAATTATTGACTTCTCAGGGTGTGCTCGCTATGTAGATACTCCTGTTAAACGCTATTCTTCAGGCATGAAAGTACGTTTGGCCTTCGCAGTAGCGGCTTTTCTAGAACCTGAAATACTAATAGTAGATGAAGTGCTTGCTGTGGGAGATGCTGAATTCCAAAAGAAGGCTATCGGTAAGATGCAGGATGTCAGTAAAGGAGATGGGAGAACAGTATTGTTTGTAAGTCATAATATGACTGCAGTGAGTAATTTATGCAACTCAGTCCTTCTTCTGGACAATGGAACAATCAATACTATGGGTAGAACAGACGATATAATTTCTAAGTATCTTACCTCAAAACTTTCTAACAAAATCAATGAGTTGGATGGAGTATCGATTAATGGAGTTCTTAAAGTAAATTCGGTTGAAATCAATCGAGAAGATATTTACATAGATTCGGAATTTGCCGTACAGGTGAAAATTGAGGTTTTTCAGAAGGTAGAAAATAGTTATCATGTGAATTTGTTTTTTACTGATGGCAGTGAAAATACAATATTCGTTATAAGTTCTACTGCACAAAGGTTTGATGAGGGTCATTTTATGATTGATTTTTTAATACCTGCTAATTTTTTAAATGATAGAGTTTATGCTATCAATCTAATGCTCATTGAGGACGGAGCGAGGGCAGTGTTAAAAATACAAGATGCTTTTGTTTTTGAGCCCAAAGAGTCAAAGCGATCACTTGGGTGGATGGGTAGATACCCTGGTTTCTTAAGACCCACAATGATTAATTCCACAACCAAGAGAATAAATGAATAAACGATTCACAGAGTTACTAACGGAAAAACTTTTAGCCTCTTTATACAATAACTATAAAGATAATTATGACCATATCAGGTATGGGGCACAAAAGGAATCTATTCCTCCTTTAAGGCAGCGGATAGTGGATTATTTGCTGCGAAAGAAATTTGTTTCCGGTTATGATGTAAAAACTATTGTCAGGAAGAATAACAAGATTCTTGCTGAATACGGAGGTCGATTGAATAGATTTTATGAATTGTTGTCGGATGATCACTCTAAACAAGAATTATTGGATCTGGTAGCCTTTAGAATACTGAGCCACAAAAAGGTGAAGCTAAGAGCAAGGCAGGGGTTAGAGGAAAGGCTTAGAAAGGAGCAGTCGTTGTTTGACAAATCAGATACTATTCATGCTACTTATCTGGAGTCAACTCAGGAAATGTTTCTGGCTAGTCTCGAGTCTATAGGATTTCCTCTGAAACTTTACGTGACTAGTGTCATCGATCAGTTTATTTCGGAACAGTACAATTATCAGAACAAAGTAAAAGTTAACTCTGGTGATGTAGTTATTGATGCTGGTGCTTGCTACGGGGATTCAAGTTTGTACTTTGCTCACTTGATAGGTAGTACAGGCAAGGTTCTTGCTTTTGAATTCATACCAGGGAACATTGGTTTGATAAACAAGAATATAAGTTTAAATAGCCACATAAATAATGTTGAGATCATTCCGCATCCACTCTGGAATATTGACGATAAACCCGTGTATTTTAAAGATCGAGGTCCAGGCAGCAAAGTTGAGTTTAATGACTTTGATGGGGCTGAGGGGCAAGTGATGACAAGGACCATAGATACTGTGGTTAAAGAGAAAAACCTAGATAGGGTGGACTTTATAAAGATGGATATTGAAGGAGCAGAACCCTATGCACTGGAAGGTGCACTTGAAACCATTAAGAAGTTTAAGCCAAAATTGGCGATAACAAATTATCACGGGATGGATGATTTTGTAAATATTCCCTTATGGATTAATGATCTTAATCTGGGTTATAAACTCTATTTGGGACACCCTACAATTCATTGGGAAGAAACAGTTGTTTTTGCTATAGCTGACTAGGATGATTCCAGTAACAAAACCTTTCCTGCCACCCAAGGCTGAATTCGACAAATACGTTACTGAGGCTTGGAACAGAAATTGGCTAACCAACAATGGTCCATTGATCAATCAGTTAGAGTTAAAATTAAAGGACTATTTAGGCATTCCTCATTTTCTGTTGTTGCTCAATGGCACCATAGCCTTACAGTTGGCCTTTAAGGCGCTTGGGTTAAAAGGGAAATTCATAACTACTCCTTTCTCTTATATTGCTACAGTATCTTCTGCGGTCTGGGAAGGTCTGGAACCTGTTTTTGTAGACATTGATCCTGAAACATTCAATATAGATCCTGATCAAATTGAGGCTAAAATTACAAAAGATGTGAGTTGTATTGTAGCTACGCATGTCTTCGGGAATCCATGCCAGGTTGAAGCCATAGAATCAATAGCATTAAAGTATAATATTCCTGTTATTTATGACGCTGCTCATTCATTTGGGGCTCGATATAAGGACTTGTCTTTGATGAGTTATGGCACAATTAGTACACTTAGTCTTCATGCCACAAAACTATACCACATGACAGAGGGGGGGGCAGTAGCTACTAACGATCCTGATTTATTGAAAAAAATGGCTTTTGCCAGAAACTTTGGTCATAAGGGAGAGACCTTCGAGGGTGTTGGTATCAATGGTAAGAATTCAGAATTACATGCTGCTATGGGCTTGGCTAACTATCCATATATAAGCCAGATAATAGATAAGAGGAGGGAGCTTACAGAGCTTTATGATCTGATTTTTAAGCAAAATAATGTTAATCTACGAAGACAAAGGATTCTGGATCATACGGATTATAATTATGCATATTATCCGGTAGTCTTTCAAGATGAGGAGGAGGTGCTTCGCGTAGTAGAAGCACTGGAAGGAAACTATATTCATCCAAGAAGGTATTTCTTTCCAAGTTTGAACAAGGTACCATATGTACCCTATCAGGAAATGAAAAACTCCGAAAACCTATCCAAGCGAATACTTTGTTTGCCACTATACTATGACTTGACAGAGTCAGATGTGGATTACATCACCAGAGTAGTCATTAGAACCCTGAAGTATAAGTCTTGATAGCCATCATGCAGCCATACTTCTTGCCTTATCTCGGGTATATTCAGTTGATGAGTCTTGTGGATGATTTTGTAATCTACGATGACGTGAATTATATCAATAGGGGTTGGATAAATAGAAACTACATACTAGTAAATGGCCAAAAGAACTTGCTTACAATTCCGTTGAGAGAGGCCAGTCAGAATAAAAAGATTAATGAAATATATCTCTCAAATGACCTTAAGTGGATTGATAAGCAAAAGAGAACTGTAGAAATGGCTTATAAGAAAGCCCCTTATTTTGAAGAGGTGTTCGAGCTTTACTGTGGTATTGTAGACTTTAAAGGAGATAATCTCAGTGTTTTCCTGGCGAATCAACTTAAATGCCTGAAAGATTATCTGGGAATTAAGGCGAAGCTGATACTTTCAAGTGAAAGCTTTTCCAATCAGGAACTCAAAAAGGGAGATAGGTTAATCGATATCTGCCACCAGATGAATCAATATGAGTACATAAACCCAATCGGAGGAGCGGAAATCTATACCAAAGAGCAGTTTGCAGAAAGAGATGTTGAATTGAGATTTCTGGAAATGACAGTTCAGCCCTATGAACAAATAAAAACCGATTCGTTTATTCCATATTTATCAGTATTGGATGTATTAATGATGAACTCAAAGGAGTTCATTACCGGAAATTTGCTAAAGCAATTTAATTTGAAGTAATATGACAGTAGAAGAAATTGTAAGTGAGGTATTCAGTGTTTCAAAAGAAGAGGTGACTGACGAGAAGAAGTTTTTTGATTTTGAGGCTTGGGATAGTATGTCACACATGATGCTCATTACAACAGTGGAAGATAGTTTTCAAATTCAGTTTGAAGGAGAGGAGATAATTACCATGGAAACTATCGGGCAACTGAAGACACTCGTTAGTGAAAAAAGCACTAAATGAAACTTGAGGACTCCAATATAATTGTAACAGGAGCCGGAGGAGCATTTGGTTCTTTCCTGGTTCAAGAGCTTTCACCCTTGGCATCAAAGGTGATAGGAGTGGATATTAGTTGTGAGAATGTCCCACCAAGCCTCTTGAACTTGAAAAATGTGTCTTTTGTAGAAGTTGATATTACAAGAGAGGAGAAAGTAGATTCATTGTTTACTCAGCTCAAGGCCGATTATACACAACTGCATGGGTTAATCAACAATGCAGGTATTATTCACAGCGAACCTCTGGTGAATCTCCTTTCCAGAGAAAGCCCAATACACTCTATTAAGAGTTGGCAAAAAGTAATGGATATTAACCTTACAGGAACCTTTCTAATGTCTTCCAGAATGGCCCATTTCATGATGTCCAAGAGAACAAAAGGAGCTATCATTAATATAAGTTCTATTAGTGCATATGGTAATGCTGGTCAAAGTGCATATGCTGCTTCTAAGGCTGGAGTTATTGGATTAACAAAAACCTTGGCAAAGGAACTTGGTATTTGGGGAATTAGAACTAACGCCATTGCTCCAGGATTCTTCGATACTGGATCAACCCATCAGGCAATCAGAGAATCAATAGTAAAACATGTAATCAAAGAAACCCCTCTCAGGAAATTGGGTCAACCAGCCGAACTTGCTCATACAGTAAAATATATATTGGAAAATGACTTTCTAAATGGTGAGGTAATAGACCTTACTGGAGGGTTGACAATATAAGAGTGTCATGTCATATAATCTTGGCTTAAAATTTCAACAGATAGTTTCGAATAAAGGAGATGCAGTCTGTCTGTCTTTTTTTGAGGGTTCCGATATTACGTTCAGCCAATTAAACGAAAGATCAAATCAATATCTCGATTGGTTGATAAAGAAGGGAACTACTAAAGGGGATGTCATTGGTATTTTGAACAATAAATCGTTTGATGCATTTGCCCTAATGATTGCCTGTTTAAAGCTGGGTGCGATATATACAAACCTGGATCCGTTTAGCCCCTCGGCACGTCTATCGAAAATTATTGACAGATGTTCACCAAAGTTTATTTTCAGCGACTTAACTGAGGAAGAGTTAGATGCCGATTTGTCTAAGCCATATCGATATCAACTATACATATTGCAATCAGAGGAGCTCAATGCTGAGCTCGATGATTCAAGTAAACTGAATAATGCTTGTGTGGAGTCAGTTTGTGGTACAGACCCTGCATACATTATGTTCACATCCGGATCCACAGGATTCCCTAAGGGGGCCGTAATGACTCATGGCAACCTGATTAGTTTTCTGGAATGGTCTATTGGAATTACTCAACCCGGGCACAATGAGGTTTTTACTAATGTTAACCCCATTTACTTCGATAATTCTGTTTTTGATTTCTATACATCAGTTTTTTCAGGTTCGACCTTAGCTCCGCTCACCGCAGATATTACCAAAAATCCCGCAAAGCTAGTTGCAGCAATTGATCAACTCAAGTGTACAATCTGGTTTTCAGTTCCTTCACTCTTGGTATACCTGCTCACAACCCGGGTTTTGAACGGGAATAATATGAACCATATTCGCCTTTTTATTTTTGGAGGAGAGGGCTTCCCTAAACCAAAACTAAAGCAGCTATACGATTTATATGGTGAAAGAGCGGCCCTGCTCAACGTTTATGGACCTACAGAATGTACCTGCATTTGCTCAGAGTATTTTATTCAGGAATCAGACTTTGAAGACATGACTAATTTGGCTCCTTTGGGGCAAATGACTAAGAATTTTTTCTACCAAATAGTAGATGAAAACCTGAGTCTTTCAGATAGGGGTGAGCTTTTGCTCGGTGGCCCCAATGTAGGTAGTGGTTATTACAATGACCAGGAAAGAACAGAGAAGGCCTTTATACAAAATCCATCGCATAATAACTTTAGGGACATAATGTATCGTACCGGAGATTTGGTTGAGAGGGATTCATTTGGCCTGGTTCATTTTAAGGGAAGGGTAGATAACCAGATTAAACACATGGGCTATCGAATTGAACTTGAAGAAATTGAAGCCGGTTTGAACACTTTATCCGGTGTAAAGGAGGCTGCTGCCATTTATAAGAAACTCGGAGTTGGATTGGGTCAGATTGTAGCTTTCGTGGCTAGCGATCTTCCTCTAAAATCTCAAGATTTGATAAGACAAATTAGACTTGTTGTACCTGATTACATGGTGCCCAAAAAAATAGAAGTTTTAACTGCGTTGCCTAAAAATCAAAATGGCAAGATAGACAGGAACGCCTTAAAGGGACTTTAGACTCAGGAAATTGGGCCAATCTTAAAAGCAATATTATGAAAAGACTCATCATTTTTGGAAATGGCAAAATTGCAGAAGTTGTCCACTATTTCTTTAAAAACCATAGTGACTATTCTGTGGCAGCCTTTACGGTTGACTCAGGA
>Ga0114899_1001705_pt1 | contig 12502 bp, 18 predicted proteins | sample MalvireepMed_215_FD_83497 | JGI IMG/M metagenome (GOLD analysis project Ga0114899, IMG submission 83497) | Marine viral communities from the Global Malaspina Expedition - Malaspina viral metaG DeepMed_215 | ecosystem: Environmental > Aquatic > Marine > Oceanic | place: Mediterranean Sea... | reverse complement strand
TGAGCACACTTTATCATGGATTGCATTTCACAGAGAGTGTAGTAAGGTATACCTCTTGCATGGGATATAATATCTTCGTAAGCAGGAGCTTCAGGATCATAATCTTCAGGCATAAGGATTGGTGACCTCTCCAAATTCTGCCTCTACCATTTTTATACTGCCAGGGAAATAATGAAGAAGCATATTCTCTACCCCACCCTTGAGGGTCATCTGGCTCATGGAACAGCCAGCACAGGCACCTGCCATATACACAGTTACAATGCCGTTGTCATGGTCCATATCTTTAAGTTCTATACTCCCGCCGTGCATGGCAACAGTGGGCTGAACTCTCTCCTCTAGCATATAAGCAATCTCTTCTTCAAGCTTCTTCTCTTTACTCTTGTCTGAATTATATTGTTTCATTCTTTTTAAAAGTTCTTTAACCATGCTCTTAACCTCCTGTTTAATTTAACCACGGCCATGAAGGATAAAACTATGCTACCTAGGATGACGGCTACTATACTAAAAAATATAACAAAGGAAATGATTAAGTCCACTAGTTTATCTCCTCTTTGGAAGGGAAGGGATCTAGGACAGTACCTTCAAGGAGCATCTTCTTCACCAGAATACTATTACAAAATCTGGTGAGCCTTTGTTCCAGGAGATCCAGTGCTATCTGATTTTGATCAGCAGCTTCCCAAACTGCTGCGTCTTCAAAATCAATTATGATTTTCATAACTATCAGATCTCTATCTTCTTACGGAAGATATCAATTTCATTAGCTGTCATCCTGAATTTCGGTCGTAGACCTCCATATAATTTTACAGTGGAAGAATCTTGTTTACACATACGCTCCTTGTTAGGATAAGTAACCAAGAGATCTTCCCATCCATGATGTCCCATATATGCTTTCAACAGTTTTAGTTCTCTATCATTTAAAGTTATATTTTTTTCTAACATGATCCAGAAAGGGCCTCCCATGAGACAGGAAAAAGATGACAACAATGGTCAGATATTTGTTCTGCTACTTGTCTTGTTTCTTCTTGTGAGTCTGCCTTTAATCTTAAAGAGCATATACGAGAAAAAGCTATTAAACTACCAGTCCAGTACCATTCAGTATAGGTACTTAGAGGAAGCACCATTCTTGCCATTTCAGGTGAAACACCTTTTCTAAGAAGCTGTTCATATGTCCATAAACATTTACTCAGAACTTGCTGGTAATCATCTACCATGGCAGGTCCTGATTTTCCTCCTGGATTTATTTCTATAGTTTCTTCTGAGCTTCCCTGCTTCTTGTTCTTGGGTCTTCCCCTCCACCTGGGAGGAGTATAAAATTCTGGGGAGGAGTCCACGTATCTCCTGCTCATTTCATTCCATACCAGTCCCACCTGATGCTTCCCCAGTTGTCTGGCAACAAAGACAGGTGCCTTGATCCTGAACTGGACGGTGCAATGACCAAAGGGGGTCCAGTGCTGGTGCTTGGCCAAGTATTTTATTAACCTTTCATCTTCATTCTTTAAAGAGAGAAGGGATGCCCACTCAGATTCTTTGGCAAAGGAAACTCTGGCGGCATTGACCACTGTTAGATCAGTTCCCATATGATTTATCAGAGTAACTTCTTTCATTTAATCCAGCCTATTATCTTTTTATAGAGCTTTTTAAAGTAAGACCTGATACTTTCAGGCTGGATAGAACAACCTCCTAAATATCCTGGTATTCTTTTTTTACCCATCTCTTTAGAAATCCTTTAACAGTTGATTAATGGTAGTCTCTAACTCCTCGTTAGAGTTTTCAACTTCTTCTATTTCTTTTTTAAGATCTTCTATTCTTTTCTTTCTTTTCTCCATGACTACCTTTACCTTGTCCAGCAGGATAGAAAGTTCTTTCTCCAGATCAGTCTCCTCTTCCTCCTTCTCCTGCCTCTTCATTCCATGTGTACTCCAAAATCATCTGTAAACCCAGAATCTTTGTACTCTTTTACAGGGGCCATAGAATGGCCCAGATAATGTAAAAGAATAGAGCAAGCTTCCATAATACCCACACTTTGTGCATCCTTCCTTATTTTTTCTAAGATAGATTTAGTAATTACTTCTGCTGTCTTTTGATCTATATCAATTGTATACATCATGTCTTCTATGCTCCTATGTCTAATGCTTTATTAAGTTATTCAAAACTTTTTTATTAATTCTTTTTCTTACATTCTCTTGTTTTAAACTTAAATTTCTTTTTCCAAGAGTGTCCCAATAAAAATCATGTTCCCACTCCGTTAATAAATCTTTAGCAATAGCTAACTCCAAAGTTTCAGAATTAAGAGACTTACTCAGTTTGTCTTTTACCCTTGAAAGACAGGGAATAATTTTCTTAACATCCTCTTCAATGTCCATAAACTTATTAACACAGACGTTACCAACTATGACTGCTTGGTGATTGTATATATTATTAAGATGACATAACTCTACTATAGGTGTGTGTCCACATAAGCAAGTTCTTATATCTCCCAATGGAGCAAATGTGGCACCGTTAAAGTGCCATTCTTTTTTAGCTTCGTCCCACGTAGCCGCTTCAGATCGTTTAATAATCTCTGTTATTAACTTCCAAGGTGCTTCTCGTTCAGTCTTAACCTTGTCAATATTAAAATGTGTATCGTTGATTATGTCATGCTTATCTAGATAAAGCTCTTCGTTAGTCATTCTATGCTCCTATGTCTACTACTTCACATACACTGCCCGTACACGCTAATTCTTGTGACCCGCTGGTGGTGTCTCCCTTCTCATAATCTTTAAGCTCACCCCAGTCTATCACAGGGGGCATGGCCATTACCAGCAGCTGATAATTTTCATAATTGGTATCCTGATAAGGAGCTTGTTTATAAGAATGGTCAGAGAACGGGAGAAAAGATATCCCAGAGAGAGAATCAAAATGGTTCCAGCACCAGGTACCCACCTCCATCCACTCATGCTCCTTGACAGAGATAGTCACAGAGGGTTTATGTTCACAGTAGTTATCAGCTATCTTGAGCCATAGTTCCAGTTGTTCTATGGCAGTCATATGATCCCTGCAAACTGCCCCGTCTGGACTCTTCATAGGGAAAGAAAATACAGTTACACTTTCAGGTGCTGTAAAATCTGGTTCAGAAGGTACTCCTCTGTCTCTCATAAACATAGTCAAAGGATCTTTATTATCCCCTCTGACTGTCCTTACATAGAAAGGATTATGTCTTGCGTGTATACCAGAAGCGGCGTCCACCAGTTGTGACACAGTACCAGAAGGTTTAATACAAGTGACAGCGGTACTCTGATTAATACCTATTTCCCCTGCCAGTTTTTTATTAGTCTTAACAGCCACATCTTTTAAAGATTGTAACTCTTCCGGTGTAGCACTGTAGACAGCAGGACAGTCCATGATCCCTGTGAGGGAAACTCCCAGAAGCCTCTCCTCCTCAGTGGTGTCCTTCCACCTTTTCCTAAGATACCCAAAGTTTGTAAGAGTGGCTTGGAATGTACCAAGGATAGTGGCAAGCCTTACCTTCTCTTTCAAAGTAGAAATAGTATCATCTGATCTACATATAACTTCTGAAAGATTACAGAACTGGTAAGGTCTAAGGATAATCTCACAACAGGGATTAGTTCCAAAGTCAATCTCTCCATTCCTCCTGCCGTTCTCTTTGGCTTTCTTCTGAGCAGATACCCTGTTGAAGATACCCCGCTCCCCGCTCTTGCTTTCGTAGAGAGAAAGCCACTCCTTCATAAAGATACCCATGTCTGGTCTCTCTGTGTAGCAGACAGAATTGTTGGAGAGTGCTCTCTGCTGGTTGTCCACCCACCAGTCACCTGACTTAGCCATACGCATACGCTCGTCTGTAAGGTTGGAAAGGGATATCAATGCAGACCTTCTGACTCCTCCCACCACTACAACTTGACCTATCTTACACATGATGTCGTGACACTCTATAGAGGTGAGCTTTCTTCCTTGGGCTTTCTTAAAAATTTTAATAGTAAAATCAAAGAGTTCTTCCAAAGGAGCAGGGCCAGATGCTCTTCCACCAAAGATCTTGAGCCTGGCACCAGCAGGTCTAATCTTACTGGTATCTATCTTAGGTATTCTATTGGTATAGAGAAGGGAGACAAGATCCCTGAGTGCTCTGGCCCACCCCTCTTTAGAGTCAGCCACAGAAATGACATCATCAGAAGACTCAAACTCCAGGTCAGGAACGGTGGGAAGCTTGGTGATGTACTGTCTTTCCACAGAGAACCCTACCCCTGTGCCGTTCATCAGGATATAGAGACACTCGTCAAAAGATCTAGGAGAATCCACAGGCAGGTAAGAACAGTTATACCCTGCTACACTTTCCCTTTTCAGGGCAGGTCCAGCGGTCATCAGTGCTCTCATTGATCCTAGTACACTTAGGTTAAGCATTCCAGATCTAAGCTCTGTTAATTCTTTTCCAAAAAGAGAATAAGAATAGTTACCTTTTAAATGATCTACCATGAAAGATAAGTACCTGTCTATGGTTTCCTCCCAGGTTTCTCTTCGCTCCTCCTCTTCCAACCACCTGGAATACCTGGACATATGTATAAAAGATTGATAGTTAGTAGGTAATGTTATTTCTCCATTAATCTTCATCAGTTTCAATCTCCTCTAAGTCCTGTAGAAAATACTCAAATTTTTTAACAGATATCTCATCCGCCCCTTCCCATATCTTGGCAACAGGTTCCCCGTCAAAGATAATAAACTCATCTGTCAGGTATAATCTGGAATGGTGTTCCATTTTGAATGAATCTCTCTGGTTGTGCTGTCATCTTCATCTTCTTGTATGTCATAGTGTAACTGAAGAATTAGATCAGCATAGTGTTTAACTTTATAAATATCCATGGCACCTTCTCCCTTGGCACGGTGGCGTGTAATATATTTTACTATGTTTCCCTCTAGGAATCCAAGGTCATTGGCAACAATATATTCCACAGGCTGGATCTTGCACTCTTTATAATGAGTACCACCCACCTGTTCTTCTGTTGCTTTTACTCTTATCTTCTCTTTCATCTTCTACAGGTTCCTCTACTGCTAGTGGTTCATGGAGTATTGCATTGATCCTCTTACGTATAAAGGTTACTTCTTGTGTATCTATAATCTTTTTTGCATAAGTTGTCAAGGCTCCTGGTTCAATTCCTGCAAGAAAACACACAGTTTCTTTATCCTCTGCCGTTACTCCTGCCTCTGAGGTGAGCCAAGACTTTGCCCTCTCCCTGTTTATAGAGGTATAGGTGGTGTCATTCCGGTGCTCTGGCTTGGTTGCATCTAGCAGTTGCTGGAGAATAACACAGAGAAAGAGAACCCTCTCAGGAGAATGCGGATCATGTACCCCTTCCTCCAGTACAGAGTCAATGGCAAAAGAGGAACCTTCGTAACTACCTCCCCAGGTCACCGTTGGTTTTCCCCAGTCTTTCTACTTTTACTATGTCCTTATACTTCCTTCCAACACGCCTTACGCACTCATATAAAGTACCCCAACCATAACCATTTTCAACTGCCCATGCTTTAATACTGTCAATGATAATCTCTTTACCAGTATTAAAGGTAATTCTGTAGGGACCTTTATAACTATTTGTATTCCCCTTCATAGCTTCACTCTGTCTCTTTCTGTACTCAGGATCAGCCCACCGAGCTTTAACAAGTTCACTACGTTTCTTTCTGAACTCAGGATCAGCCCATAAAGTTTCCTGTCTCTTTCTGTACTCAGGATCAGCCCACCGAGCTTTAGAAAGTTCACTATGTCTCTTTCTGAACTCAGGCTTTGCTTTAGCTTCACTCTGTTTCTTTCTGAACTCAGGATCAGCCCACTGAGCTTTAGAAAGTTCACTACGTTTCTTTTTGTTCTCAGGCTTTGCGGTAGTTTCACTCTGTTTCTTTCTGAACTCAGGATCAGCCCACCGAGCTTTAGAAAGTTCACTACGTTTCTTTTTGTTCTCAGGCTTTGCTTTAGTTTCACTCTGTTTCTTTCTGAACTCAGGATCAGACCACTGAGCTTTAGCAAGTTCACTACGTTTCTTTTTGTACTCAGGATCTTCATACTTCTCAACAGGACAATAGAACCTGATCCCTCCCACGTTCTTGTTATAGTAGGATTTCTCACCTGTACTCTTGATAATAGCGGTGAGTACATGGTACTTCATTTGGTAGTGCTGTTCATAGTAGTGAAGACCACGCTTGGTTAAATACTCTTGGATAATTTCAAACTTAAAGTTTCTCTTCCCGATCTTCTCTATGTCCTGATTAAGTTCCTTGGAAGAGGAGGTGTATACTCTCCAGTTGGAAGGCTTATACTTTTTCCTGTGCCTCATCTGCCAGTACTGTTTACACCCTATGTACTTCCTCTGGGATTTCTTGTTGGTGATCAGGTAAACAAAACCAAAATAGTTATCAGGGTCAGGTACCCTGGTCTTATCATCTCTAAAAGTCCAGTGCATTTTGTACATATCCTCCAGTTCTTGATCATAGTCTTCTCCAAACCAGATCTCATTACAATGATAGCAGTAACCATGGCTGTCATAGAAGACAAAACCATCAGAGGATTTACAAAACTTACACTCCTGGTAAGAGAGAATAATAGATTGGTCTGGTCTTGCACTCATCAAAAGAAGTCCTCTTCTACTCTGGGTTCTCTCACCACATGAGTAAAGAACTCCGGACCCTTGGCATAGTTATATCTCCGGAGACCTGCACCGTTGTTGGAATCTTTCCAGCATTCTGCCTTGTAATCACAGAACTTACAGTTGAACCCCAGCTTCCTGTTTCCTGATGTTTCCCTCACCTCTGAATAACACCTGGGAGGTGGCTCAGTGTCAGGCAAGATGTCTTTTAAATAACCTATCCTCTCCGCTGGATCAACCCTGTCCAGTGGTACCTCCAAAAGATCAAGACCTCCTCCGCTCTTGTCAATGGAGAAGAAGTAACCTTTCTCCTTCCCTAGTGCCGCACCATAAGAACTAAGCTGGTAGAGATAACCAAAAGGATCGTCACCTGTAAGAATACTCCCGTCTTGGAATTTCTTAAACCCATAGGGTGAGGCAGACTTAACATCCACCAGTTCCCCATCTATCCTACAGTCTATGTGTCCCTTTACTCCTTTTACATCCACTTCCTTCTGACAGTCCTCCACCAGGTGACCAGACTCCCTGGTGAGAAGGAGGACAAAAGCTTCCAGTATGTGACCAAAACAAAACCTGATCTTTAGATCCCTGGTCAGCTTCTCTTTCTCATACCCCTGGAAACCATACCAAAGCTTCCTGTCCTCTCTTCCCACTGATGAAAGCCTAAGCTTCCCTGTGCTGTCGTGGCTAGAATCTTCTGTAAAAAAGTTTTGCATCACCTCCTTTATCTCTTCTAGAAAGAGAGTAAGATTAGCCTGTTCTGGCTCTTTCCTTTCCTCTAAACGGGACGCAATGTCTTCCAGTAGAGTGCTAATCTTACTACTCATCAAGTATTCTCCTATAGACCTTTATCTTCTGTGGTCTCTCTGGAGAAATTTTCCTCCCCTTGGTACCCGCCGTCAACTTCAGAGAAGTCTTCATTCTTTGGCCCATCGTAAGGAACCAACTCAAGAACCTGGACTGCGTCTAGGTAGAATACACTCTTACCTGTCCACTGTCCCTGTTCCATTTCCTTGGAACGGAAGAGTACATTGACCGTGCTCCCGTTCCCTATGGTAGTACCGGAGATATCATTCTTCTGTGCATCCACCACCCTGGGTGCAGGGAGTGGCTTCCCTTCCCTGGTGTAGGCATTCTTCTTGAACTTGAAGAACGGGCCACCACTGGCATGGTTCTTCTTCTTCCCGTCCTTGACAGAGGCAGAAGGGTTCATGCCCTGGATCATCTTAACAGCCTTGGAAGAAAGTCCAAGATCAAGACACCATTCGGTATCCTCCTTAGAAGTGGTCTGGTATTTCTGTGCTGGTGAATTGGGATCAAGTTTTGCCCAGTAAGCTGTACCTTGTACAATTGGCATAAGTTCTATACTCCTTTTAGTTTACCCAGAATTGTCTGGAATGTTTTAATATTACAGTTCATAGCATCTTCAACATAGGTTGTCAAGCATTTTTTATTTTTAATTTCTGATCTTGTCACTTGCTCTTCGTTTAAATGCTGGTGTATCAGGGTATCCCTCTCGTGTAGTAATGAATTGTTCTGTTCTATTAACTCTGCATTTCTCTGATAAGATTTCTGTAACTGTTCTTGAAGATCAGCTACATTTTTTTTTAGTATCTCTTTTCTATTAACTCTGCATTTCTCTGATAAGATTTCTGTTTCTCCCATGTTAGTGTTCCTCCTCTTCCTTTGGTTTGGTTAATACAAAAAGAACAAAGGGTTCAAAGCCTTCATTCTGTAGCAAGGTAGAGGGAGACAATGGTCATGCTGTCTTACCTTCCATCAGTCTGTACCTGCACAATTTCTGAACTTGATCTGCGCCAAACTTCTTACCTGTGCTGGTCTTGTAGCCCAGCCTAAACAGTTGATCAGCAATATCCCTGTAGCTCCTGTTCTTCCTTTTCCTTCTCATTCCCTTGGCCAACTTAATCAGATCATGATCAGTAAATTTGTACCCTCTCCTACCTTCACATCTGCCTTCTCTCATTCTGATTTGTTCTCTTGCCGTTCTTAATTTAAGTACAATTCTTTGTTTTTCATATTGGGAAAATACCCCTGCCATCTGTCTCATTGCCACTTTTGCGGGATCAATATCATCAGTAATATTCTGTCCTGCACTTGTCATAATAGTGATCCCAAGCTCCTGCATCATCAGCACTGATAGTTCCTGCACTACCAGTGATCTTGCCAGCCGATCTGCGCTCTCCACCAGTACTATACTAATTCCTTCTTCTTCCATAATTTCTGACATCCCTGCCCAAGATTCACGCTCTACCAAGGGCATCTCACCACTCACGCAAGCATCATAAAACTCTCCCACCAATCTAATATTGTTTTCCTTGGCATATGCTCTGACTGCACGGCGCTGACGGTGTTGGGAATCCTTGTCATCACCTACATTCGTGGCACTGCTGGTTCTATAATATGCTATTGCATTTTGCCTTTTCTCCATGCCGCTCACCGTTTAAGACAGGCTTTTATTTTTTCTGCGCCTAACCAATTTGGATTTATACCGTTATCCTTTAATCTTTCTAAGAGTTTTTCTGCCATCCATTCTTTTGTAGAAATATTAAGTTTTTCTCCAGCATGACAGGTTGAATCTTTCCATACAGAATCATGTGCTTCTCTTATTTTCCAAAAAGTGTCGTATGTTCCTACACCAGTTGAACGTATCCACTTATCCATTGCATCAGGATCATTGACATTAGGTGCCTCTACATGACACTCAGGGCAAAGTAGTCTATAGTTAGACGGGGTGTCTTCACCACCTAGGGAGTGCGGAATAACGTGACATCTTTCTGTAGCACGCTCATACCCACACCGCCAACAACGAGTAGCCATGTCAGCATTATCTACCGGAAAACCTACCTCGTAGATATTGTTCATTCCCCATTCGATAATCTGTTTTTTTGTTGTTTTAATATAACGGCCCATCTTAAGTATCTCCTAAAAGATTAGGTATAGTATAACTACTGGCTAATTTTGAAGTTTTGTTAGTCATTTTCTTTGTCCTTTCTGTTCTAGTGGGTCTCTGCCCAGTTATCACCTATGCTATATGTACCTGTCAGGGGGCAGTTTAATTTATAATACAACCCTGCTTTTTTTATACTCTCTATGCCTGTCTCTCCCACCGCCTGAGGATCGTCCTCCTTCCTTACCTCCAGTTGCCATTCATCGTGGACATTGGCAACAAACTTTGCCCTGTCTCTTAACTCCTGGTGAAACAGTACCAGTGCTCTTTTCATAACTATGGCAGCGGCCCCTTGCAAGAGGGTATTAAGAGCGGCGTGAGGAGACCTTATCCAGAGATACCTACCGTCCAGTCCCTGGACCAGCCCGTCTTTCTCTGCCAGGAGAGTAATCCTTTGCCTTTCCCTGTTCAGTGCAGGGGTAGCTTCTAAAAAATTATCTATAAGTTCCTGCCCATCTTTGGCAGAACCTCCTACAATACTTCCTATCTTGGCGGCACCTGCACCGTATAGGAAAGCATAGATAAATGTCTTGGCCTGATCTCTGGAGGTTAGACCTGCTCTCTCCTGGTTAGCTGTATGTATGTCACCTGATACCACTATCTCTGTGTACTCTGGGTCATTCATATAGTGACACAGCATCCTGAGTTCTATTGAAGAAGCATCTACCCCCACCAGTTTTTGTTTCTTGGAGTTACCTGGTACCCATAGTTCTCTGCATTCCTTCCCGTAGGGTGAGTATACCGCTGGTACCTGGGCCATATTAGGAGAGGCGTGGGCCATCCTTCCAGTGATGGTCTTCAGGGTAAATACTTTCCCGTGTACTCTCCCTGTCACAGGGTTGATGGCACCTACCCAGGAATTAATCTGAGCTATTCTTTTCTGGAGCATCATGTATCTTCCCACCAACTTGGCCTCTGGCATGTCTATCCCTGATAGAACACTCTCGTCCACCACCACTGTGCCAAGCTCTGTCCTCTTCTTTAGTACCCACCCTTTCTCCTCCAGGCGTTCGGCTATCTGCTTCCTGCTCCCAGGGTTAAAGTCCTCGTACTTTACCTTGGTCTTCAGTTGTATCTCCTTGGGAGGGAAAATCTCTTGCATCTGGTCCCTGATGCTTGTGAGTTCATCTGTTAACTCTGATACCAGGATCACTGCTTTCTCTTCATCCAGGGCAAACCCGTTCCTCTCCTGTTCAGACAAGATCATTCTTACCTGGTGCTCCATTTTAATAGACTTCCCGCTGAACTTATCCAGTTCACTGAGTACATCTTTGTATACTTTATGAGTAAGATTGACATCTTGCATACAGTACTCTCCCATCTTCTCTGTGAACCCTTTATAAAAAAGAGAAAAAGAGAAATCTATCTTGGGATAGTCCAGCCTGTTTCCCCATGCCTCCAGGGAGTGGCCACCTTCTCTGACTGGGTTTGCCAATTGAGAGAGGACCATGGTGTCTACCATTTGATCTGGGTTAATATGTATCCCCCAAAGGTTATCAAGTATAGGAAAATCAAAGTGAATAGAATTATGGCCAATAACTTTCTCCGCTTGCTCGATGCAATCTCTGAGGCTATCCTTCTCTGCCTCTCTGAAAAGGGTACTTGTTTCAGTTGTTGTACCATCTTTATTATCCTCCACCATTTTTGTACCTACGCACCAGATACAGTTTGGATTAAATCCATTTGTTTCTATGTCTAAGAATAATCTTTTCATTCTTACACCACCTTTTCAAAATCTTCTGCGTCTGCCCCTGACCCACCTTCTTCCTGCTCCTGCTCCTCCTCCTCCTCCTTGGAAGGATCGTCTATCTGTGATAAGCGTCCCGTCTTCCTGTCATAGTGCAGGTAGCAAGCGGGTCCGGTGAGACCAGAGAAACGGTTCTTGAGTACTCGGATAAGGGTGACGTTCCTCAGATACAGGTCAGGGTCTTGCCCGTTACGTTCAAGGCCCATGACCATGTTGGAGAGCTGTCCTATGCCAGCGGTTCCTCTCAGTTCAGAGAGGGAAGTCTGTCCACCTTCCTCGTGAGGCTTACCAGTGGGTCTCTTGGAATGAGAGACCATGCCCAACCAGATATCCAATTCAATGGTCAGGGTCTTGAGCTTGGTGGCTATCTCATCCAGTGCCTTACGCTCATCCCCTACACTCTGGTCACTGACCAGTATAGATATGTGGTCCAGGAGAATGTACCTGCAATCACAAGCATAGCGCATGTACTTGATGGTATCTATAATGGTGTCTATGTCATTGGAGCCAAAGGAATCAAAGAACACATACCTGCCTGTGCCCAGGGTATCCATAAAAGAATCGTCCCATTCATTCTGTGTAAATTCTGTGGTGGGTAGGTGGAGAGGCTTCCCAGCGGAGAGGCTCATCATTCCTCTGGCGGCGTCCTCTAGTGGGTCCTCCAGGAAGAGAAGCCCTATGTTATCCTCAGTGTGCTGTTGTATGTGGTAGCTTAGTTCCCTGAGTACCTGTGTCTTCCCCATGCCAGAGCCAGAGGTAAAGGTCCACATCTCTCCCTTACGGATACCGTAGGTCAGGTCCTGTAGTCCCACCCAGGGGAGGGTCAGACTTTCCGGAGTGGGTTGATTCTGTAGTCTGTCCAAGAGGTCCTCCCCTCTTACTATGTTGGCAGGGGTATACCTCTCAGCGGCAAACCACCTGCGTGTAAAGTCAGCGGAACGGTTTTCTTTCAGGTAGTCTGAAGGGTCCTTCCCGTCTTCCAAGGTAACAACCTTGCTCTTGTTGGGGAAAAGTTTAGATACCTGGGTGGCCCCAGTGGTTCCGCTTTCATCACGGTCAAAGCAGATGACAATTTCTTTGAAAGAATTAAGGAAGTTGTAGTTATTTTTACAATCTTTGAGAGCATTGCCTACTCCGTTCTTGACAGAGACAACAGGGTAG
>Ga0114899_1001702_pt1 | contig 12519 bp, 20 predicted proteins | sample MalvireepMed_215_FD_83497 | JGI IMG/M metagenome (GOLD analysis project Ga0114899, IMG submission 83497) | Marine viral communities from the Global Malaspina Expedition - Malaspina viral metaG DeepMed_215 | ecosystem: Environmental > Aquatic > Marine > Oceanic | place: Mediterranean Sea... | reverse complement strand
TCCTTTTAGTAGTTTCTCTCGTAAATTCTTTCGTCAATCTTTTTGGTTTTTCTCCGTTTCAAATATGGTTTGTTTTCAAGCAATCTCCCTCGATTAACTCTGCTCCTTGTATGCCATTTATCGTGGCAGTTTTGGAGCAAGTTGTCAATCTCAACAAGTGAAGTTGCTCTGATTCTACGCTGAACATCAGTAACAATTAGTCTCCGATGTTGCTTTCTTGCTATGGTTCTATGGTACTCCAGATATTTTTTGACATCCTTGAAGGAATACAGAGTCATATCATTCTGGAGATAATCTTTCACTCTGTACTTTGTCCCCTCTATCTTTTCAAAGGAGAATTCTATCGCCTCTGGTTCGACAAAGTTCTCCTCGATATAGGAGTCAATCGCTGTTTTCTCGTGCAATTTATTTCTCCTTTTTAGCCTTAATATTTGCAATTTGTTTTCTCGTTCTACCGTTCCTCTTTAATTCATCATTTTTCTTACGTCTTATCTGCTTTTTTATTTTATTAGAGCGCATATTATTACTCCTTTTATTCTATTGTTCTCGTTTCAGTTAGTGAAGAGGTTACAACGGAAGCTCCAGTAAATTATCGGAGCTCCCGAAGTTACCTCGGTCAACGGGTCAGGTCTTACGCTTTTTTGCAGTAAATTCCAACCACGTATTTAGTACCATCCTCCGCGACAATATCACCAATACCCGAACAAATTTCCCTGCATTGGTTATAGGACTCGGTTTGTTTTTTGTTCATATGTTGCACATTCCGAACACCTTTTACCCGAAACATTGACTCGAATAGTTCAACATTCTCGCTATTGTCTTTCATAGCATTGTATGTTATCGAATCAAGCGCGATCCGAGTATCTTTTGATGTTGCTTTTCCTTTTTCCACTATTTACTCCTTTGCTTTTTATTTCTCGTGAAATGAGTCACGAGGCTCGTCTGTCATTCTGTCAGACTGTATGTCATAGTTGCATACCATAAAACAATATACGGAGGAGTAAATTCATATGCAAGATAATAATTTCTCGGGTATTTGTCGACGAGATTTCATTATCCCAGGAATCGAGTAAATTTTACCAGATTCAACACAAAAACGAGAATTTCAACGAAAACGAGATTTTCAACCCAAGCCAACGGGGGAAGCCATCGGCGGAAAAAAGGGTTACACACATTGTAGCCCAATTTTTTTGAAGAGGTAGGTTACTTTCAGGTGTTTTTGCTACTATTCTGTCATTTTGGCAGGTGATTCTATAAATAAAAAGAAAAGACTTGCAAGGGGTAGTTAAAAGCGTACCTTAAAAAATTATAGGAATAGCCTTTTTTGGCTGTATTTTGCTGTTTTACGGGGTTTTCAGCTTAAGGGTATGCAAATGTACCCATTATATGCTTTTTAGCCGTTAAAACGCGTTTTTTTTAAAGAAAAAGAAAGAAGCAAAGAAAAAGAAATATAATATATATATATATAATAATTATATAATTGTTTTATTAGCGCCTTTGGCGACCCTGTAATTTAATACATTTAACAGGTACATAACAAGTATTTTAATTAAAAAATTAAAAAAAAATAAAAAAGCTAAAAAAGTTCTTGTTTCGTAAAAACAATTGTATTAAATTTGATGGTGTGAATTTAAAGAATAAAAGACAATTAGCCTTAAAACATTGTGCTAATTGGAATTGTTCCAAATGTTTAGGAGTTATGCTATATAGAGGAGAAGATAACAATCTACATATGTATGTAGATGAAGATTTCGTTGGAGAAGACTGTATTGTTGACAGTGAAGAGGGATGCGAGTATTTTGAGGATATAATATTGCCTGGGATAAAAGATGAAAAGAAAATATACAAAAGAAGAAAAAAGAGAATTTAAGAGAAATATAGATAAAGCTGCTAAAATGGTAGAATATGCCAAGAGTAAGCAGACTTCGCACGTAATTACAACAGCCAGGGAGACTGTTCCCTGCTGGGACAACATAACAGAGGAGGACTAATGAGAAACAAATCACTAGACATAGGTGGGCATGCCTATAAAATAAAGGGAATGAATAATGAAAAGGGAGAAAGTGGCAAAGGATTCTTGCTTGGTAAGCATGACGTAAAGAAATGCGAGATTTACCTTGATGATGAGATGACACACTCAAGAACGATGGAAACCTTCCTTCATGAGGTAATACACGTAATTCTTTCAAATACTGGGAATGACCACGATGAAACCCTTATTGATAGCCTTTCTAATGGATTTCATCAACTTGGTGTTGGCGATTACCTGTGGAGACGTGGAAAATGCTTAAAGACCTCTTGAGTATGATTAAGAACTTCTTTTTGTTAATAGAGGCGGTTATCATGTATATTGTTAAATCAATCTGGTCTGAAATAAAAGATAGGAAAAAATAATATGATTATGTCAAGGTGGTCTGAAGAGGAGATACTTCATCTCTCAAAATACAAAACTACTGCGAAATCAAGGTACACAATCTACGCAGAGCTCAAAAGAATGGGCTATAACCGTACTTTCAAGGCAGTAACACGTAAAATTGAAAATCTTAGGTTAAAGAAGCCAAAAAGGTACGTAACTGGTCACGAAGTTCGTTTAGGGTACCTTGACATTGAATCAACCAACTTAAAGGCAAATATAGGCCTTATGCTGTCTTGGGCGATAAAAACAAGGGATAAGCGTGAAGTAAGGCACGATATGATAACAAAACAGGAATTATTCGATGGTGTCTACGACCAGAGGATTGTTCAGACCCTTATAGACGCTCTTAATCAGTATGATTTGATTTTCACTTATTACGGAACTGGGTTTGATATTCCTTTCATAAGGACACGAGCAATGGAATACAATCTAAGATTCCCTGTTTTTCGTGAAGTTTCCCATAAAGACCTGTATTATCTCGTTCGCTCGAAAATGCAGTTACACAGGAGTAGTTTGAAAGCTGCAACCCAGTTTCTTGGAATTGGAGGAAAAACAAACCTTGACCCGAAAATATGGCGCGGAGCAATGTATGGAGACCCAAAATCCTTAAAATACGTACTTGACCACAATATTGCAGATGTAAGGATACTTGAAAGACTTCATAAGAAAATAGAAGAGTACTGCAATACAAACGTGGTGCCAATGTAATGAAAAAGTTATTATTGGTACTCGGGTTATTTATTTTTACATCTTGTATAGGCACACCACCTATTACAGAAGATAGCAAGAAAATGGAAACACCACAATGTTGTATGGGGCAAGACCAACATACGTGTGGTATGTCAGGAATGCCAGATAAGCCAGAACAAGAATGAAAAAAAGACTCAAGCCAAAAAGATGGGTTGAAGAGAGAATTGGCTCAATTGACACAATTCTTGGTCAAATGCTCCAAAGAATGTCAATAATAGAGACTATCCTTGAAAGTTACATAGAAATGAGAAAGGATACCCATAAGATATCAAAATTCTTAGATAAGAAGCGTAAAAAGAAAGATGCAGAAATTAAAGCTAAAAGAGATAGAAGAGAAGCTTCAAAGGCTCACTGAAGAATATAATCAGCTTTTAGGGTATAGGCAGGCACTTATTGACTATGAATTAGATTCTGATGAAGAAAAGAAGAATAAAAAAGACTGAATACGTTCTTTACGACAATGAACCTGAATTCCGTGAATATAACCCCAAAACTGAAATTGTGCCAGATTGGCGGACAGGGCAGGAAGGTGACTGGGTTTTATCGGATGATGGTCAGATTTGTCAGGTCCTCAGGCGAAAACAGGCAAAACAGAAGTATAAGTCGGTAGAATACATAAGAACGATTATAGGAACATTCATATGCAGACCAGAGGTGGAAATGAAAGGAGAAATGAGGCAGAACATATATACGTTCAGCCCAAGTGGAAATTATGCATATGAACAGATTAAAGGTAGAAAAAACCCAACTCGCCGTGAATTCCTTTTTGCCAAGTATGTTGCAACTGGAGAAAACATAGTTGATGCATTTAAGAGGGCATATCCGACAGATAACGATGAATACGCAGACAGACAGTCAAAATTACTTTTAAGTACAGAGAGGGTAAGAAGTTTGATAAGAGAAGAAATAGATAAAGTATTGAACGAAGCGGAAATAACTCCGCTTTACATACTGGAAAAGATGAAAGACATAATTGAGAACCCACACGCACGTGACGGCGACAAGGTTAATCTTTTAAAAGAACTAGTAACTGTTGCAGGAATGAAAGATACTGAAAAAAGATCTGAATCTGTAACAGTATTCCAGGGATTTACAAAGGAGCAATTAAGTGCTATTGAAGGTAAAGAGGTTAAAAAACTTGCGAAAGCTAGCAGAGAGATTGAAGGATAGGGATTGTGATGTTTGCGGGTATCCGTTATATGACAATTCAATCCCAGTAACAGAGATAACAATAAAAATGAGCAATCTTCACGTACAGTGCACAAACTGTTTAAGTATATATGACCACTCACTTGAGTTAAAACACATTGGAATTACTAAAAATGCAGGTTTAGCGTAATGAAGAAGAATATTGCAGTATACGGCACGTTAAGAGATTTTAAGACTAAGAAGGGTGAAGTTCACGGTTATACACTTGTTTACCCTGCTATGACTAAAGCATTCCCTGCAGCTATCAGAGATGAGAAGGATAAGATAGTTGTAGAGGTAAAAACGATAGAAGACTACGAAATTGGTGGTTATGACGAGTATGAAAACGTAAAAGGCGGATTATATAAGAGAGATACAGTAAATGTGAAGATGCCTGACGGTGAAATAATAGAAGCATGGATGTATACTGCTGGTCCAGTCATACTGCAGAACGACGGTGTCTACGAAAAGATTCCAGATAACGATTGGGAGAACGTGGCTTATTAACATAAATTCGTCAGGGCTTAAAGAAAAGGAAAAAGCACTTGAATTAGCAAAGCGTGATATAATTACATTTGGCCAGATGTTCCTTCCTGATGACTTCATGAAGAGCGTTCCTGCACCTTACCAGTATAGATTAAGCAATCTTTTGCTTGATACGACAAAAAGAAGGGTTTGCATTATACTTCCAAGGGGTCATGCAAAATCAACACTTGCAAAAACAGCACTCCTCCATAAATTATACTTTAATCCAAGTGAAAAGAAAGAATTCATAGCCTGGGTAGCTGAAGAGCAATCACAGGCAATTGACCATATAAGATACCTTCAGAACCATATAGAATATAATCCTGCACTCAATTACTACTTTGGAGACCTTGTAGGTCAAAAGTGGACAGAAAAGGAATTTACCACCTCACGTGGTGACAGGGTAATAGCAAAAGGTACTAATCAAAGATTACGTGGACGTTCTCAGATTGGACTGCGTTATACTAAAATCATCCTTGATGACTTTGAATCCGAATTAAATACCAAAACACCAGAGAGACGCAGGGAAATCAAGGAATGGGTGATGTCAACGGTAGAACCAGCACTTGAAGAATCAAAAGGAAATGAAGGTGCTGTTTGGCTTATAGGCACAATTGTCCACTATGATTCATTCCTCCAGAGTGTTTATGACGGATATGAGATTGCAAAGAAAGAAAATAGAAAATATGCTTGGGAAGTTATGTATGAAAAGGCACTTGTTGAAGATACACCACTTTGGCCTTCTTATTTTTCGAAAGAGAAACTTCTTGATATAAGAAGCAGGTTCCAAGATATGGGCCTTGTTCATAAGTTTGCACAGGAATATCTTAATGAAGCAAGAGATCTTGAGAATATAAAGTTTAAAACAGATAGACTTAACTATTACAATGGAGAATTTGTAGGAAGAAATGGATTTGCGTATTTATTGACAAAAGACGATGCTATTCCATTGCACGTCTACATAGGTGTAGACCTTGCGTACGGCGCTACTGAAAGAAGTGACTATCAGGTTATAATGGTTATGGGTATTGATAGTGACAAGAATTATTATATACTTGATTATTACAGGGAACATTCTCCATTATACGAGATGCCTGGAACAATATTGAAGTATGCAAAGGACTATCAGCCAATTAAGCGTGCCACACTGGAAGAAGTAGGAGCGCAAGGAGTTATAAAGGATGCTGTAATGGAACTGTCTTCTAAGGACAGAAAGCTCATGCCAGGTGTTATACGTGGCAAAAGACCGCCAACAAGGATTAAAAAGGAAGATAGGCTTGAAGCTCTGCTTTGTCCTATAGTTAATAGAAAGAAATTGTATATTAAGAAAACACATACCGAACTTGTGGATGAAATGTTTCAATTCCCAAAAGGAAAGAACGATGACCTTCTTGATGGTCTTTGGTATGCGTGTGTTAGTTCAAGAGCTCCATTAAGCAGAAAGTTTGATGTGTCTGACTTTGATGAGAGAATGGATAAGAAAAAGGGTAAAAAGATTAAAAACAAAGTTATAAATTGGATGACAGGACAAAAAGCAGCGTAAAAGATAAATCTGTCTTCTCAAAAAGGTCTGATGCTGGTAAGGGAGATTCTCCTAGAAGAGGCATTTCAATCAAGGATTGGGAAAGGAGATTTAGTCGAGTATTTAAAAAAAATAAAAAAAGTACTTGACAAACCTGCCATTTTGGCTTATATTATATATATTATATATTTAGGAATATAATTTGCCTCAATACGACATAGACGAGCAAAAAGATAAAACTGAAAGATCTAGAGAACTCTGGCGCAGGTGGCGTGATGCCAGAATTGAATGGGATGCGGAAGCAAGAGATTCAATAGACTTTGTGCTCGGAAATCATTATACCGAAGCAGAATCCGATGCATTACAAGCTGTCGGACAGGCAGACTTTGTTATAGACAGAGTTTACGCTGCTGTTGATAAACTTAAATCTTTACTTACTTCAAGATCTCCAAGATTCTTAGCTGTAGGGAGGGAAGACTCTGATAGTCGTTTATCTGCAGTATGGCGTACTATTATGGAATATGTCTGGGATATCTCAGACGGTTCAACTCAGTTCAAGCAAGCTGTACATGATTACGCAGTTGCTGGATTGGGTTATTTTTATGTATATATAGATCCAGAAGCAGACTACGGAAGGGGTGAAGTAAAGTTTACATACCTTGATCCTTTTAGGGTTTACGTTGACCCAGCGTCACGAGACCGATATTATGATGATGCATCAGGTCTGTTACTTTCCACCATATTAACAAAATCACAGCTTCTCGACCTGTATCCCTCCCTTATTGAATTCATAGATGAAATAGAGCCAATGGATGATGAAGAGGACTATCCTTCTTCTTCAAAGAAAAATTCATCTACATCGTTTACACCAGATGTTGTAAAAGATAAGGATTACATGGGAGATGGAAAATACAGGATTATAGAACATTTTGAAAAGATTAAAGTGCCTTTTTACAGAATATTTGACACAAGAACAGGTGCTGAAAAGATTGTCACTATTGAGCAATTTGAAAAGATAGCACAGGAAAATGCAGAAGCTTTTGAAAAGGGACTGGTACAAGCCCTAGAAGTACAACAAACAAGAATAAAAATAACTTGTTCTGTTGGAAGCTATGTCCTCTATGAAAGAGTCCTAAACACAAATGCCTACCCAATAATACCAGTCCCTAACATTTGGACTAATACACCATATCCAAAATCGGATGTATCTAAGGTAAAGGATTCTCAGAGATTATTAAATAAATTATTCAGTTTAACACTATCGCACGCACAAGCCTCTGCAGGACTTAAACTTTTAGTTCCAGAGGGCAGTGTTGATGATATTGGCCAGATAGAGCGTGACTGGGCTAATCCAAATGCGGTTATACCATATAATCCAGAATTTGGCGAACCTCACTTTCCAGCTCCACAACCTTTGGCAGGTGAGTTCTATCATCTTATAGATCGTGTTGAACACTACATAGATTTGAATTTTGGCATACCAGAACTTATGCAGGGATTTAAAGAAGCGGCACCAGAAACAGTTCGTGGAACCGCAATGCTTTCTGAAATGGGAGAAAGCAGGGGGAAATCAAAGCTTCGTGATATCGAAGCAAGTTTGACAAGACTTGGAACTGTAATATACAATTTTGCGAAAGGACATTACGAATATAGCAAGACATTCAGAATTGTACAGCCAAACAATGATTTGACTGAATTTACAGTCAATAACAAATTATACGATGACAAACGACAAGAATTAATGTCAATAGAGAACGATATTACTATCGGTCAACATGACGTTCGGATAATATCGGGTTCAACAATGCCAAGCAACAGGATGCAGGAATACAATATGTATCTTGAAGCCTACAAGTTGAATCTGGTTGATGATGTCGAGGTCTTAAAGAAAACAGAGATCTTCGACAAAGAAGGCGTTCTTAAACGCAAGGGACTGATTGCTCAGTTGCAGGGTCAGTTGCAGGGTGCTCAAGGGCAGATTAAGAAACTTCAAGGCGACCTACAAACGGCAGAGCGTGAAATGCTTCATGCCAATAAAAGGGCCGAACTGGAGAAATTCAAGGGAGAACTTGGCGAGATCGAAAAAAGCTCTCGATACAAGGAAAAGACCAATATCAATAAACTTGAGACGGCAATTAACAAAGCAATTGCACGAGAAGAAGTTAAAATACAAAGAAAAGCAATGGCTGAAGAGAAGGGTGCTCGAAAGGGCGCTGAGGCTACTTAATATCAGTGGTTCTGTTTCTTTGAACATACGAGAGTGTGTAGTCAATAATAGAAAAAATCACAAGGAGGTAACTAATGGAAGACCTACAGCAAACCGAAGGACAGGTTACAGAAGAACCTATTTCACAAGGTGAACAACATGAAGAACCAAGTGCAGACTGGAAAGAAGAAACCAAAAAGTTTCAATCAATGTATGACAAGCGTGATGCTGATTACAGGAGACTTGAAGGTGAAGTTGACCAGTACAGAAAGCTTGGAGAGATGTTGAAAAACAGACCAGATGTTGTTGACGCAATGAGGAATAAGTTGTCTGGTGAACCAGGAAATTCGACTAAAAAGAATGAACCTAAACTTGAAGAAGGTTCGTTCGACCCGTGGGAAGCCTATTACAAACCTGACTCTGATTCGTATAAAATGCGAGTAAAAGAGAGTCAGAAAATGGTAAACACTGCCGTCGGACAACAGATGGCACGTTTCCAAACCCAAGTAGGAATGAATAACCTGAAGGGTGAACTTGCATCAAATTACAACATGACAGATCCGCAAGAACAGAAAGAGTTCATGGATTTTGCGATGCGCCCAAGAGATCAAATACCTTTAGACATGTTAATAAATGTCTACAGAGAACACAAGGGGCAAGCACAGCAAGTAGCAGGATCGAATGAGAATATTGAAGCAGTTCGCAAAACACAGGACATTCCTAAGTCAGCAGGCATTTTACAAGGCGCAAAGCCAGCACAGAAATCTAATGAAGATGCTGTGTGGGACGGTGTAATGAATGCTGGCAATAAAAGTATATGGTAATAAATAAAAAAACGGAGGTTAATTAATGGCTATTAATAGTGGTACATTAAAAACTTCGGGTGTTGGTGGCTCAGCGACTGAGTATACTCATGGAACAGCTCCATTAGATACAGTTGCTAATATAGGTCAATTCGCTGATAAAAGGCGAATACATGACTTTGGCGACAGAGTTGCAGAGCTTTCACCTGAAGAATCTCCATTCTTTGTTTATCTAAGTAAAGTAGCAAAACGACCCACAGATGATTCAACTTTCCGATTTCTGGAAAACCGATCAAAAATTGACTGGACAAGTCGTAATTTCTTTTTAGCAGCCGCTGAATCAGCTTTAGTTGCTGGTACAAGTTATTCTATTGCTGTTGATGATAATGCATCATCTCCTGCAAGTATAGATTGGCTCATAAAAGGAATGGTTATTGCGATTGAAACAGTTGATGATGCCAATGGTAAAGCATACACAACAGTACGTATCGAAGATGCTCCTGTAGATGCTGGAACTAGCACAACTTTCACTGGTAAAGTGATTGCAACGTCAAGTTCTAGTATAACAGGTTACGGTGCAGCTGCTGATAATGCTCCATGTACGGTTGTCGGTACAGCTTTTGAAGAAGGATCAGGATCTCCTGATGTATGGTCAAGTCAGCTCGATGATGAATTTGGTTACTGCCAAATCTTCAAAACAGCAGCAGAGATGTCAAATTCTGCTATTGCTACTAATTATCGTGGATATGCAAACGAATGGGATAGAATATGGAATCTCAAATTAAGAGAACATAAAGTAGATATTGAACGTGCAATGTTGTACGGTCAAAAAGCTCGTAGAAGTGGTATTGCCTATAGTGAGGGTATAGTAGGTATGATAGTTGCAAATGCTGGTGCGGCAACTGGCGGCACAAGCGCACTATCTTACTCTTCTGGAAAACCTTATTATAGAACTGTAACCACTACAGAGTTCAACTATGATTTGTTCTTAAGTGATTTTGAGGTTTTATTCGACCCTGCAAGGGGTGGTTCGAATGATAAACTTGCACTGGCAAGTCTTCCAGTAATAACAATGTTTAATAAATTAGGTGCAGGAGCTACTTTTGGAACTGCTGCAACATCCTCATTTTTAGACAATACATTATCTGGTTCTACCGATGCAGGTGCTTACAATATCGATTTTGGCAAACAAACAGGAACTTTTGGACATAGTATCATGAAAATTGATACTGTTCATGGTTCACTGGCACTGATTAAAGAACCCTTATTTAGAGGATTCGCTAATTCAATGCTAGCCTTAATTGATATGTCACAAGTTGCGTACAGACCTTTAGTAGGTAACGGTCTCAACAGAGATACTCACATAATAACTAATGTACAGCAAGCGGATGAAGATTTACGTAAAGACATGATTCTTACAGAAGCAGGTCTTGAAGTTGCTCTTCCTGAAACACACATGTTGTACAACTTTGAAGGAGTATAATCATGAGAAGTGACACATTAGAACCAAGTAGTGGAAAGTATGGCGGAAGAGTTGATAATGTTGTACTTGTTGTAGACGCAGCAACAGTTAATATAAATTCTAAAGATTCAGGAAAGGTTCATGTAATACCTGATTTAACTGCGGACTGTACGCTTACACTACCTACAGAAGAGGTTGGTCTTAATTATGAGTTTTGGTATGGCGGCACTGCTGCTGATGCTCAAGACTGGATATTCAAAACTACTGGCAATAGTAATTACTTTGTTGGTGGTCTTGTAGGACATGACACTGATGCTGGTGGTGATGATACGTATGTTGTAGATTCAAATGGAAGTAGTAATTCACAACTTACTGTGTATACTCCTATTGCAGGAACTTTAGTTAAAGTTGCATGCAATGGAGTTGTATGGTATATTAATGGACAAGCTGTATCAGCTACAGATGCATCTCATGCTTTTGCAGATCAATAATCCGAACAAATAAGGATTGACAGTTAATAGAACTGTGGGGCAGGTCGTATAAAGGGCTTGCCCCGAATCTATAAAGATTTTTTAAAACCAAGATGCCCATGAGATTTGTCAAGCTCGGTAAGGCATAATTAAGGAGAAACAAGATGGCATATCCAAATTATACAGTAGTAGAAGCACAAAATGTTGCAATGGGACAATCTGGCAATGCTTTTGTCGATTCTGCTGGTTCATATACTCCTCCTCATGGTAAGATAGTAGCAATTACAATGCTTACCGATGTTGAGTTTACAGAATTAACACCAGAAAGCACATCTTCATGGTGTGGAACTACAGCGGATAGTCCTGGCACTGGGGGAGATACTGTAGCAGCTGGTGACACATTCCCATCTGGTATTACCATATACGGAAGATGGGAAACATGTACTTTACAAACAGGTGGTGACAAAATTTTAATTTACTTTGGCTAATTATGCTAGGGTTAGGAAATAATTTAATAAAAGCAGCAATCAAAATTGCAGGCACTATAAAGAAGTATTGGGAAGATGATTTTGACTTCTGGGAAGCTGCTGGAACTAAATGGGAGAATAAGACAGGTGGCGAGGAAGCAGATCCACCAGGGGCACCAGATTAAAAAATTTATTTACAGCCATGTCAGATAAGTTTCGGGCGGTAAGCTGTAAGATTAACAAGGAAACTATAGGAAAAATATTATGGCAACTTTAACAGGAAGCGCTATTGCTGACTCATTTGACCAATTGCTTGCATTGCCAAGTGGTGGCGGTGCTACAACAACTTTAAAAGCGTTGACAGATGGAAACGCTGATACAACCTTCGCAATGCAACTATCAACAACCACTATTTGTATTGATAATCCCACAGCAAGCTCATCAACTCAAGGTGGAATATTAAGACTCCAAAGTGACGATGGTGCTGTTATGGCATCAGGTCACAGGCTTGGCGTTATTGAGTTTAGTGGTGCAGAAGATACAAGCAATACTATTACTACTGGAGCAAGAATCGAAGCAGTAACAGATGCTACTTGGTCAGCAAGTGAGAATGGTGCTGATATGGTATTCTATACTACTGATGGAAATGCGGCTCAAGCAGAGCATCTACGCATTAAATCTGGTAGTGCAGTCAATTTGGTTATTACGGG
>Ga0114899_1001700_pt1 | contig 12533 bp, 10 predicted proteins | sample MalvireepMed_215_FD_83497 | JGI IMG/M metagenome (GOLD analysis project Ga0114899, IMG submission 83497) | Marine viral communities from the Global Malaspina Expedition - Malaspina viral metaG DeepMed_215 | ecosystem: Environmental > Aquatic > Marine > Oceanic | place: Mediterranean Sea... | reverse complement strand
TTGGTAAACCCTATTGCTGGCAAGTTGCTCCTCAGCAGAGCTCGCTTCCTATTTAGGTTTACAATCTCCAAATTGTGCAAATACTTAGGCAAAGCCACCAACTATTTTTGTCCACATTACCAATAAATCAAAAAATAAGAAGTGAATCAAGACAGCCTACTGCCATGGGCTGTCTTTTCTTTTTTAGCCCTCAGTTTAAAGCATGGGCTAAAAATTAGTTGCCACCATCGGTGTCTTCACCGATGGACAGACACTGCTGGTTTTAACATTTTCCTGTGTCATGGTGGGGACACCACGACTGGCGGATGAGTGCTCCCCCTAACCTAGAAGAACTGTGCGAAGGACATAGGGGTCAAAATTTCACCAGCTTCTCCGCCTGCTGATGCAGCAAAGTATTGTAAAGAGTGTTGGTGATTTTCTCACCATCCCAGTGTTTCTCTATACCCGCCAGTTTGGGTTTAAGCGCCAGCACATGCATGCCCAGATAATTGAAGATATCCGTTAAGTGAGACATGGCAATCAAACCTCCCTGAACTCCGGAAGAAACCCCTATCAAAGCTCCCTTCTTATCGCGAACCCCTTGAGGATATTTGAGCCCATCGATAAAAGCTTTCAAAACCCCGGGGAAAGAGCCATTGTATTCAGGTACAACGAAGACCAGTTTTTCTGCTGATTGAACGCGCTCGCGTAAATCATTGAAGTTTTCATTGTCGCCATTGCTGTCATATAATGCAGTGCCGGTAAAATTAGCCGGAAGTTCAACCAGGTCTACTACATCAATAGGCCCTGTATAATATTGCTCAAGAATTGACTTATAGTAATGGGCAATTTTGGTGCTCATTGAATTCTTCCGGTTCGTTCCAACAACTATACTAATCATACCTTTCTCTCCATTATAAACATAAAGCCATTAACACATAAGATCGACTTCAGTTTACATTATTTAATATGTATGTACATGTAATTCAAATAACCAGGAAAAGGTTCTCACTCAATCATTATTTTATATTTGCGCAGTTTCAGCCCAAAATCAAATCTCATACATATGACTTACACAGAAAAGGTACACCAGTCCGTTCAGTTCATTCAATCCAAAACCAATGTTATTCCGCAATTCGGAATAATTCTTGGTACCGGCCTTGGTGCCCTGGTAAATGAGATCAATATTATCGATGAAATACCTTATGATGAGATTCCGAATTTTCCGGTATCTACGGTAGAAAGCCATCATGGCAAGCTGATTTTCGGAGAGTTGTCAGGTAAAAAAGTGGTAGCCATGCAAGGGCGCTTCCACTATTACGAAGGCTATAACATGAAAGAGGTGACTTTTCCTGTGAGAGTGATGAAATTGCTGGGCACCCAAAAGCTGTTTATCTCCAATGCTGCAGGAGGGGTGAATCTGAGCTATCAGGTGGCCGATTTGATGATTATTGAAGACCACATCGACCTGACCAAAGAGAACCCTTTGACCGGTAGAAATCTGGATGAGTTTGGTGGAAGGTTCCCTGATATGAGTGAGCCTTATGAGAGAAAAATGATTGATGAAGCCCTGGAAATAGCCAAAGCCAACAATATCCGTTGCCATGAAGGTGTATATGTTGGAGTAAGTGGACCTAATCTGGAAACCAGAGCAGAATATAGATTCATTGGCAGAATCGGGGGAGACGCAGTAGGTATGTCAACTATTCCTGAAGTCATTGTCGCCAGGCATATGGATTTGCCCGTTTTTGCTGTTTCAGCTATAACCGACCTCTGCGACCCGGATCATTTAGAGAAAGCGGAAATAGCCAACATTCTAGCAGCTGCTTTTAAGGCTGAAAAGGGCATGACCAGGATTATTAAGGAGCTGATTAGGAAACAGTGATTGGTTGAACAGTTGATCAGAAATCGGTGATCAGTGTTCGACAGACTGTTTCACTGGTTTTTATCGCTACGCTAAGACCTTTATGAGTTTCTTTCTAAATGGAAGGGCTAAACACTGGCCGTTCTATTGTCAAACGTTGCATCAGATGCCGTCCACAATAAGTCATTCTGAGTGCAGCGAAGAATCGTGTGCTTTAATATGAATGTTTTGCAGGGGTTAAGAAGATGCTTCATTCCTCAGCATGACTGTTCCGGGCATTTAGTGGAAGGCCTTAGCTTCAGTGAAGAACTTGCTGTTCTTTCATGGCATGTTACGCCTGATGCACTTCCGTCTAAGTCATTCTGAGTGCAGCGAAGAATCTTATGAAGTGTTATAAGTTTTAGGTTGGAAAAGGAGTCCTCTCTATCAAATTGAATGCTTTGATGACGAATTTTATAAAAAAATTAGGGTGAAAGAATCAATGACTCCTTCACCCCTGGCTAGTAAAATACAGTCTGATCTAGCGAGTCAGTTTAGCTACTAGCTCTTTCCATTCGGTCAATTCTGTCTGGCCTGGTTTTCTCAGCCCGAAGAATTGAGCAATCATTTCCTTATTGTCGTCAAAAAGCTCAACAGAAGTGACTATGCCATCTTTGGTTGGTTTTTCAACCACCCAGCTATTGGCGATCAGGTCCGTTCTGAGGTGTAAATTAAAGTTCGGATCCATTACATTGATCCATTGCTGCTCGCCTCTGTCGAGCGGTACAATTCGTTTTACCACATCCTGATGTATCTGCAGGTTTCCATGGTTTCCGGCAAAAATCATGATTGGTAGCTGACTCTCTGAAGCCTGCTCTAAAATGGTGTTCACAGCGGTATTCGGTACTCTTTTGGTGAATTTCCCTTTGGCCAACTCAAGTGCATGCTCTCTTTGTGCCTTGTGCTTTCTCAACATAGGGAAGAAGTCGTGAGTGTCTTCCAAAGCCGTCCAATCTGCCAAAAATGCTTCCTGGTCAATGTCTTTGGCATATTCTACCGCATCGATTGGGGTAATATTCAGTTCACCGGATTGGTCAACCGACTTGAACTTCTCTACCAGTTGATGGTAGGCCTCAAGGTCACCATCAGGCTGCAGGTAAATTTTGGTAATTGCCTCACCGGCTTTGTCAAACACCTGTATGCTATGCATCACTCTTTCCCCTTTGTCCATGGTGTTGGCAAAAGCGAAAGCCCAGTTTTTGAAGAATACCCTGCTTTCAATCGCACCAATAACAGTGGCCATATGATGGTTTCCTGAACCAAAGGTGCCCACCTTTTCGAAAGTGCCTTTATGTTCCAGCACACAGGCCTCGTTTCGGGTAAGGCTCATAACGTGACCAAGGCTTTTGAAGGCCTTTAATAGTTGGTCCCATGGGCCTTCCAGTCTTACGGTATCGATACCTATGCCGGAGGCCAGTAGTTCGGCTTCACTAACATCCAGCTGTCTGGCGGCATCCCGGATTCTGGTTCTTGGGTTTTCTGCTTGAAATTCCTGATAAACTTCTCTCAAGGTTTTTTCAGGTGCTTGTATGGTATCAGGCATAATGTTTCTGTTTTATAGTTTCTTCAGTAAATGATTTTGGAATTGAGATGATCACTTTTTTACCTGTTCTGGGCTCGGTGAACACTTCTACAGGATGGTTGAAAACGTGCTCAATGTTTTCTTTGGTGAGCATCTGGTCGCAAGGGCCTTGTTTATAAATGGAACCATTCTTCATCAGTACAATAAAGTCGGCATATTGAGCAGCCAGGTTCAGATCGTGCAGCACTGCCACAATGCCCATATTCTTCTGGCAGAGTTCTTTGGCAGTATTGAGCAGCGCATGCTGATGATGGATATCCAGGTCAGAAGTGGGTTCATCTAGCAGGAGGTACTTTGGGAAGGTGGTTTTATCCCAAACTTGAGCCATAATCCTCGCCAGTTGAACGCGCTGCTGTTCTCCGCCCGAAAGGGTTTGATAAACCCGCTTGCGATAACCGTCAAGATGGTTGTGTTTGATTACTGCATCAATCACCTGCTCATTTTCTTTTCGGCTGGTTTTGTAAGGGAACCGCCCCACTTCAATCACCTGCTCAATATGATAGGGAAAGCTGATGTTGGTATGCTGGGGCATAACAGCCCTGATCTTGGATAAATCTGTACTGTTGAGCTGGTTGATATTCTGGCCATTCAAATTCACCTCCCCGCTTTGAACAGTGGTTTCCTTCGCCATTATTTTCAGGAAGGTACTTTTGCCTGCACCATTCGGGCCGACAATGGCAGTGAATGTGCCGGGTTTTACCTCAAGGCTGCAGCCCTGAAGAATGGTCTTTTTACCCACCTGATAAGATATATTTTGACTTATGAGCATCAGATTAATTGTTTTCTTTTAGCAACAGTTAATAAATAGATGAAGAATGGTGTGCCTACGCTGGCGGTGATAATCCCGATTGGAAGCTCTGCCGGTGCCACTACAGTGCGGGCGACAATGTCTGCCAGAATAAGCAACAGCGCCCCGCCAATGGCCGAGCCTGGAATCACAATGCGATGATCGGATGAAATGGTCATTCTAATGATATGAGGAATGACTAAACCCAGAAAGCCTATGATTCCGGCAAAAGCCACAGCCGTTCCCACTGCCACAGCGCTTAATAATACTACTGCCCGCTTCACCTTCTCTACATTAACCCCGGAGTGATATGCTTCCGATTCTCCCAAAGCCAGCGCATTGAGCGATCTGGCATAGTAGCACAATCCGGCAATGGTGCCGAATATGGGTAACACTATAACATACAACTTTGTCCACGTAGCCCCACTCAGGTCGCCTAAGGTCCAGAAGGTGAATGTTCTCAATTGTTGTTCATCAGAGAAGAATATTCCAAGACCAATAGTAGCACTGGCCAATGAAGTAATGGCAACACCTGCCAGGATCAGGATGGTGGTCCTCACCTGTCCCTTGTAATTGCCCAGCCTCAGAGTGACGAAAGTGGCCAATGCTCCGCCTATAAAGGCAAAAGGCGGAAGTATCCACTGTTTAAGCTCAGGGTTGATTTCTCCGATAAGTGATTCCAATCCCAAAATGATGAAAATGGCTCCCAAAGCGGCTCCGCTGGAGACTCCGATAATACCTGGTTCTACCAAGGGGTTTCTGAACAGTCCCTGGAGGGCGGCACCGCTCACTCCGAGGGCAGCGCCAATCAAAACTGTAAAGAGCAGTCGGGGCAGTCGGAAATCTGTCAGGACGAGGCTCTTGGTGGCAGCTACTTCATTGGTTCCCAGGCCCAACTGATTGAGGAAGACGTTGATGATGTCTTTAAAAGAAACATCTACCGCACCAATGGTGAGGGAAATGAAAAAACTGACCAAAAGCAAAATAGCCATACCCCCAAGCTGATATTGACTGGCAAGCTGTTTATAGCTGGGGAGTAGGCTTACTTTTGCTTTACTCATTGCTGATTTCATGTGTTAGTTCGAACAATTCCGTAGCAGCTTGAACAAATCGGGGACCCCAATTGGTAAGCTTCACTCCATCTATGGCAATGATTTGTTTTTTCCTTCCAGCCGTGGTTTGGGCTACTCCCGGTATTTTCAGGGCGCCTTCAACACCACCGATGCTTTCAAGTCCAGACTCAAAGAACAAAATGTAATCAGGGTTGGCAGTGATAAGAGATTCCACATTCAATGGCTTGAATCCATCGATTTCAGGAACTGCGTTCTGAACTCCGGCCAGGTAGATGATCTCGAATCCCGTATCAGTTCCGGCTACCATCATATTACCCATGCCTCTGTTATAGACGCAGAGCACTTTTGGCTTTTCAGAGGAGGCAGCCACCTTTTTCTTAAGTAGCTCCAGGTCGATTTTCAGGTTTTCGATTAGTGCTTCACCTTCCTTTTCTTTGTTCAGGGCTTTCGCGATGGTCTTGATTTTTTCAGTGGTATTTTCGAAGCTATAACCGTTTTCAACCTGAACCAACTTGAGTTTAGCGGCCGCCAATTGATCAATCACTACATCCTTGACATACTCCTTTTCCAGAATAATTATATCTGGAGCCATAGAAATAATGCCCTCTGTGTTAATACCGGTTCTGTACCCAATAGAAGGCAGAGACTGCATTTTAGGAGGATAAAGAGAAGTCCTGTCAGTTGCAACGATATTGTCGCACATGCCCAGGGCGCAGACAATTTCGGTAGACGAACTGCCACCAGTAACAATCTTTTGAGCTTGAGCTATTTGCAGACTGGCAAATAATATAGCAGGGAGTATGAACTTGAATTTTTTCACGGTTAAGTTTTATTTAGATTAAGTCTAAATAGATGTACAAAAATATCCCTGAGCGCCATGCTTTGCAATCACTAATACTAGTGGTTATGACCAGACTGCGTCATTCCCGCGTAGGCGGGAATCCCCAACAGATTGCACCTTAACCAGTAGATTCCCGCCTACGCGGGAATGACGTCATAAACGGTTTCAAAAAAGAAAGGCCACCTTTTGGCAGCCTTTACGATTCGCACTATGTACTAGAAATGTACAATCAAACAAGGGGGGTTATTCTAAGATTTCGTATTCAAACTGAGGATGTCCTCTTTCACCAGAAACCGGGTCAGACATTCTAGTAAATCGCAGTTTGTAATAGTTTCCATTGGCATCTTCGATTACATAAAAGATGTCTGTCTTCACTCCGGCTTCCTGCTCAGAGCCTGGTTGTGCTACAACTCTCCAGTCGCTACCAATAGCTGCTCTGGTATCATCAAACTGAATAGTGGTAAGCTGGGCAGCAGAGAAGCTTTCGTAAGTCACATTGCCCTCAATGGACACTGTTGCTACTTCAACACGGCCCTCATTGGTCAGAATGAAGTCATTGTAAGCGTAAGGGATTTTAGTTGTGGCATCAATTTGTATCAGGTTGGTGAAAATGGTGAAAACCATATCCCATTCTGTTTTGGCAGGAGCCACATCTACTATGTCGTTATCAAAACTCACAAAAACGAAGTCATGATCCGTAGTTTTCTCAATGGTCAGCTCCTCAAATGTGCTTGAATTGATATCAGCATGCTGAAGCACATAGGCGCCCGAACTCTGAGTGATTCTGATCTTTTTCCATCCTCTGGGAGAGCCGTCAGGGTTTTTACCCCTATTGATAATATAAACAGGGTTTTCTGAGGCTGTTGCCGAAACAGAAGCTATGGCTGTACTGCTAAGGTCGCCCGATGGGTCATCCATCCAACTTGCTGCCTCAGCCAGCCAGGCAGGAGGTGCTCCGAATAAGCTGCCAAAGATGGCATCGATATCCAGTTTGGCTCCCCAACCCACTGTATCTTCTGCACTTACCTCGGTTATGTCATAAAAATCCAGGCTTGTAGTCAGGGTCGAAGTAGAATTGTTCAACAATACCCTGAATTCAGAACCTGTATAAAAAGCCAGGTCATAGCTGTTTCTTGCTACCGTTACCTGATTTTCCTGTGAAAGGTCAATGAATACCTGATTGGGCTGCTCGGCACCCCCAACTTCAGGAGACATAACCGCACTGGCCGTTGGTTGTTCTATGGCAGGACCATCGTCCTCTGAACAACTGAATACTGTGGCAAGCGCAACGGCTGCCAAAATTGATGTTTGCTTTAGATTTATCATTTTAAGCTTAGGTTATAACTTAGTTTCAAGAAATAAGATCTGCCGTAGGCGAGGGCTACAGAACTACCCCCGGAGTGAGCACCATTGCTCACCCCGGAGTTGTTCACCCGCTCGACATTGAAGAGATTCCTGGCTCCTGCTAGGAGCTCAAAATGCTTTCCGAAGGATTTGTTGATGGTGGCATCCAGCCAGTGATATCCATCAATTTCCCCAATAGTTATTGTTTCCTCATCGCTGTCCGATGAGTCCACATAATAAGTCTGAAGTCTACCCGTGTACTTGTAAAACAGGTTGACAGATGCCTTCCATTTTGGCAGGCTGTATGAGAGATTGGAGTTGATTTCAGGTGAGAAGAAGTAAGAATCGAGATCAGATTCCCCTTCTGAAATCTGGTTGTATCGGCCAATATAGGAAGCCCCAACACTGGCTGTCAGCTGACCTACAGTGAGCTGCTGATTCAACGTAGCGCCCAGGGTCTTAAACCGGTTGATGTTTACATATGAAGCACTAGTTACATCGTCCGGATTCGCGCCAATAGCTATCTGATCCTCAATATCATTGAAGAAGAAATTAATGTCGGTTTGGATGGGTGTCTTTACCAGTTGATACTGAGAAAGCAGGTTCAGTCCAAAATGATTGGAGGTTTCCGGCTGAAGCTCGGGATTGCCGAATATCCTGTGATTAGAGTCTACAAACTCAAAGTAAAGTTCTCTCACCGATGGAGCCCTGAAGCCTTTTCCATAGGATAGTCTGAGACTGGTCTTTTCGGTCAGTTGCTGTTTGAGCTGAAGAGCAGGCACTACCTGATTGCCAAAGGCACTGTTGGAAGTAAACCTCGCACCAGGGCGGATGGTAAGTTTGGCAGTAGGTGTCCACTCAAGGGAAGAGTAGGCCGAATATTCTTCAATACCCTGATCACCTTCCAGAATTCTTCCTCCACCTACATTTTCCAGCGAAATCTGATAGCCTATTTGCAGATCGAGTTCAGAGGCAGGAGAGAGGTAGCCAGCCCCGCCAAATTCCCAAACCTTGTAAGTACTTGTGTCCTGATCTCCAGTTCCGGTGGTTAGGTTTTCCTCTTTTGTAACCAGGTTTTTAGCGAATCGCGATTTCTCTCTTTTGAAATCGGAGTAGGAGATGAACATATTATACCTGTCGAGAAATGATAGTTTCCCTTCAGCCTGCAGTTGTTGGGTAAGACGTCTGCTGTCATATTCCTCGTCTATGGCGAAGGGTTCGTACTCTCCGTCAGAATTATAGTTGCTCTGCACCCTGCCGAAGGCCTCGATCAGCTCTTGCAAAGCATCTGCCCGGTAGAAGAGTGTGTGATCTTTGGTTTCATACTTCACCAGACCGCTTTCAATCCACTGTCTTTTTGGGTTCCATTCATGGGTTCTTCCCTCAGCACTTCCCCGGTATCCCTGGAAATCATTATGCTGGCCATGGAGAAGTACCGACCATTTTTCATTGAATTGATGGTCGAATTCAAGCGATTGAATATGCTTGCCCTTATCCGGTCCTATTTCGCTTCCTGCTGTTTCTGACTGAACAAAGGCATGGATTTCGGTCTTGTTGGCGAAGTCTTTTTTGGTGATCAGGTTGATGACACCTGCCAGGGCATTTGCTCCGTAGTTCACAGCCATTGGGCCTTCTACTATTTCAATTCGATCGATTTGTTGAAGGTTGATCTGGCTTAAGTCTGCCGCATTTCCGTTGCCGTTTCGGTTCACCAAGGGCACACCATCGACCAGTATTTTGACATTTTGGCTGGAAATTCCCTGCATGCCTATGCTGGCGCTTCCAATCGCAAGGTCCTGGGTAATTCTCAGGTTGAGTTTATTCTGAAGCGCCTGCTCCAGATTAACAGCACCCCGATTTTCGATTTCTGCCCTGCCAATGGTTTGAACCCTGAAAACAGAGTTTTTAACTGATTGCGGTGCAAACTGACCGGTGACAATCACGTCATCCAGATGGGTAACCGCGGCCTTCAATCTGTAGATCTTCGATTGAGCTTCATACAAAGTGTCAATCACAGGCTGAAAGTTGATGTGTGAAGTAGAAACGATCAGGGGAAAGTTGTAATCCGGAATACTAATCGTGCCTTCCACATTGCTTACATCTCTCCAGACCCTGTTCTCTCCCAGCTTTTGGAAGGAGACTGTGAGATAGGGAACACCGAGCCCGTCTTCGGCACTTACAAATTTGAGTTGTTGCGCCTGAAGCGATGTGGCTATAAGAGATAGACTCAGTACGAGAAGTTTGGCCTTCTGCATCTTATTTAGATTCGTTCTTAATAAGCGCAAAGGTATACGGGGCAATCCGATCCTGAAATCGCTACTACTAGTAAAAGGGGCTCACTAGTTCTAGTGGTTTCGGTTTAATGTTTAATGTTTAAAGTCTGACGTCTAACGTCTAAAAGTCTAAGGTCTAAAGTCTCATGACTAATGAAAAGGAGCTATGATCACGGATTTGTGCTTTTGCACTCATAATCACACGAGGCTTCGGCCTTCTGTCCTCATCTATAGAGGAGGTGGCTGTCATTCCCGAGACCCCGAGACTTCGGGGAGGGAGCCGGAGGGGTATTTTCTTCCCTGCCTCCCAATAGCCGGTAAATCCGATATAAGTCCCCGCCTAACAAATGCCAGTGTACTCTTCGAGCAAAAAACTTCGAACTTGAAACATTAAACTAAAGAGTCACCCAACCTTGTTTCACTGCATAGACTATAAGCTCAGTGGGCGATTTGAGACCAAGCTTCTTCAGAACGTTCTTTCTATGTGAGTTCACGGTGTGAATGCTGACATTGAGTTCATCGGCAATTTTATCTGAAGAGAAGCCCTTGCCCACATAGCGGATCACCTGCATCTCACGGTCGGAGAGTTCCATGGGGTTAGGAAGATCTTTGTTCGTGATAATGTCAATCACTCTGTCGCAATAGAACTTTCCGCCTTCGGCTATGGTAGTTACTGCTGCTTTGATTTCCTGATTAGAGCACTGTTTGGTTAAGAAGCCTTCTATACCGGAATTGATAAACTGTCTGATGATTAAAGGATCATCGTCTTCAGAAATGATAAGGGTTTTTAGTTTAGGTTGCCTGGTCTTGATTCTGTCCAGCGTATCTGGCTGAATGTTCTGCTCCCCCTTGTATTCCATCACGAGCAGGTCTGGACTCAACTTATAAACCTGTTCTTCCAGGTTCTGCCCGGTATTGAGCATATGTGTGCCTTTCACCGCCTGGTGTAGCTCCAATAGCTTTTTTACACCCTCCCGGGTCAGGAATTGTGGATCGTAGATGGCTGTTGTCAAATCAATTCTTATTTAGACTGATTAAAAACAGTGCAAAAGTAATTGATAAAACTTAAGCCATACAGCTTTTCGTCAATTTGTTTGACCTATGATCATTTCTTTTTTGCAATCCATCCCATGTATATGGAGGATTGGAAGAAGCGGATGGGCTGTTCAAAGCCTGCTTCCAGGCATAAATCTATCAACCTATTTTCAGAGACATGGTGAAGATCATTTTCTATCCTTCCGAGCCGGCTTTTGATCTGCTCCTGATCTAAAGTGCCTGGTAAAAGATGTTCGAGGATTTTGAGGTTCCCCTTAATCTGGTATTTATCTCCGGTAATATCCAGCATTATGAAAGGAGAGCCTGGCTCTAGTCTTGCGGAGATATCTTTGAGCAGGCTTAGCTTTTCCCCGTTATCTTCCAGAAAATGCAAAACCAGTGAGAGTATGGCAGCGCTATACTTTTGGTGAGGATCTGTGTCTGAAAGAACGCCTTCTATGAGGTGTACATTCTTATATTCCTTGAGCTTTTCCTGGGCCTGCTGAATCATTTCGGGAGAAGGGTCTACTCCGGTGATTTCCCAATCGGATGAGCTCTGAATAAATTTTTCAATCTCATTACCGGTTCCACAGCCTACTACCAGCAGGCATTTAAGTGGTACTTCGCTGAGCAGCCTCGGTAATCTTTCCATGAAATAGCTGTAGTTCGGTATCCATGTTTCTACAAAATCATTGTAACCGGAAGCCCTCTCATTCTCGAAAACCTCTACTTTACTCATTCCTTTCCAGTTTTTAAGCCGCAATCAGTTCCTTGTTCCACTGTCGAAATGCCTTGACAAGCAAAATACTGATCAATACCATAGTTGCCAATGCTACAATTTCCGACAAGTTAGAGGCTTCATACATCAGTGCAGTGAAAAAATGATAAACATTGAACATTCCCTGTAAAATGGCCCAGGTAAATGCTGTCCAGTAGAACCAGCGTACTTTTACCTCAAGGCAAAGTATGGAGAAGAGGAAGGCAAGCCCCTCCAATCCTACACGCCACAAGTGGTGAGATAGTGGCACGTGTCCTGTCGCGTCATCCATCATCATGCTTTCATGGTAATAGACACCATAAAGTCCGTACATGCCGTGCAGTATATAGCCAATAGCACTTGCTAGCCAGAGTATTGCGATTTTATATTTCATTGGTTTTTCTGTTTCTGTTCGTGATGATAATTCAATGGTAAACTCTTCTTTTTGTAGGGCCAGAAGTTCCTCATGCGTTGGCAATAGTGGCTCTGGTTTTTTAATCTTTTGAAGGGTAAATAATGCAATGGCACTCATGCCTATCCAGGTTAGATCGACCAAGGTAATCTCTACCTGATTTTCTGCAATCATTGTCCATACCCAGTTGCCGGAAACCAGTCCGTTTACAATTGGAATCAGCAGACCGAGCACTGCTCCGGATAGTAGAGTGCATTTGGTGGTGAAGTAGTTGTTTCGTTTAAAGCGGAAAAACAGTGTGACGATAATGCCCACAATAAAAAAGGCGAGGTATAGGATGCTTTGCCTGCTGTCGTCCATGCTTCGCGGAATAATGCGGGCTATAATCATGGCAAATGCAGTAACCGGATAAATGGACATACAGATAGCAATAAATGAATGCCCCACCTTTCGATTGAACAGCCTTTGGCTTGCTGGAAGGCTCTTTTTCTCCCTGGCACTGAGCCAGATCAATACCCCACTAATAATGACAAAGCAGGTAATAAGT
>Ga0114899_1001699_pt1 | contig 12533 bp, 6 predicted proteins | sample MalvireepMed_215_FD_83497 | JGI IMG/M metagenome (GOLD analysis project Ga0114899, IMG submission 83497) | Marine viral communities from the Global Malaspina Expedition - Malaspina viral metaG DeepMed_215 | ecosystem: Environmental > Aquatic > Marine > Oceanic | place: Mediterranean Sea... | reverse complement strand
GAAGGCATGAGTAAATTCGTAGGCAGATTAATTTTAGGGCTTTTGTTGGTTCAGGCAGTCTGGGCTTGTTCTCCGTCAGAAGAAGAATTGGTAGAAGAGGGAAGAAACCTCATGGCAGCCGATCAGTACCCGGAAGCTGTGAAGAAATTAAATGCCGCCCTCGACAAAAATCCGCAAAACTATACTGCACTGAACGCCAAAGGAGTAGCCCTGCTCAGGCTTGGTCAGGTAGATGAGTCGATAGATGTATTTACCAACGCCATTAATATCGACACAACTCAATATCAGGCATTCTTCAATCGCGGAAATGCTTTCAGAATGCTCGGCAGAGACAATGAGGCCATGATGGACTATGACTATGTCATCAATCTAAAGCCAGATGTGGTAGATGCCTATCTGAACAGAGGGGCCATTCTCTTCAAATATGATGAATTCGACAGGGCACTCTTCGATTTTGAATTTGCCCTGAGAATGGATCCCAATAATGCCCTGCTTTACCTGAACAAGGGTAAAGCCGAGCTGAGAATCAACAATTCTGATGACGCGATATATGACCTGAAGAAAGCCATTGAGATGAATCCGGGCTATGGTGAGGCCTATTACTGGCTAGGTCTGGCCGAATTGGCATTGGAAAATATCGGCTCGGGCTGTCAATACCTCAGACAGGCCGAAGACCTGAATTTCGATGGCGCTTCAGAGGCGGTAGCTCAAAACTGCATGCAATAAGTGGCAGAGATAGGTAAAGATATTGCCGAGGCCAAAAGGCACCTTGAGGGAGGTGGGTTAGTGGCTATTCCTACGGAAACGGTCTATGGTCTGGCGGCCAACGCATTCAATGAGGAGGCCGTGACCAAAATTTTCAAAGCCAAGAACAGACCTTCGTTTGATCCGCTCATTGTCCATACTAATAGCCTGAAAAAGATTGAGACCTTTGTTGAAGGGATTCCCGAACAGGCCAAAAAACTGGTCAGTACTTTCTGGCCAGGTCCACTTACCATTCTGCTGAAAAAGAAATCCATTGTTCCTGATCTTGTTACCTCAGGTCTGGACTCGGTAGCCGTAAGAATTCCCAATCACCCGATGACTTTAGAGCTGCTTTCTCAGCTTGATTTCCCTCTGGCAGCGCCCAGCGCCAATCCATTCGGATATGTGAGCCCAACCATGGCCGAACATGTCAATGCACAGCTTGGAGAAAAGGTGGGTTATGTGCTCGATGGAGGTGCCTGTGAGGTAGGAGTGGAGTCTACCATAGTGAGTTTCCTGAATGAGAAACCACGGGTACTACGTTTGGGTGGCCTGGCAGTTGAAAAGATTGAGGCACTCATTGGAGAAGTAGAAATCAATCAGCATTCAAGCTCTGCTCCGGCAGCTCCGGGTATGCTCAAAAGCCACTATTCGCCAGGTAAAACGATTGTATTGATTAATGATTTCAGTCTGAATAATGAGGACAATAATGCTGAAATTGGAGCTATTGTTTTCAATACACCTTTGGAAAATATACCACTTGAAAATCAGCTGATTCTATCCAGATCAGGAGATTTGGATGAGGCAGCAAGAAATCTATTCTCATCCTTGAGATTGTTGGATCAAAACCCGAATATTAAAACGATACTCACAGAATACGTTCCGAATGAAGGTTTGGGACGTGCCATCAACGACAGAATAAAAAGAGCAACAGCTAAAAAAGATTGACCTATGAAAACCATCAATGACTTTGACTTTTCAGGCAAAAGAGTCCTCATTCGTGTGGACTTTAATGTGCCATTAGATAGCGAATTTCAGATTACGGACGATACAAGAATTAAGGCCGCGGTACCAACAATTCAGAAGATATTGAACGAAGGCGGATCCGTTGTCCTCATGTCCCATCTGGGAAGGCCCAAAGGCGGCCCGGAAGACAAATATTCCCTGAGGCATTTGGTGGTTCATTTATCCAGCGTTTTCAATCTGGAGGTGAAGTTTGCCAAAGATTGTATTGGTGGTGATGCTGAAGCCATGTCTTCGGCTTTAAAGCCAGGAGAAATTCTTTTGCTTGAAAACCTGCGCTTCTATGATGAAGAAACTGAGGGTGATGTTGACTTCGCTAAAAAACTTGCTGCACATGGCGATATCTACATCAATGATGCTTTCGGAACTGCTCACAGAGCACATGCCTCCACTTCCATTATCGCCCAATTCTTTGCCGAGAAGGGCTGTGGTTATGTAATGCAGGCTGAACTCGACAATGCTCAAAAGGTATTGGATAATGCACAAAAGCCATACACTGCCATTATGGGTGGAGCCAAGATTTCTGATAAAATATTGATCATAGAAAGACTATTGGAAAAGGTAGACAATCTGGTGATTGGTGGAGGAATGGCCTATACTTTCTTTAAGGCAGTAGGTGGCCAGATCGGAAACTCCTTGGTAGAGGCAGATAAGTTAGATTTGGCCAATGAGTTGATCAAAAAGGCCAAAAGCTTGGGAGTAAACCTGATGTTGCCAATTGACTCGATTATTGCCGATGCATTTAGCAATGACGCCAATACCCAGGTTTGCATGAACACCTCCATTCCTGATGGCTGGATGGGCCTTGACATTGGGCCTGAAGCTGCAGAGGTGTTCAGCCAATCGATTAAACAGTCCAAGACCATTCTTTGGAACGGGCCTATGGGGGTTTTCGAAATGCCGAAATTCTCAGCAGGTACCAAAGTAGTGGCTGAAGCCATTGTAGAAGCCACCAAAGGCGGAGCTTTCTCACTGATTGGTGGTGGCGATTCTGCTGCAGCTGTAAACACTTTAGGTTATGGCGATGATGTTTCTTATGTATCCACCGGTGGAGGCGCCCTTCTGGAATATATGGAAGGCAAAGTTCTGCCAGGAGTAGCGGCTTTGGAAGATTAAGTAAAAAATATAAGGGAATAAAAAGGGGCTATCCTACACAGGATAGCCCCTTTTTCATTTATGAAGTCTTTATCTATCTCACCACCATAACTGAACCCTTTTGTTCAAAAGTGCCACGCTGTGGTTCGAATCTTGAGGTAAAGCGGATCACATACGGATAAACACCACCCTGAACCAATTCACCATTAAATGTGCCATCCCACTTAAACTCAAGGGTTGTGCTCTGGTAGATCAATTCCCCCCATCGGGAGTAGATGAAAATCTGGAAGTTGTCTACAAAGTCGTTCGGGAATACGGAGAAAGTATTGTTTGGCGCAGGACTGCCCGGGGCAAAAGCATTTGGAGCAATTACTTCGGGGTCGCAGCTCTCAACAATGGTTACGGTGTCTGTTCGAACACAACCGATAGCTGTGGTCATTGTCACCACATATTCACCAGGCCCCATTACCTCTAAAGTTCTGCCTCCTGCCGGATACGGCTGGCCATCCAAAGTCCACTCATAAGTTTCAAATCCTCTTCCGGCCAACAAAGTCGGGTTAGTGGTTCGTGTTGAACAGTAATATTCAACATCTGGCAAAAGACCCTCAGGAATAGCCTGTCTTCTCACATTAATGCTACGCTCAATAGAACAGGTACCGTTGGAGATGGTCACAGTATAAGCCCCTTCATCGGTTACACTGATAGTTGAACCAGATTGGGCAATGGACTGCCCATCGCGAGTCCAGGTAAAGCTGTTTGGATTCCCTGCGCTAACATTGACGGTGAGGGTTACCGGAGAACCATCGTCACATGCTGGAGAAGATGAGAGTGTAGCTTCCATTTCAGTTGGGATGGTAATATTTTCGGTATCTGTTCCGGAACAATTCAAATTATCGGAAGGTCTTGCTGTGACTGTATAGCTTCCAGACTGGTTCACGGTAATTCTTCTTGAAGTTGCACCTGTAGACCAGTTAAAAGTATAGTTTGTTCCGGTTTGTGGGTTGGTTACTTCAGCCTCCAAAACTATCTGACCCTCACAAACATCACCTATTTGATTGATTTGAACTATTGGTTGAATAGTCAAATCAACTACCACATCCTGCGAAACACCGCATGAACCTGGTGCTGAGGCAGTAACAGTATAAGTGCCACTTTCCGGGGCATTAACATTTCCTCCAGTAGCACTAAATCCATTTGGTCCTGTCCAAGCGAAAGTGGCTCCGGCAGTTGTAGAAGAGGCAGTAAGTGATGCTGTTGCTGCACAATCCTCCACAAATGGTTCAGTTGTCAAGTCAACCGGAAGGGGCTGATTAATGGTAATACCTGTCTGGCTTTGTACACATCCCCCGGAGGAGGTCACCTCAAGGTCATAGTTACCACCACTCAGTCCGGTCACCTCGAAATCGAAATTAGTGGCAGGGAGGGCAGAAGCGACAGTGTTGGAGTAAGTAGTGCCATCGGTACTATTGGTCAATACATAGCTAACCGGGAAAACATTCGCGCTGAGAGTGACTGTCAAGGCACCCGTAGGATTTGAACAGTCAGCGTTTGTCGGATTTGTCGAAGTTATCGTAAAATCAGGTGGATCGTTTTGCACCTGAATATTGGAAACCGTATTCACGCAACCACTGCTGTTATCTGTGATGGTAACAGAGTAGGTGTCGGCTCCGAGATTTTGAATCGGTTCCGTTGTTGGCCCATTTACTGAACCCTGGGCTACAGTTCCTGCTGAGTTTCCTGTAACTGTATAGGAATAGCTTCCTGTGGTGGTAATATTCAATTCAAAACTACCATCAGTTGCTCCGCAAGCAGGGTTTACAATATTCTGGGCAGTTGCCTGGGCCAGAGGATTTATTGTAACCCTTGTAGAGTCGTTCACAAAACATCCAGGGTTGATCGGATCTTCGATCGAAACCACATATAGATAATCACCCGGTGTACTACTGTCTACTGTTGCCCTTCGTTGATTGGGTAAGGTAGTCATGGAGTTGTCAGGATTAGTGACGGTCCAGATGTAATTATTGGCGGTAACCTGTGGATCGAGTATTAGTGCTCCATCTTCACAAATCGTACTGGACTCCGGTAATTGTATCTCAAACGGTGGCCCGACAAATACTTCTCCCGAACTGCTACAACCCAGTGGATTGGTAACAGTTACAGAATAGATTTCCTGCTGAGTAACTGTGAAAGTTTGCGAGGTTGATACTACATTTCCCTGGCTATCAGTCCACTCATAAGTCAGGGTAGGATCGTTCGGAAGTCCCTGTCTGGCATCCAACGTTTGTGTATCTCCCTCGCACAAGGCTATGGCTTGTGGAACTGTTGGTGGTTCAGGTATTCCAAGAACTTCAATGGCTTGAACCAAAGTAGTGTCGAGTCCACAGCGGTTTGATATATTGAGCGATATGTTATACAAGCCGGCCTGGCTGGCAGTAAATACATAGGAGGTATCCTGACCCTGGGCACTGAATATTGTGCTGTTGTCTGCCTGATTGGTAATGGACCAGGCAAAAATATCGATGTCTGAAGTTCCGGAACCGGTCATCTGAATAGGCTGCTCAACGCATGTCTCATCTGGTGCGCTCATACCTGGTTGCTGTTGCGGGTTGGCACTGCTCTGAACAAAGTTTGGCAAGCCAAGCCTTGAGTTACCCACGGTTAGCGCTACACTTTGCGCAGTAAAGCCTGAAGCAGAGGTGGTATCTTCATTGGCTCCTATCTGGCTCACAAATGCTGAGCCTCCGGGATTACCTGGTGTTTCAACAGCTACGTAAAGTGCTCCATTTGGCCCGGTCTGAATCTGACCATAGTTTACATTCAAGCCTGAACCAACAGTGATATTCGTTCTTGAAGCCAATCTCGTGGCTTCTGTCGATGCTGTATCTACTCTGTATTCCAGAATTCGGCCTCCGGGAGAACCTCCAGATCGATTGTTCATGGTAGCGAACAGTTTTATACCTCCTGGAGAGAAATGAACATCATAAACTTCGTCATTTCCAGTTCCTCCTTCGTTCAGGTCTATTCTATAATTAAACTCAAGAACTTCGCCTGTCGTAGGGTCGAAATCGAAAAGCTCTACATAATCTTCAGTTCCTTCCACTATGGACACGGCTAATCTGGATCCATCGTTGGAGAATTTCATTCCACTTTGACCTGTTTTGGCGTCATTGTAAGAATGGATTCCTCCCTGAGAGGACAGCACAGGCCTTCCAATACCATTAGGAGTGATTGGATAGGCCCTGAAAGTATTATTGCCGTATTCATGGGCAAGAAGCCAAAAACCATCTCCACCTTCAAAAGAAGCCAGACGTTCAGTGTTATTGGCATATAGGACTATATCTTTTAAAATCACATCTCCATTTCCATTGTCAGCTTTCATGTCAACTATGGAATACTTGAGCTGGTAAGTATTTTCTCCGTAGACATTTTCAGTCGTGAAGAGGTAGTACAAGGTTTCATCATCAGGGAACGGAATGATAATAACCGCCTGAATAGCAGTACTGTCTCCACCTATCTGAGAACCGTTCGGCATAACCCCATTTTCCCTGTTCCACACAGAAGTTCCATTGGTATAGAACAATACATCACCATTGGCATCAGATATTGTGGAAGTACCTGCAGGGGCATTCATTGCGTGGGCTTCGGTAATACTTCTTGGGGGCGGGTCAAGGCCTACCTCTTCGTTGAAATCCAGTCCAGCTCCATTTCCAAAATACCAGATATTAGAAGTTTGGTTTTCATCGCCATAAACAGTCACACGTCCTACACCATAAACAGGGCAACCACCAGCCGAAGGGGTAACTACTACCCAATAATCACCTGATTCGCTGACTTCGATAGTTTGTGTAGTTTCTCCGGTACTCCAGAGATAATTGTATGAAGCGGTGCCCCCACCTGAGCCACCACCGCCTCCTCCTCCGCCAGAGCCCCCACCGGAACTCTGAGGTTCAGCATCTAGTGTAAGGGTTTCTCCCGGGCAAATGGTAGTGTCGGGCAGAGATAATTGAAGGTCGTTTGCCTCAACGTCTTCAGTAATCAGGCTTGAATAGGTTATTCCATTAATATCAACATACAAAGAGCCAACAAGCGGGCCAGCCTGATCGAAGGTAACCAGCGGTGCAAAATCTTCAGACTGAATTCCAAGAGAGGTAAAATCCCACAGAATGGCCTCCGGATTGGCAGTTGGAGGGTCGATAATCGGGTAAAACTGAATGGGGGTGTTCTGACACAGACTGCCTTGTTGAATTCCTATGGTTATGATAGGCTGTAAATTGGCCAGTGGTGTAAACTGAGAGAAATAGGAAGACTGGGGATCTATATCATCGAACAGGGCTGGTTCATAATTGAGCAGATCCACAGCGCTGTCTGGTTGGTTAATTCGGTTGAGATGCATGATGCCTCCACCCGCAATATCTTGTGTGATATGGTAGATGGTACTATCTGGTGCCAATTGAAGACTGAGGCTTTGCTGTAATGGGTAGGTCTCTACCGTTTCAATGCTGGCGTCAGGTCTGGAATCGGTTACATCAAATCTGTAGAGTCCACCAGTTGTACTGTTTCTGCTGAAATAAAGATAAGTTCCTGAAAGTGACCAGCCTGCAGAGCCACCATAAGTTTCGCCTGGTCTGAAAGAGTTAAGGATGCCTCTTACAGAATTAAGCTCAGGCCCTGAAAACCCGGCCTCATTGAACTGAATAACCTGAATATTGGCCCCATTGGAGGGTATAACTGCTATTAAGCCTGTCTGAGGATGGTAGGCCATATGGCTGGTTTGAACCGATGCGGTTAAGTTCAGGTTGGCCACCAGATCGAAGGTTCCTCCCGGTTCGGGAACGGAATACAGTTCGAACATTCCTGTAGCGGCATCTTGTGTCAGCAACCAGAACTCGGTGTAGTCTCTTGAACCGATGGCAATCATTCCATCTCCTCTGCCAATAATTCCGGTGGGTATGTTTTTGGTGCCAATGGCTACTTCTCCGGCAGGAGGGCCATCTACCCTATTGCCCTGAGGGTCTCGGTTGACGATTGTATATAGGATACTTCCGGCAGCATTTCTGTGGAACATATATTGCAAACCTTCGTTTCCAATGCCGGGGACCGGGCTGGAACTCATGGCCTGAATATCAGTCGGGTCTGTAATTATACCGGAGCCATTAACCATTACCTGATTCGTGCCATCGTAAATATTTACCCCATCGGAGTAAAACAGGAGATCACCGGTAGTGGGGTCTGTAATTGTAAGTTTCTCACCAATATTGTTTTGAGGTAGCTTTCCCTGACTCAGTATTGGATTGGCTTCAGGAGCCTTGCCAAAGACCAAAGCTTGATCATTACCAGTAAAATACCAGTTGTGTTGGGTATAATTCTGAGCTGTTAGTGTGAAAGTTTGAAACAGGATAACAGCAATTAAAAGACTTATCTTCTTCGCGGACACTTTGAAACTTCTATCTTTTGAACAACGGCCGAAATGGTATCCCTTATACGCATTTCTAAAGCTTTTTATTATATTCAGCCCTTCGTTATGAAGCCCTAAGATAACGGATTTCTTGTATGTAGGAACGTGGTTATTAACTCAAAAAATTAAAAATAACTCAAACTATCGTATAATAGTAGCAGGGTTAGTTTCCGTTTAATTGTTAAAAGTTTAAATGCGTAAAGCCGGTATAGTATTAATTGTAATCATTCAATTGGTGTGCGTGGGTAAAATTCAAGCCCAGGATCCTCAGTTTTCCCAGTTTTATGCAGCCCCATTGTATATCAATCCAGCCTTCACTGGAGCTTCTGGTTATACCCGTTTGGGGGTGAACTACAGAAATCAGTGGCCCAATCTTCAGTCTTCTTTTAAAACTTTCTCTTTTTACATGGATCATTTCATGTATAGAGCGAACAGCGGTATTGGAATGATTATTACCACCGATAGAGAAGGTTCTTTGGGGCTCAGGTCTACCAGTATTGGAGCCAGTTATGCCTATCAACTGAAAATCAACGATAATTTGGTTTTCAGGCCAGGGGTTCAATTCAACTATTTCACCAGAAGTTCAGGCTATGGCCTGATCTTCGCCAATCAGATTGATCCTATTACCGGGGCAATTGACCCTACAGTGACTGATCCTTCAGTGGTTGACAAAGATTTGAATGTGAGTTTTGGTGATTTAAGTGTTGGTGGGGTGCTTTACTCAAGAACTTTGTTCCTGGGAGCTGCAATGCAACATTTAACTGAGCCTAACCAGTCTTTGATTGATGGAAACAGCCCATTGCCGCAGCGTTTAACCATTCATGGTGGAATTAAGCTGAATCTGGGCCATGGCCCGTTGAGAAAGGACCTTACCTATACCTACGCTGAGCGAAGTATAACCCCAGTATTTCAATACAAAACTCAAGGTAAATTTTCTCAGCTTGATGTTGGCGCTTTTGTTCATTTGGAGCCAATTAACCTTGGAATTCAGTACAGAGGGGTTCCCTTCAAGCAGTTTGAAAACTTTCCGAACAATGAGGCAATGATCTTCTCTGTGGGAATAACCACAAACAATTTCAATATTGGTTATAGTTTTGACTATACTATTTCTGAATTAGGAATTGAAGCCGGTGGCGCCCATGAGTTCTCTATGTCTTATTTTCTCGATTTCAATAAGCCCGTTAAGGTGCCGAGAGACAGGTGGAGAATTCCTTGTCCTAAGAACTAAAAACCACTCTTCCTATGAGTCCGAATGAATGGCTATACCTCATTTTGGGTATCGTGGTAGTTGATTATGTCATAGATCAGGTACTGGATTTTCTGAATTTAAAACATTCCAAAACGGCAGTTCCGGATAAGCTAAAGGAACTCTACAATGAAGAGGAGTATGCCCGTGCACAAGAATATCAGAAAGCTAAATCCCGATTCGGGTTTTTAACTTCGGCCTTTAGCACCGTGTTGACCATAGCCGTGCTGTCTTTGGGTGGGTTTGGCTGGCTCGATGGCTTTTTAAGGGATTACATAACCGACCCAATTCTACTTTCACTGGGCTTTTTTGGGGTACTTTTTGTCCTTTCAGATATCATCAACACACCTTTCTCTTATTATTCGACTTTTGTTATAGAAGAGCGGTTTGGCTTTAATAAAACCACCTTGAAGACCTTTTTAATGGATAAGCTGAAAGGGTATTTGCTCACCATCATTGTGGGCGGGCTGCTCGGATATGCACTGCTATATATTGTACACCAACTGGGAGAATACTTCTGGCTTTATGCACTCGGTCTGGTATCAGTTTTTATGTTGGTGATGAATCTCTTCTATACCTCGCTGATTCTTCCACTATTCAACAAATTGAAGCCTTTGGAAGAAGGGGAGCTGAAAGAAAAGATCATGGAATATGCAAAAGGGGTGAGCTTCCCTCTCGATAATATCTTTGTTATCGATGGTTCGAAAAGATCTACCAAGGCGAATGCATTCTTCTCAGGAATGGGCAGGAAAAAGAAGATTGTGCTCTATGATACTCTCATTGAAAAACATTCTCACGAAGAACTCGTGGCGGTTCTGGCTCATGAAGTAGGGCATTTCAAGAAGAAACATATTGTGTTGAGCCTGATATTGAGTGTTGTTCAAATGGCCATAACCTTCTATGTGCTGTCGCTTTTTGTGTTCAGTGAAAACCTCTCGGTGGCTTTAGGTGGAAGTGAAATGGCAATTCATCTCAATTTCATTGCCTTTGGGCTCCTATATACCCCAATTTCAAGACTAACCGGTTTGTTGATGAATGCCCTCAGCAGAAAGAATGAGTTCGAAGCCGATGCTTTTGCGGTAACTACTTATTCTGCCCAACCTTTAATGGAGGCATTGAAGAAGCTTTCGGTCTCTACTTTGAGCAACCTTACACCTCATCCCGCCTATGTTTTTGCTCATTATTCACATCCACCTTTGTTGCAAAGGTTGAATGCTATGGAAGAGTTGTCTAAAGGAAGTTGATATCGATGTTACCCTGATACCTCATGAGGTAATTGAGTCCTTGCTCGGCAGTCATATCCCTATACAGAATTTTGTGAAGGGTCTCTGTGATCAAAGGTTTAAGGCTTTGGCTGTCTGCTAGTTGCTTCACAATTTTAATAGTATTTACACCTTCCGCAGTTTCCTCCATTTCAGAAAGTGCCTGTTCCAGAGTAGCCCCCTGGCCAATTTTATAACCCAAGGTATAGTTGCGGCTGTTGGTACTTGTGGTGGTAGCCACCAGGTCACCAATGCCTGCCAGGCCAACAAAAGAGCTGATTTCACCCCCCAATGCTTTTCCCAGGTAGATCATTTCTACCAGGCCACGGCTTACGAGCAGTCCCCGGGAGTTTTCACCCAATCCGAGTCCGGATAGAATCCCCGAACCAATGGCAATAATGTTTTTCAATACCCCACAAAGCTCTACTCCACGCAGATCCGAATTACCATATACCTGGAAGGTGTCTGATCTGAGCAGTGACTTTCCTTTTGAAATCACCTCGGTGAATGGTGAGGCAATCACTGTTGCCGCAGGGTGACCCAATGAAAGTTCTGATGCCAGGTTAGGGCCTGCCATACAGCCCACACGAACCACTACCGTTTCTTTGCGGATCAATTCGCTCATGGTGAAGAGGCAATCTTTGTTAAGAACAAAGTCATGACCTCTCTTTTCAGGTAGTTCAAGGTGTAAACCTTTGGTGCCATGGATCATCATGTGATAGGGCCTTAGGTGAGGAGCCAATTCCCTGATCATGTCCCGGAATCCTGAAGAAGGAACTACCGGAAAAAGTACGTTACACTTTTGAGGTAATTCTTCCAGGTTGTTGGTAACAGTAACATTATCCGAGAGTTTTTGCCCGGCAGAAACTCTTGTCTTGTTGATTTCAGCAAAAGTTTCAGGGTTTCTGGCATAAAGCAGAACGTTCACGTTCCTGGCCAGAATATTTGAAACAGCTGTGCCGAAACTACCGGCACCAATTACGCCAACTAACTCAGACATATTTTTCCAGATTATAGCCTACCAGCCGGTTATGATAATAATACAGCAGGTTGAGGTCCTGAGTAGTAATATCCCCTTTCTTGTTTTTAATCAATGGCCTTTTGGAATGATACATTCCTACGTTTTTGAGGCCATGGTTAATAATGTTATCGACTTCTCCGGTCAGGTAAGGAGAAACGCCAATTTCACCGGCATTGTACATGCGATGAACCTTTGCCAATACACTCTCGAAAGAAGTCCTGAATTCATCGTATGGGATGAATAAATCCTCTTCTGGCAATCTGAGCAGGTTATATAAATCTAGTTTTTTGAATTGTCGCTGGAAGATGATGAAGGCTGTAAACGCCACCAAATGACTGGCAAATACCTTGTTTATTCTGTGGTATTCTTCCACAATGCGCTCACTGAGCATTCGGGTATATTCATCTTCACGTTGCTGGTTGGATGAAATAATTTTACCGTCTTGGGTGAAGTACTCTTGCGTATCGATGATTCTACCATGCTTGTCGTAGCTCTGACCTTGCTCATCTACATAATTGCCCAGCACGTCCATTGCCTTCCCAATCGAAACAGAGATATCGGAACCCTTGGTGAAGAACTTAACCAGAAAAGCGGAGATTTTATATGAGGTTGAATACTCGTCATTTTCAACATAATAGCGCTCCTGGCCTTGCAGCTTCAGGTATTGCCTGATCAAACTTGGTGCTT
>Ga0114899_1001698_pt1 | contig 12535 bp, 13 predicted proteins | sample MalvireepMed_215_FD_83497 | JGI IMG/M metagenome (GOLD analysis project Ga0114899, IMG submission 83497) | Marine viral communities from the Global Malaspina Expedition - Malaspina viral metaG DeepMed_215 | ecosystem: Environmental > Aquatic > Marine > Oceanic | place: Mediterranean Sea... | reverse complement strand
CGGGGTCGAGGTGCATGGGGCCAATGGCTATCTGCTGGACCAATTCCTGAAAACCGGAAGCAACAAACGCGATGACGCCTATGGCGGCAGTGTGGAAAACCGCGCGCGGTTGCTGTTTGAAGTACTGGATGCCGTGACGAAGGTCTGGGGTGGTGAGCGTGTGGGGCTGCGGCTCTCGCCGTTCTCGCCCGCCAACGGGATCGAAGACGCCAATCCGCAGGAGACGTTTGAATATGTCGTCAAAGGGCTGAACCGCTACAACCTCTCCTATCTGCACCTCGTCGAAGGTGCGACGGGCGGCTCGCGTGAGTTGGACGAAGGCGAAAGCATCGCCGCCCTGCGCGCGCTCTTTGAGGGGCCCTATATGGCCAATAACGGCTATGACCGTGAGATGGCGATTGAGGCCGTGGGCAATGACAAGGCCGATCTGATCGCCGTGGGCCGCCCCTTCATCGCCAACCCCGATCTGCCGCGCCGTTGGCAGATGAACGGGCCGCTGAACGAGGGCGATACCGATACCTACTACGGGGGCGGGCGCGAAGGCTTTACCGATTATCCGACACTGGAACAGGCCGACGCCTGATCAATTACGGGATCAATTACGGGGCGCCCATGCGGCGCCCCGTGCCACGGCGCGCGGAATTGGGGCGAAATCAACCCAACGCGCGCTTGCCTCCACCCCGCCGAAGCGCGATGATGGCGGCCTAATACCCCGCAAGGGATTGAAACAGGCGGATGGGATGCACACATATCCTGTCCAGAAAAGGGGATGTCAGAGGCCGCCTATGACAGGGGCCCGGATGTCTTGCTAAGATAAGGAATTGAGCATGTTAGAGCCACTGAACGCATCCTACCCGGTGCTTCCGCTGCGCGACATCGTCGTGTTTCCCCACATGATCGTGCCGCTTTTCGTTGGCCGCGAGAAATCCGTCCGCGCCCTTGAAGAGGTGATGGCGGACGATAAACAAATCCTGCTGTCGAGCCAGATCGACCCCGCCGAGGATGATCCCGACACCGCTGGCATCTACAAGGCCGGTGTGTTGGCCAATGTGCTGCAATTGCTCAAACTGCCCGATGGCACCGTCAAAGTGCTGGTCGAAGGTCAGGCGCGGGTGCGCATCACCGAATACCTTGAAAACGACAATTTCTTTGAGGCCCGCGCCGAGTATCTGACCGAGATGCCGGGCGATGCGGCCACCACACAGGCGCTGCTGCGCACCGTGGCCGATGAGTTTGAGCGTTACGCCAAGGTCAAGAAAAACGTGCCTGAAGAAGCGCTCGCCGCCGTTGGCGAAAGCGCCGAACCTGCACGTCTGGCGGACCTCGTTGCCGGTCACCTCGGCATTGAGGTCGAGCAAAAGCAGGATCTGCTGGAAACGCTGAGCATCTCTGAGCGGCTTGAGAAGGTTTACGGGTTGATGCAGGGCGAAATGTCCGTCTTGCAGGTCGAGAAAAAGATCAAAACCCGCGTCAAATCCCAGATGGAACGCACACAGCGCGAGTACTATCTGAATGAGCAGATGAAGGCCATTCAGCATGAGTTGGGCGACGGCGAAGACGGCAAGAACGAAGTGGCCGAGCTGGAAGCCCGCGTGGCTGAGACCAAGCTGAGCAAGGAAGCCCGCGAAAAGGCTGATGCGGAGATCAAAAAGCTCAAGAACATGAGCCCGATGTCTGCCGAAGCCACCGTCGTGCGCAACTACCTTGATTGGATGCTGTCAATTCCATGGGGCGTGAAGTCGCGCGTTAAGAAAGATCTGGGCAAGGCGCAGAAGGTGCTGGATGACGATCACTATGGCCTCGAGAAGGTCAAGGAGCGGATCGTCGAGTATCTGGCCGTGCAGCAGCGCTCGACCAAGATGAAAGGCCCGATCATGTGCCTCGTCGGCCCTCCGGGCGTCGGCAAGACCTCCTTGGGCAAATCGGTCGCCAAGGCCACGGGGCGCGAGTTTATTCGCATCTCGCTGGGTGGCGTGCGTGACGAATCTGAGATCCGTGGCCACCGCCGGACCTACATCGGCTCCATGCCCGGCAAGATCATTCAGGCGCTGAAAAAGGCGAAAACCACGAACCCGCTCATCCTGCTCGATGAAATCGACAAGATGGGTCAGGACTTCCGTGGCGACCCGGCTTCCGCGATGCTCGAAGTGCTTGATCCGGAACAGAACGGCACCTTCGTCGACCACTACTTGGAGGTGGAATATGATCTGTCGAATGTTATGTTCCTGACCACATCGAACAGCTACAACATGCCCGGGCCGCTTTTGGACCGGATGGAGATCATCCCGCTTTCGGGTTACACTGAGGACGAAAAGCGCGAGATCGCCAAGCAGCATCTGGTGGCCAAACAGGTCAAGAACCACGGTCTGAAGAAGAAGGAGTTCGAGATCGAAGACTCCGCTCTGACTGGCATGATCCGCTACTACACCCGCGAGGCTGGCGTGCGGAACCTTGAGCGCGAGATCGCCAAGGTGGCACGTAAGTCGTTGACCAAGATCGTGAAAAAGGAAGCTGAGAACGTCACCGTGACCGGCGACAACCTCGAAGACTTCCTTGGCGTGCGCAAGCATCGCTTCGGTCTGGCCGAAGAGAAAGACCAGATCGGCGTCGTCACCGGGCTGGCCTATACTTCCGTGGGCGGTGAGTTGTTGCAGATCGAAGCTCTGCGTTTGCCGGGCAAGGGCCGGATGAAGACCACCGGCAAGCTTGGCGATGTGATGAAGGAAAGCATCGACGCGGCAAGCTCTTACGTCCGTTCGATCTCTCCGCAGATCGGGATCAAGCCGCCGAAGTTCGACACGCTGGATATCCACGTGCACGTCCCCGACGGTGCCACGCCCAAAGACGGCCCCTCGGCCGGTCTGGCGATGGTGACTTCGATCGTGTCGGTGCTGACGCAGATCCCCGTGCGGCGCGACATCGCCATGACGGGCGAGGTTTCGTTGCGTGGTAACGCCATGCCGATCGGTGGTTTGAAAGAGAAACTTCTCGCGGCCTTGCGCGGCGGTATCACCACGGTGCTGATCCCGCAGGAGAACGAAAAAGACCTGCCGGACATTCCGGATAACGTCAAAGAAGGGCTGACCATCATCCCGGTGAACCATGTTTCCGAAGTGTTGGAACATGCGCTGGTCAGCAAGCCAAAGGCGATCGACTGGGACGAAGCCGCCCAAGAGGCCGCCGAGGCTGCCGCGATCAAGGCCCGTGCCGCTGGCGTGGACGCGACCACCACGCATTAAGCCGGACGGCCTATCAAAAAGCTCCCAAACGCGCGCCTTTCGAGGCGCGCGTTTTTCGTTTTAGCAGGGGACAGGCCGCACCGCATTCCGCTACAGTTTTTGCGCCAAACCCTCTTGCAAGCATCGCCGCAATTGGCTACTTCGCCCCGCAAGGGTGATTAGCTCAGTGGTAGAGCGCTTCGTTCACATCGAAGATGTCAGGAGTTCAAATCTCTTATCACCCACCATTTTTCTCATTTAAATCAGTTACTTAGCTTGGTGGGTTCAGACTGATGTGTAGCCATTATGCAACGCTACACATGGGCCGGATTCTTTAAGGCAGGCGCGAAAATACCCGCCGGGGTAATCCGGCGGGCTGCTTGTAATGATCGAGTGTGTCAGTTGCGCGGGTTGATCTTATCCAGCATCGTCATCGCTTTGGCGTTTGCGTCGAGAATGTCGCGGAAACGCTTCGCGACCCTCTTTTCAGCCGGTGTCTTAGCCTTCATCTCGAGAGCATCAGGGTTACTACAGGCAGGCCAGATGTTGCCTACCTCGCCCAGCACTTCAAAGATCCGGTCAGCTAAGGGATGCGGGTGCGCGGGATCGCGGTCCAGTGCTGTAAGCGCGGCCACAAGGGCTGCATGGGTTTCGTCGGGCAGGTAAGTTTCATTCAAGGCCATTGTCGGCACTCCAAGGGTTGGTCGTGCCGCAAGATTCTCACAAGCGGAATCAGCCCGCAAGATATTAAATACCTCTAAGCAATTGTTTTTAAATAAGTAAACCCTGATTTATGAACCCGTCCACCCTGTAAGCGGCTTGCTATCGCTTCGGGATGGACGGGTCAGAGCGCAAGGTTGAAAGCCCTTATTGCTAAGGTATCATGTTACCCCAATTGTTACACTACCTCTATTTGATCAGGTGGCCGATTGTGGTGCCAGCCGGTGCGCTGCGCAGATGCTTGGCGATCATTTCAGTAGCGGCGATCACCTGATTGATCCCGCTTGCACCTATCCGGTCTGTCAACGCCTTCGTCTTTCGTCCCTGATCAGCCAAAACTGCCGCCGCTGCCTGTTCGCTGGTCAATTGCATTTACGAGCTGCCTCTTCCAGTTCCTGTTGGGTAAACGCAAAGCGCCCGTGCGACTTTGCAAAATCATCACTTACGCTGTCGATATTCTCGAGGGCAGCAACGACTGCCCGCGACACATGCGCGTCACGATCCCCGCCAAGGTCGAGGGTTTTTCCATCATCATTCGGCTTTTCATCAAGAAAGCGCGCCATGTTGCATTCAAAATGCAGCTGATCTTCATCCATCACTTCGCGTCCTTTGCGGCTCTCTTCTCTGCGCGACGTTGCGCTTGAAGCTCCATTTTACGTTCGTGGATACGCTTTGCCTTCTCCTCGGGTGTCTCAGCCGCCAGCACCTCCTTAGGTGTCATTACGTTGGCCTCAGAACGGACACGGCGGCTGGTGTTGCGCTGGTCTTTCCCAATCGTTGCCTTGTATTCGTCAATGCGCTCGTGCTCGCGGTATTTATCATCCGTGGAGCGCTCAAGTTCGATCTTGATCCGGCGGTTCACCTCGGCAAATTCCGCCATAGCCTCGTGATAGCGTGGCTCCTCCGGGGTGAGCGTTGCCAGTTCTTCTTCCAGTGGTGCCCGCTTTTTGAATTGGCGATCATACCGGGATGTATATCCATGCACGATCGGGATTGCCGGACGCTCTGCGCGGATGGCATCAAGCTCTTCATCAGTGAACCTCGGGCCGGGGCGCATGTCGGGGATCTCCTCGTCGTTTGCGAGGGCGTCCAAGGCGGCGAAAAGCGCACCCTTACCACCATCCCCGCCCGTGCTGATCTCACCACTGTCAGACAGGCTGTGGCGGGTCTGCGGGTCAAAGGCGCGGTCTATGCGTTCCTCAAACTCGCGCTGGCGGCGGCTGCTGTAGAGTTCTTCTTCAGAAAGATTGGGCATGTCAGGCACTCGCTGCGGGGTTTGCTCCCGTCTGATATTGAGTCACCCGATTCAGCTTTCAAGAGGTGTTTCGAGCAGCGAAAAATAAATAGCGCTGACCTGATAATTCGCCTGCATCCCTAAGACTCCCCGTCTATAACATCTTCCCCCCTCACGCTGGACCGGGGAGGTGTTTCGACATTTTGGGGTCGTTTTCGGCCTAGTCTCCAGCGCCGGAGAGTTGAAGCATTCTGGTCGTATTATAAATGTTTCTAAGAGTTACTTACTGTATTTGATAACAAGTGCTTCTATACAGTTCTTCTTAGCGAGCAGAATGCTTCAACTCTCCGCCCCCGGCGGTGGAAGAAGACGCACCTGATACTCCACTCCGGCTTAGAAGCACGCAGCACGTGATACCCTGCTCCGGTCCAGAACCGCCCGACACTTGAAACATCCTCCGGCGATGGTGAGGACGCACCCGGCGCCGATACCATACACCCCGGCAATGGTGAGGACGCACCTCGATACCCCATGGCAATCACAAAAACACCCGGCCCAAATGCACAAGCGTTCCGCCTTCCGGCTCCAAAGCCCAAGGGTGCCGCGTCAGAGGCTCTGTAGAGGGGTTTAGGATTCGATCTCACCTGTGCGGGCGGTAAGGGTGGCCCAGAGGATCACGGCCTCTCCAAGGGGCCTTCTAGCGCCCTTAACCTATCACTTTTGATGAAGCGGCAGGTCATCAGTCACTCTACCCAGAAATTAACGACAAGCTGGTAGATCGCGACGCACCAAAGAAGCGCCACTAACAGCAGGAATGCAAAGGTCTCCTTACGTATTCTGCGACGCGTAGGTTGATTAGACTGTCCTTCATTTCTGGACTCAAATTTTCGCATTACGACCCCTGATGCAAAAATACCAGAATGCGCTCCATTGCTGAACCTTGTCAATGTGTTCGACCTTAGCGGTGGTCTTACGCCCTCCGGCTCAGCAGCGCGCCGGGCCGCATCTGCCTTGACAGCTCAGACACAACAACCGTGCGCATGCTCTGTTCCATCTCACGGGCCATCTGCTTGGCCAGATCAGCGTTCTGATCCGGCGTTCCTGCGCTGCCCGACACACTGACCGGGGCAGAGATATTCACGATAGGCGCAGCGACTCCAGAACGGGCCATAGGAGCGGTTGCCGATGTGCGGGCGGCACCTACCAAGCCACCGCCGGAGTAGCCCCTGAGCGCGCTCTTGTGCAGCGCTTCGAGGTTACCAACTCCGATGGCAGAGGTCGCAGCCTTGCTGATCACGTATTCGCCTTTGTGGACAACACCAGCTGGATCGTTCTTACGGCCGTGGCCGGTGAAACCACCTTCAGAAAAGCTACCGCCCAGAAAGCTCAAAACCTTACCGACCACACTAGCACCGGCACCCTCAGCGGCTTCAAGTAAACGCTTCTTGAGCGCCAGCTTGATCAGCTCCAGAATGAGCCGGCTCACCGCTTCCTTGGCGCTCATTGCTCCTGTCGCCATCTGATCGAATACCCCGGCAATCCGCTCGGCCCCGGCGCGGGATGCGTTTTGCACGTCTTCGATCTTGTCGGCGGCAAGGTCAGCAGCTGCACCGGCTTCGACATATTCGCGGGCCAGCGTGTCGATCTGTGCTGTCAGCTGTGGCGTGATCTGCTGACCGGCGCGCTGTGCCGCTGCCAGAAGCTCGGCACGGGTGCGCGCATACTCGATTGCATCGCCCTGTGTCATGCGCGCGCCAGTGACTTCAGCTAATGCCTGAGCTTCGAGCCGCAGCGCCGCTGTTTCCTCGGCAATGCTCTGGATTTCACGCTCCAGATCGGTCTGGCGCGCAGATCCACCACCGCCTGCACCTTTACCACCACCGCCACCGGCGTCGGGTTCTAGCGATCCGAAACTTGCATCCACGGAGGGCAGCTGTGGGCGGATTGAGTTTGTGACTGCCAGCCCCGGCGTAGCTGCGCGGTGGCCATTGCGGGACGTGGGGCCGGATGGTGAAACGGGTGGCGTGTCGGTGCCGCCATCTACTGTTGCACCGGGCAGGCTTGCCCTAAGTTCACGCGCTTTTGCGGCGGCCTCGCCCAAGCGTGCAATCAAGCCACCTACCTGCGCGATCACGTTGCCAAAGGTCGCACTGTCGATTGCGTTGATCTCGCCAAGGGCGGTTTGCGCGGTATCTGCGGCGGCTTGCATCTGGCGTTCAAATTCGTCTGCGCTGATCGTGCCGTCCTGCATTTTGCCGGTCAGATTGAGCATTTCATCTGCGGCGCTCAAAAGCTGATCGGCAACGTCACTATAGCCCAGCTGGCGCAGGGTCGCTGCGGCCTGCATAAGACTTACGCCGGTGTTGTCGGCTACATCGCCGAGGGCTTCATACTGGCGGCGCAGGGCGGCGATCTGGTCTGCGTTCTCACCTGCGGCGTCACTATCTGCGCGCAGTGCGTCAGCGGCACCTTTGCCAAGTAAGCCGTCTGCCTGTTGATAGGACCGGAACAGGTCATCCAGATCAGTGCGCAGGGTGGCTACCTTCACCGCTGCGTCAGCAGCACCCACCGCAAAGGATTTCCAGAAACCATTCACGCGCGTTTGCAAAGCGGCATACCGGCGGTCCAGTTCCTCAGCTTTTTTTATCACGGCACTGTCTAGGACTGTGCCGGTGTCGCGGGCTTCCTGTCTGGTGGCACGCAGGGCGTCCGCACCTTTGCTGATCAGGGCTGAGAATTGCTCAGCTGCGGTGCCGCCAAATACCTCGTCCGCAATACGGATTTGTGCTGCGTCGTCCAGCCCTTCCATTTTCCGGATGATGTCTTCAAAGAGAATATCGGGCTTTTTGAGACCCTCTGCCAATTGAGACGCTGACAGGTTGAGCCGCCGGAAAGCCTCTGCGGCTGGCCCGCCACCGGTGACGATAAACTCGTCAGCCCTTAGCGAAAGTTCCTTAAGCCCGTCAGTCAGAGCATCGACGCCGATGCGGTGTTGATCCCCGACGAATTTCAGCTCTTGAAAGGCTTCAATATCGACACCGGCGGTCTTCGCGGCGTCGCCAATGCTGGCAACCTCTTTGACTACCTGCCCGATGTTGCGGGTCAGGCCAGCAAGCGCACCTACTGACAGGCCTGCGACCAGACCGGGGCCAAGGCGTTTGAACGTGGCGAGGATACTGTCACCGGCCTTGCCGTAGGTATTGCGCAAGCGTTCGGCACTCTGCCTTGCCCGCGCTTCCATCTGACCGGATGCGCGGTTTTGTGCAGCGTTGGCGCGCTTCAGACCCTTTTCAAGCCGGTCAATGCGCGCTTCCACGTCAATAATTAGCGATGGTAATTCAGTCACTTACGGTGTCCTTAGAAGATGAAAAGCTCGGCGTTGTCGCCGCTGTATTGTGATTTGTTGGACTGGCCTGCGCAGGCGCGCGACACTGCCATTGCCGCCGCTATGGCCCCATCAATGCGATCAGTCTTTTTGCCTTTGTGCATGCGGATGAGGTCGGACGTGGGGTTCCGCGATGCGACCACGCTGTCGAAGTGCTGGCGTAGGGCGGCGTGACCAGAATGCCGGATTTGTTCACCATTCACCGTCCTTTCGAGGTCGCCCGCCGCAACGCCCATATTGAGCGGCGTCTGGCGCAGCTCAACAGTCGGCAAGCCATCGTCATAGAGGCGCTGCATCGTCGCGCGGGCTAAGTGCGGGTCAAAGGCGATCTCCTGCACATCATGGGTCGCGCATAGTTCCCTGATCTGGTCTTCGATCATGCCGTGGTCGATGATCGGGCCGGGACAGACAGTGATCAGCCCTTCGTCGCGCCACATCTCATAGGGCAAACCGTCACGATCTGCGCGGCCTTTGAGGTCATCGCCGGGAACGTAGAGCCATGGCATGATAGAGACCTGACCATCATCGTGCCGCCATGCTGCGACAACGGCGGTCAGGTCGCCACTGATACTCATATCAACGCCGATGTAGCACGGCAGGCCTTCGAGGTCCGCAAGGTCGATGTCAAAGGTGCGGCTGTCATAGGTCGTCATCGAGAATAATGGGTCGCGACTGTTCGCCTGCCAGACGTTGAGGTTGAATTGCAGGAATGCGGCCTTGTCGGCGGGCTTGTTCTCGGCCTCTTTCGCCAGCCCGCGCATGCCTGTCAGTGACGGGAAACCGTGCGCCAGCCCGGGGTTGGCACGATGCCAGACGGCTTCGTCCTGCCAGTCGTCGTCCGGTTCGGCTTGAAAAAGGATAGGCAGGTATGCGGGGTTGTCGATCTCCCCAAGGGCCACGCGGCGCGCATAGTTGTATTGCCCTGCGGCCAAAGTCTCGGCACCGCGCCCAGCGGTGCTTGCAATAACTGTTAAGCTATCATCTACCTTGGCGGCACCACTGCGCAGCGCTTCCCAAAGGTCGCGGCCTTTCCAGATGTGGATTTCGTCGATCAAGGTGAACGTGGGTGTAAGGCCATGCGCGGCACCGCCATCACTGGACAGGGTTTTCAGCGTGACGTTCTCAGCCTTGAACACGATCTGCTTGGAGCTGTTGAAAGCGTCATAAATCTTAGTCGCCGCGATCAGGCGTTTATCCATCCGCACGATGTTTGCGGATTCCCTGAAGCCCACGCTGGCCTGATCCCTGTCAGCCGCTGCGAACAGCACTTGGCCGGCCGGCACCCGCTCGGGGCCGATGGTGTGAAGCAATGCTAGTGCTGCGGCCAATGACGTTTTCCTGTTACCGCGCGGCACCAGCAGAAAGACGTTTTGCACGATCCTGCGCCCGTCCGGGTGTCTGGGGCCATAGATGCGCCGCACGATCCTTTCTTGCCAAGGTGCGAGTTGGAAGGCACCGCCGGGTGCATCGCTGTTTGGATGGCGCAAGCGCTTCAGGAACGTGACCGCGCGTTCGCCGTAGCCCAGCGGGTCGGCAATCGGGCTGGTGTCGTGAACCCATGCCGGATAGGCGCTGGCAACAACAGCGGCCTGATCGTGTGCAATGGGTGTCAGGGCGTTCATAGATCACCGGACGCTGAGTGGGTTGTCATCGTCGGCACCGTCATCGCTTTGTGTGCCGATACGCGCACGGCTGACCGGCGACAAACCATACTCAGCCGCAAGCTGGCGCGCAGTCTGTGCTGCGCGGTTCTGGACGCCAAACAGTTTGGCGTCGATCTCGCCTGCGTTCATGCTCCTGTTCGTCTCGATTTCCCGAACAAGGCCGCGCATCAGGCAGTATTCTTCCACACCTCCAAGGTCGCCTTTTGTCAGGATTCGCGCAGCGATCAATCCGGGCATGATCCTCCGCCACTCAGCCGCGGCGAAAGGGCTAAAATACTCCGGCACCCGCGGCGCTTTTGTGAGTGGGTCTTTGCTAATTGTGGCTTGCGGCTTGATACCGCGCAGGTGCGCGCTCATAAATACTGACTGCACTTTAAAAGTGTGCTACAAGATCTCAAATCAACCTTACTGAGTTTGCGCCTGAGCGTGTCGGAGGAAATAGCATGAGATTGGCCTATCTTCTTACACTCCTTATTATCGCGATAGGCTTGGCGGTCTTCTACCTGATCGCCGGCCCAGAAGGATTCCGGCAGTTCTGAAGGCACTCGAGTTGATTGATAGCTGCAAAGGTTTGACCTTGCATGTTTTGGACTAATTCCGCAGCTTCTCTCGTCAGGGTTGAAATGACGACTAATGGTCGCTAGCCTCCGAAGAATTATTTTAGTAATTCGAGAAACCTTATGAAGCTGGCATATCTGATTGGACTCGCTAGCATTATGTTGGCCAGTATTGCCTACCTGATGCTCAATGGAGAAGATGGGTATGGCAAACTTGAGGCCACCCTTCATGGTGTGCCTGCTTGGTTCTTTGGTGAAAACTAAGCTCGAAGCGTGGTTCATAGCAGCGCCTCGTCCACGGCGTTCACACAGTGCAGTTCCAGTGCCAGCTGATCCGGTCGCACGATCCGGGCAATGCGGTAGGTGTAGCCAGCGTAAGAGACACGCATGTCTGCAATGATCCAGTCAACTGCCCAGAGCCTGAACACCTTGCGGTCTTCGGTGCGGTTTAAATTGCTCAGGAAGGCGTCGGCACTCTCCTGCATTAGTTCAGCGCGCAGGGTTTGCTCCGGCACCCATTGCAACAGGACGGCGCCAGACGGCTGCACCGTCTCAATCCTGCGTTCAAAGGTGATCTGTTCGCGCATTGCGCCTGCCCTGATCATGCCCGCCACCTGATCACCGCTTCGACCTCAATGACGCCATGGGTGTAAGCAAGCTCCGGCTGCGGGTCGCGCAGCCAGACGACGCGGGGTTGGTCGAGTTGGTCGATTGCAAAGCAGTCCTGTTCGTTAGCCATGCCGATCACGGCGCGGCTCACAGCAAACCCAATGGCCTTGGCGGTATCGGCACCGTCTTCAATGGCCCAGACATGCAGATCGAGGTTAACCCTAGCGACGTGCTGGTCAGCCGATGCACGGCCAAGATAGTGCGTCTGAGCGTAGCCCATAATCACACAAGGGAACCGATCAGGCCGGGTGCTGCCAGCCCGGACGCGGTCGGGCTGCACCAGCGCGGTCACTGCGGGGTCAGCAATGAGGGTGGCGCGCAGTGCGGTCTGCAATGCGACAGATGGTTCAATCATTTCTCACCTGCATTCTTAATGGCTTTAGCAACGGCGCGGCTGAGCCTGGCAAGCACCTTCGCTTTCTTGAGCCTGAAGGCTGGGCGCATGAACGGCTGCGCTTCATGCTTTACCGTGCCAAACTCTTGCAGGTGGCCATGGCGCATATCTGGGCTGCCCACTGTTATGGCTGCTTGGTTGTCGGCAAGGGTCACGCTGCCACCGCCGGACGCATAAGCGGGCGTTGTGTCACCGGGGCCGGTTACCGTGATGGTATTCACAAGGTCGCCGGTGTCTTCGGGTGCCAGTTGCTCCATAGCGTCGGCAATGTCCTGCGCGCCTTTGAGAAGCGCGGGGCGCAATTCTGCCAATACCCCGCGGGGTATCGCCAGCAGGCGCTTTTCGAGTTCCGCTGATCCTTTAAGACGCGACATGACCGGTCACACTCTCGCGGTATGGGTTCAGCAGTTCGAGGACGCCAAACGGCACGGCGCTTAGGCGGATGTCTGTGGCGGCTTCCCGTGAGGAATACCAGTATGCCGCAAGCTGCAAAGCGGCTTCGGTCAGGGAAGCTGGCACCGGCTCATGTGCGGCAAAAGGCTTCCCGATAAAGTTGCCGATCCAATCTTCGGCCACTGCCAGCTTGTGGGTCAGCAGGCTATTGTCCAGATCGTGGTCGAGGTTCAGCTGTGCTTTGAGCAGGCCAAGGGACGTGGTCGTCATTTCGTTTTATCCTGAAAAGTTATATTCGAGG
>Ga0114899_1001696_pt1 | contig 12541 bp, 7 predicted proteins | sample MalvireepMed_215_FD_83497 | JGI IMG/M metagenome (GOLD analysis project Ga0114899, IMG submission 83497) | Marine viral communities from the Global Malaspina Expedition - Malaspina viral metaG DeepMed_215 | ecosystem: Environmental > Aquatic > Marine > Oceanic | place: Mediterranean Sea... | reverse complement strand
TTGAGCGTTTCAATAAAACAACTGGGAAGTGGGAAGTTGTGGTTACACCTGCCGTGTCAATGCCCAGTCCTTTGGCTGACCCAGAAGTTACTGGGGTAGAACTTCGTCGTCCGGGCACGGGAGAGATTTCTGAAGTTTATACTGTTCAAGATATCTGGTACACCAGTGGCATTAAGAGAGGGCCACTCAAGGTAAAGCGACCTACGGTTGGGACGGGAACTAGAAAAATTGCCGAGACTAAGAAAGCGTATGAAAAGAGGAAGGGGCCAGTAAGTACTGTCTATGAGCTGGAGAGAGACAGTGATAGGCGTAAATTAACTGTTGCCATCCCTCCAAATGAAAAGCAGGTACGCTTAGTACCTATCCTAAGAGGGCCACAGAAGCAAGCGTTGATAGTGGGTGAGCCTATTGGGCCAGCCGAAGAGATGCTCATGGAAGAGGAGTTCTTAACTCCAGAACAAACAGCGGAACTAGAAAGGTACACCCCAGAAGGGGAGCGTCGTGAAAGGGGTATTGAAAGGGTTCGGAATGTGGCGAGATTCCGTGAACTTATGGCAGATGAAGCCTTCTATGATAGGTTCATAAACGCTCTAGCCAATGCAGAGAGTAAGCGCGGTGAAAAAGTAAGCGCCAATGTAGCCAAGTATGAAGGACGAACTGAGGCAGAGATAGAGAAGTTCATAGCAGATAGTAATAAGAGCAGGACAGCACTAGGTTTGCCGGTAACAAAACGAGCCGAAGAAGAAGAACAACTGTATGCCAAACAGGCTTCAGTAGAGGCGGGAGAGAGACTCAATGAAATGGAGCGTCTGGCTCTGGTCAAGGCTGGTCAGGCACGTTTAGAGGGGGTGGAAGAGGGGGAGGCTATTGAGATCGAAGAAGCCCCGCCACCAGCCGTACCCGAAGGCGAGGTAACTGCCCCACTTACAGAGGAAGAAGTGGAAGGGGATGAACCCACTGCAAAACCACTCCCCCGCAAGAGGTGGCGAGAGTTTAAGGAATGGAGGCAACTTCTAAGGGCAGAAGAACAGGAACTTGGGGTAAAGACTGGTGGTCTCAGCGCAGAACAAATCGAAGTGGTTCGCAAGCGGGACTGGGGAGATAAGCCTATTGGTGAGAACATAGTAACCACCAAAGCAGAGCCTTACACACCAGCGGCTAGGAAAACGATAGTTGGGAAGGCTAAGAGAGCAATCACTACAAGACTAAAGAAAGCCGAACCAGCCGCCCCACGACGCAAGATTCTCCCCCATCTGGAAGGACTTCCCGAAGGCGCTACTCTTCTCGATGTAATAGACACAGGCACTGACCTTCGTCCAGCCCCAGAAACACATGAGGTCAGGGTGTTAGAGGCAGTCGCCGAAGAGCACGGCCTCAACCCACAGTATTACTATCCCTACGAAATTACTGGATGGACAGAGCATGGCCTGATCAGGATCAGCGGCCAACACATTCGCAAGGAAGACATCGTTGAAGTCAGGGAGTTTAAGGGGAAACCAAAGGCACCATTGTTAGAAAACTTTGTAAGCCTGTCGCCGGAGAATTTTGAAACTGTAACCAAGAAGGTTAAGTACTTTGTTCCTGACCCTGCAAACGCATACTGGGCACCCTCTCGACAAGTGACCAAGTATACGAAAGGAAAACCGAGACGGGGTTTTTCTCGCGCACAGAAAATAATTCCTTGGAAGGAAAAGACTGAGACTGTAAAGTGGAGGACGTATAAGGTCAGTCAGGTAGTTAAGAAAGGTGCAGTTGTTCCTTCGCATTCACTACCAGATACCATCCCCGGAAAAGAAACAATCAGAAATGCGTGGATAGACAACACCACTGGGATAGTCGTGGTTCAAAGACAACCTACTGTGGGGGATTACCGTGTATCTTACGCCCAAGAATTCTATGATTATGAAATCTATCTCACTTGGTATAACAGGGAAGAACACGCTCTCAAGTTAAAGGAACTACAAGAGCGGTTGATCAGGTTAGCAAGAGACAGGGGAATGCCATCGAAGCGCGTCCCCACAAAAACGGTAGACCTGACGAAGGACACGCAGTTTCTTTCTATGGAAATAGATAAGGCTGGTAAGTCTAATTTCGACAAACAAACACTCACCAACGACGTGCGTGTTACTCTTAAACCAAGTGCACTTGCTAGGATTAATAAACTGAGGGTAGAAGACCCAGACATAGGGACTCTCCCTGAACCAATTGAGCGGGATAGACGAGGGCGAGCCATGTATACTCCCGCACAAGCGAGGAAGGTACGTGCACTTACAGTAGATAAAGATTCTGAATTCAGAGTCTTCAGAATATACGGAGATAAAGAAGTGCTCTCACCCTTGATGCTAGGTGAGAAGGTTCGTGTTGGTGAACCAATGCCTAACACAGTTCGGGTTGTATCGGGGGATGGCAAGTCTTACATGGTGAGAACTTCATCTCTCAGTGAGGCCATTGTGAAAGGACGCGCTGTTCCTTATAGGATAGGGACTATGGTTCCTTACGAGTCCTTAGTAGAAGAGGGGCCAGCCAAAGGAACGAGGCTCGTTGCTACCTATAGGGGAAGAGTGCAAGAAGAAGGGACGGCTTTTGAAGACCTGATGTCCGATATGTTCATGCCTCAAACCCATAAGTTTGGAAGGTTTGGAGAAGATGAACAACTGTTTCTTAATGCGAGAGACAAACAACTCAGAGAAAACAAGGGAAGGAATGCGCTTGTAGAGTTCTTCGATGGGACAACCATGGAAGGCAAGATAGGCAGGGTAAATAGAAAGTCAAAGACCTTTGAACTTATTACGAGCAGGGAAGAGTGGGCTAAGGACTTGCCCATTGAGATGGACTTGCTTGGTTATGACAGAATCCAGATTGAGATTCCAAAGCGGGATCGTCAAACCGTTCTCCCCCTTGAGGGCAAGCAAAGTCCCACTGACTTCCAGCATTCTAATGTTGTGTACGTCCCGGTGTTGGTGAGGGATGAGACTCCAACCGCCCCGTCCCCACCAGAGATTGCGTTGCCTCGTGAAAAGGAAGGGCCAGAAGAAACTAATGTAGTTGACGTCCCAAGCAAAGAGGGATTAGATACCCAGATCAGACTCGATACAACTGTTACCATTACCCATAGCAAGGCGGGTAGGATGGGCCGTCAGCGCAAACAGACTGGTAAGTTTGTTGAGTTCTCTTATCCCGAAGAGGATTACTTTTTAGGCGGTAGGGTTAAGTTTGTTTCAGACAAGGGAAGAACCCAATGGGTTGCTTTATCTGACATCTCTTTCATCTATGATGAGACTGAGTTTATGGCGGCGAAGGAAAAGGAACGCCTTGAAGAGAGGTTGGGCACCATTGCTTCTGTTGTGGAGAAGTCCACAAAGCCAAAGAAAGAAGGTAAGAAGGAAGAGGTTGTAACCGAAGTTGTTGATGAGGCAACTAAGGAACCTGTTGAGGAAGCGGTTACAGAGGTTGTAACTGAGACAGCACCAGCACCCTCTGCACTGGCTACATATCCCAAAGAAGTACTGGACAAGGTTACGCCTGTTGTGGCTGATGACACTACTAAGCCACTGAAGGACGTAAACACTACACCTCTTGGCAACCTGCCTATCGCTCAGAAATTTACAGACAGTATTGGAGGAGAGTGGGAAGTAGTCCAGCAAGTAGGGCACCACAGAACATTACTTAAATTTGTGGGAGGCAAAGCCCCGGATATTGAATTCAAGGTAACATTTGAAGGAAAGAAGGATACCGTTAAGTTTGTACCCGGTATGCTAATAGATGCTGATGCCTCTACCTCTCCGTCTGCGTTGTACTTGCTCCGCTATGGAGGCGGTCTAGGTAAGGGGGAAAAAGGTGAGGTCTCAGGACTTAGTGCTGGCGGCAGGGCTTTCGGAATCAAAGGAGGCAAGGCAGAAGAGATACCTAATTACTCTGTTGTACTTCCGGTTAGCGAAGATGGCACGTTTGCTTACAACACAGGACTCACACCTAAAACATTTAGAGAGATTCTGGGTAAGAAGATAGGGGCATTTAAACTTGCTCGTCTGGAAAAGGATGGCGTTATACGCATAGTACAGAACCAATCTGACGTGCCTAATCCACCTAGAAATATTGTAGTTCGAGCGGTAGAGCGTGACGGTAAGGTATGGTTTATAACTAACAACATCAAAGAGAGCGAGATACCCGGCGTGTTCGCCCATGAGATAGGGGTGCACGTTGGCTTGTTGAATATGTATGGCGATGAGGCGTTAGGGTTTATCCTATCCAGTGCCAGAGACTTGAGAGATTCGTCACCTCTGTGGAGGGAATCCTTTGCAGCGGCTGAAAGTATTTACGAGAAGATAGATGCTAAGATGTCAGAAGGGGAGAAGGCAGACTTCATAGCAGAAGAAGCCATTGGTATCTACACTGAGGCCACTAACCCCATGACTGATTCCTTCTGGGCCATGCTTTTGGATTGGCTCAGGCGGGGGATAGGAAGAGCCAAGCAATACCTTGGAACAAAGGGTATCAACTGGGCTGGTAAGTTAACTGAACCAGAGATCATTGCCTTTGTAAGGGGTGGTATACGTGGAACAATCAACCGTAAGTTCGATGAGGCAAGAGTCAGAAACACAGAGCGATACTCCGTCCTGTTTGGTGGACTCGATGACAAGTTCTTTACCTATGTCAACGACAAACTAAAGGACAATGATAAGAAGTGGGTTGATGATGCGGTTGCAAATGGAAGACACTTCAGAGACAGAGTAGGTTTGTTCTTTGATACATTTAAATATGTACCATACGTTGGGCTGTTCCGATCTATTCGATCTGCCTATCAGGGTAAGTTGCAAGAAGTACTGGAGTATGGAGAAGATGTTAAGAAACTATACACTGACCTTACTGACCAAGATAAAGAAGAAGTGTTCAAGTACTTCACTAACAAAGACGCCACTCCAGAGATGATCTCTAATGTAAAGTTACGTGCGGCATCTGTTAAGTTTAAAGACAAGATCATGGAGATTGGGGAAGAGGCATTCAAGAAAGATATATTCCCAGAGGCCAGCCGTGATCAGTACAATGAACTTTATGGGGCGTACCTGCCCAATGTATTTCTTGCTCATCTATTGACAGGTAAGAAAGGTGCCAGTCCTTTTGGAATGAAGGCCAGCCCACTTCACTGGACAGAAACACGAGTGGAGTTGGATGAACTGCGAAAGGAACTATTGGGACAGGTCACTGACCCAGCCTACCTAATATACAGAGCCATCACTGTTCCTCAGATGGACATGATTATTATTGACTATCTGCATGAGTTGTCCCAGCGGGTAGCCTTTGAAAAAGATTCAGAAGGAAGAGACCTGCCGCCTTGGGTAATGCCAGAACAGTGGGTAGTTTATGAGGTTACTGATCCAGTTACTGGAAAGACAAGAAAGAAAAGAACTACTGTCCACGCAATAGACGTGCAAATTGAAGGCTTAAAGGCAGTAGAAGGACACCCCGGCACAGAAGCACGAGTGGTGAAGAACGCAGTTGCGGAAATAGGCAGACTAGAAGCCATCAAGAAGAAGTTCTACGTGGACAAGGGCGGCTCCGAAGAAGGGGCGGCGGCATACTATGATAAGAAGTATGACACCAAGATGTTTAGGCAGATGCCTAAAGGTAGAAGGTTTGGTTCCTTGTCTGGAGTGTGGATAAGGAAAGAAATATATCAAGACATCTTAGGTAACTCTGCTACCGCATTCGGGGAACAGAACCTGTTCTCCAAGATGTTCAGCCCACATGGTAAACACGCTAAGGTGGTGGGTATATGGAAGACCCTAAAGGTTCCAATGAATCCACCCACTGTCTCGCGTAACTTTGTTAACAACACCATGTTGTTGAACTTGTTTGGCAAGGTTCCCTTTCATAGACAACCTGCATTGTTTAAAGAAAACATACGGGAGATTTGGAAAGGAGTTAAAGCGGGAAAAACATTTAAGAACTCAGACGTTGCAAATAATTATGGGTTAAAGAAAGAGTTCACTGCCGCTGAGTTAGCAGAGCACTATGGTTTAAAGGCATCTACCATGATAGCCTCAGAACTACGTGAATTTGAGGACATCTTACTGATGGTAGAGAGGGACGGCATACTGTCCTTCACAATGAACGCTCAAAAGTATTGGAGGAAGGCGGCTAAGTGGTCTGGGAATATGTACCAGAACCTAGAGGTTTTAGGTAAGAGTGTCTATATATCCGACGCCTTAACGCACCAGAGGGAGCATCTTGAAGAGGTGCGCCAACAAAATCTTGGGCCAGATGGGAAGCCCAGTATCACCATAGAACAGGCCGCTATCATACGAGCCAACGAGGTGCTGTTTGATTACAGTGAGGTATCACCCACTGTTAGAGGGCTACGCTCCTCATTCTTTGGTGCACCGTTCATCACCTACCAAACCAAAGTCATACCCCAACTTATAAAGACAGCGCTCAACGAGCCATGGAGATTCCTTCCATACATCATGCTCTTTGCAGGAGCGCAAGCGGCATTCGGAAGTATGCCGTTCATGGATGATGACTGGGATGAATTTATGCGGCTTGCACCAGACTGGATTAGGCAGAGTGGGCACGGTATGCTGATGCCATGGAAGGATGCGAACGGTAACTTGCAGGTTGCTGACTTGTCTTACTATTTCCCATGGTCAGGCATATGGGAGTTACAAAGTAACATCAGGAGATTGGAACTAAAGCAGGGGGCACAGGAGTTTGGCCTCATTGCTCCGGGCTGGCAGTTAGCAGTAGCCCTCATGCAAAACAAGGACACATGGCGTGGTGCACAGATCGTTGATCCCAACGGAACCGCCGTAGACAAGGCAATGGATACGTTCAACTGGATGTGGGGGATGTCGATGCCCAGTATCATTACCCGATCTGGCCTAGTGAATATGCCCAGCGTGTTAGAAGCAGTGGTCAGGCTTGACCCCGGTGAACTAGAAGGTAAGTTAGCCGACTCCGCCTTGGGAAGAACTGGGCGCTATGGTGATCCTAAGAGGGACATATGGGCGGCTATTGCCTCAGCGGCGGGGCTGGGTATATATCCCATAGCACCAGATGCTAGACGCAAGGAACTACGTAGGTATGAATCTAAAATTACCCGCTTTCAAAGAGACATTACCCGTGTTCGCACAGACAAGTCCCTCTCTGACAAACAAGAAGAAAGGAAGATCAATGTCCTGCGTGACAAGATTGACGAGGCTCGACGCAAGCGCAGTGAATTCAGCGCAGGTAGGATAGGTGTTGGAGAAGCGAGTAGGCTATGAAACTGGTGGTAGTAGAGTGGCTAGATATCTTGGCCACTTCGGGCTGGGAAAAGGAAGACGAGGTAGAGCCTCAGCGTATGTGGACTGTAGGATACCTCGTACAAAAGGACAAGAAGGTGATCAAAGTAGCGAACACCAAGGACGAGAAAGAAGAATGCTTTGCATACCACGCCTTCCCTGCTGGGTGTGTGGTTTCTATCAGAGAGATCATTGATAATCCCGAAGAAGTTTCCGAAGGGTGATTGCCCTGATCTCATCGTAATACCCTTCGCCATCTAATTCTCTGAGGACAATCATACCTCTCCACCACTGGTGTTGGGTATCACGGCACCAACTCTCAGCGTAGTCTGGATGGCTGAAACACCCGGCACTTAGGCCGAATATCTTTTGCCCATCAGGCCGCGTGTGTTCCGCGTGGTTGTACAAATGGGTGTGACCCTGCACCGCCGAACAATGTAACTTAGAAACGAGCGTGTGGCCCAAGTGGAGGCTGCTGATGGGACGTCCTGCTATGCCCGACGTGAAGTAGTGGCTAAAGGTGATTCCAAACAGGGTTATGTAGGATTTAAAGCCCACCGTTTTCCACCCATATTTCTTGTACTGCAAGTCCTCTATACCTATGGCTCCATGTAATTCGGGAGCGAACTGGGTGGCTCGTGTGATCCTGTCCTCGTGGTTACCAAGGCACATGATTAACTTAGGTTTGTACTGCTTCTCCTTGTTCTTGCGCTTCTGCTCATTGAACTTCTTGATGGGTGCGAAGAACTTCTCTTGGGCATCTACCGCACTGGCTACGTCCTTCTGATAACGCCTACCCTCGAACCCTCTGGTTCCCTTATCGTAAGATGAGAGTGACGGCAGGTCAGCCCAATCCCCTAAGCACACCACATACTCAGGACGTTCATCCATAACGAACTGACCCGCCGCCGTAAATCTTTCATTGTCATAGTCAGGTGCCGCATGGGCATCTGGAATAATTAAAAGGTTCATAACTGTAAGAATTTCATGTCTTTCAGTTCATTTCTGTTTATGTAATGGTTTGTTATACCATAACCGAAATCTTTTTGTGGTGCTTTAGATAAAGTTTTGCCGTATTCCCAACCAATCAGGGTGGCTTTCATAGTATCGTCATTATATTGGGCAAGAACATATATATCAGCGAATGGTTTCCCCACCTCGTGGATTAGATTAAACGCTTTCCTCGCTGTCTTAACATCTACCGTTCTGCCATCATCGAGTACAAAATCTATCCCTTTATCACCCTTGGGTCTATCGGTAAAATCTGGCCTCACCCCAGTGAGGTGCCAGAATGCAACTTCTCCAGACAAGCCCACCTTCTCATAATCTTTTGATAGTGGTCTGGATGAAGCATGGTTCTTGTGCAACTGATGCCTTCTGTTGGCTATCTCATCAATATCTATATCATCAAATTTCTTAGTCATATCTCACACTCACCTGCCATACAAGCATACTCTTGACTGGCTATAGTCTGGTCTTCCTCTTCCTTGATGGAGTCCCACTCTATGTGCGTTGGCATCACCTTCTCTAAGGCTTTGTACTCCTTTGCAGTACAGTCCTGATAAGGTGTTAACTGGTAAGAGTGATCATCGTCTGAGTGCGGTAGGAAACTGACACCAGAGAGGATGTTGAAGTTCTCATATACCCACGCACCAACTTCCACCCACTCATGCTCTTTGATGGACACCGTAATAGATGGTTGGTGTTCACACCAGTTAAGAGCAAACCTCTTCCATACGGCAAGATGTTCTAGGGCACTCATGTTGTGGCGTGTAATGGATTCATCTGGTGACTTCATAGGAAAAGAGAACACCCACTGTCCTTCCTTACCGGGATCATCCACGTATGGAACTCCCGCCTCTATCAGAGCGGTAGACAGGGGGTCTTTCTTGTCATTACGAACGTGGCGAATGAACGTCGAATGGTGCCTTGGATGTATGCCACTGGAACAGTCAACTAACTGACTCACCGTACCACTGGGCTTGATGCAGGTAATAGCCGCTGACTCAGGGATGCCTAGTAGTTTAGCGCACTGAGCATTCTCCTTTATGGCGTGGTCTCTTAACCCACGCAGTTCCTTGTCGCTTGCCCCCATCAGGACGGGACAATCCATTATGCCAGTGAATGACACACCAAGCAGTCTCTCTTCCTCTGTGTTCTTCTTCCAAGGAGTGGAGAGGTAACGAAAATCAGTGAGTGTAGACTGTATAGTGCCTATCCATGTGGCCTGTGTTACCTTCTTGCGAAGGGTAGCCAACGTATCATTAGGACGGCACACGATTTCTGAAAGGTTGCAAAATTCTCTTGGCCGAAGGCGAATTTCTCCGCAAGGATTCAGGCCGAACTCATGGTTACTATCCCTGCGCTCTGGCACCATGTCCTTTGCGGCTTGGCGATTGAAGATACCACGCTCACCACTACGGCTTTCATAGAGTGAAGTCCACTCTCTAAGGAAGGCTCCGGTATCTGGCATCTCAGTGTAAGCCACACTGTTATTAGCGATAGACCTTTGTGCATTCTCTAAGAACCACTGGCCTGACTTGGCATGACGCATACGTTCATCAGTCAGGTTGGAGAGGGAGATGGTGGCTGATCTTCTAACACCACCAACCACCACCGCCTCCCCTTCGTAGCACACGAGGTCATGGCATTCTATGCTGTTCAGTTTGCGTCCCTTGGCATGGGTAAATATGTTGACCGCGTGTCTTAGTAACTTATCCAAGGGATCAGGCCCACTGGCTCTTCCACCAAACGTCTTGAGCCTTGCACCTGATGGTCTGATACGAGACAAGTCCCATTTGGGAACTCGCCCACTGTAGAGCAGACTGATTAGTTCTCTAAGGGCAGTTGCCCACCCTATCTTTGAGTCACGCACCACGATTATAGTATCGGTGTCGTGCAACTCTTCTGGTACTTCGGGTAACTGGTTGATGCACTGTCTCTCAACGCTGAAGCCCACGCCAGTACCACACATGAGGACGTACATGATCTCATCGAATGCACGTGGCGAATCGATAGGGATGTACGAACAATTAAATCCTGCGGCGTTGTCACGGTCTAATGCCTTCCCGGCGACCATCAGACAGCGCATTGAGGGCATCACATCATACCTGAGTATGGCGTTCTTAAAGTCTGACAAGTTCATATCAGTCTTCTCCTCAAAGAAGTTGATGTACCTGTCAACTGTCTCGCCCCAGTTTTCTCGACGTTGCTCTTCTTCTAGGTAGCGAGCATACCTAGATTTGTGGATGAACTGTTGGTATAGATTCATTAGAACGGTATTGGCCCTTCGTCAGCACCCGGCTCGTACTGTTGTGGTGAAGGTTCTTTCTGACCAAGGGCTTGAACAGTAAATGCCTTGATCTCAGTGACGTACTTCTTGTTGCCACCCTTATCAACATAACTACGGTTGCGGATACTTCCTTCAACGTACACCTGAGCACCCTTCTTTACGTAGTTCCTGACGAAGTCAGCAGACTTACCGAAGACTGACACGTTGTGCCAATCAGTCGTTTTGTTTTCACCATACCCGGTGTTGGTTGCTAACGAGAACGATGCTACGGTGTCACCTGAACTCGTTGCTCTTATGTCTGGGTCTTTACCAACATGACCCACCAGTATTGCTTTGTTTACACTAGCCATTAAGGATCGTACCTCTTGATTAATTTCCATAGGTCTAAGGCTGTAGCGAACATATTAAACAGCCTCTCTTTTTCTTCCCACTGGTGTGCGTACACGTAGCCGGGGGAAGTAACTGATATGAATAGGTTGAGTAGTTTTCTACCACCCCCTATTCCATAATCGTAAGCCGCCAATTGTATACTATACGAGTCATACATATCTGGCTTCTTACCATCATCTAATTCTTTGGTCTTCCAATCTACTACCCACTCATCAGAGTACATATCAATCTGACCACCAAATCCTAAAGGATGGGCAAACGACTGCTCTATCTTCCAGTCTTGCTTACCACATATCTCTAGCAGTTTGGCCTCAGTCCCTTTGATGAGCGAACCGTATCCGGGTGCGCCTACCCCGTTGACAAAATAGTTCTCCAGTATCCCATGGATCAGAGTGCCGCGCTCTGCCGCCTTCAGGCTCTCTGTCTTGTGGATATCGAACACTCTCTTTCTGTAGTCGTGTTCTGTTTCTGGGCCATGAAGCGGGTTAAGGTACATGGTATCGAACAGCAGCCCTTGTGACCACCTTACCAATCCCGGAGCGGCAACCATATCTTTCCAGATGGAAGACACGGACGGCACCCACCCATACTTCCGGGCATCACGCAAGGTAGTAGGACGCAGGTTACCATCCTTGCCTTGAACCTCATGGTGGGGGGCACCGTCCTTGTCATACCAGTGACTCATGCTACTTTCTTCTGAATGTCTGGGCCACGTATATCCTCAGCAAAATCGGTACGATTGGATGGTTTTCTTTTGAAGTCTTCAGACTCGTCTTCACCATAGACACCGTATCGATAGGCACCACAGGTTTTAAGGACAGCCCTTGAGAGCGCACGTTTCTCTGCTATCTCTGCAACGTAAGAAAAAGTTGTGTTGCCATCGGGCTTCTTCCCATACTTGGCGCTTGAATAAGTCTCAATGGTTGCTCCGACATACATATCATCGACTGGCTCGATGGTTGCTATCGCCTTTATAACCGCATAATCAGGCGTCAGTACCTTGTCTTCAAATTTTACAATGATCCTGTTCATGTACTGAATCTTTTCTATTCCAGTACGTGTGATGATGGGAACCTTCTTCCCGCCTAGTGGGATGGAGAAGATGTCCTCTTCCACTACCAAATGGTTCTTCTTTACTAACTCATTTAGAAAATCTTTTCGCGTTAACATTCTTTCGTCCTCGTGCTGTTCCTGTTGTTGCCACTGTTGAACTTCAGCCTCGAACCTCTGCTGATCATCTTCATATGCTTCCTCTTCATCCATACTTTAACTCCGGTAGTTGTACGCCTTGCTCTGCGCCTAGTTGAGCCACCCTTTCTATTAAGGCTGACATTTCTTCCACTGACAATTCAGAAGTCGTGACCAACCTACGCTTAGGAGTTCCATTAATACCAAGGTACTCACGGCTACCCAGATATTCAGAACACACGTAGTCTTTGATCTCTTCCACTGTATGACCAGTCTCTTGTGCTATTTCTCGTAGCCACGAGTGTAACAGATTGTTCTGTTCCATGCTACGGTTAGACTTATAGGGGCGTACAACCACCTCATATGGGGTATCCCCATCTAGATCGAGTGC
>Ga0114899_1001695_pt1 | contig 12554 bp, 2 predicted proteins | sample MalvireepMed_215_FD_83497 | JGI IMG/M metagenome (GOLD analysis project Ga0114899, IMG submission 83497) | Marine viral communities from the Global Malaspina Expedition - Malaspina viral metaG DeepMed_215 | ecosystem: Environmental > Aquatic > Marine > Oceanic | place: Mediterranean Sea... | reverse complement strand
CCTCCTGGAACAGCGCCTTGAGAAAGCCGGTGCCTCCCGGCACCGCATCCATCAGCACCAGGTAGTGCTGGGTCACCCCCAGCTGGAGGTTGGGGATGACCTGCTGCTGAACCAGCAGATGGCCGGGGTCGCCCTGGAAGCGCAGCCGCATGCCGAGGTAGATAGCGGCCTCTAGCGTGGCCACGTCCTCAGGCTCCACGTCAGGCAGCAGCAGCCGTACCGCCTCGGAACGTAGCTCACGGTAGAGATAGACATGCTCCCAACGGTAGGCGTCATCCCTGCGGCCCTCGCGATGCCGGCGCTGGCTCTCGCGATGCCCGGAGCAACTACGACGGTGGCGCACTTCCTCGGGGCCCTGCCCGGGCTCGGCGGCCATGCCGCAATCGGCGCAGATAAGGAAGCCCTCGGAGGAGACCTTCTCCTGGCCAAAGGCGAGATCACGGTACTGATCCTGGTAGCCGGCGTTGACCTGGCGCATCACCATCGCCGAGCGGTATTCGATGCCAAAGGGCTCGGCGTCGTTGCCCACCGCGCCGCTGGCCTGCTCCACCGTCTGGTCGAAGGAGGTCACCAGCTGATAGCGCTCATTCTCGCGCTCCTCGCCCTTGTCGGCGGAGAGGCTGTCGTAGAACTCCATGTAGGAGACCGCCTGGGAGCGGGCGAACTGCAAGAAGTTACGCTTCTGCCCCAGGTCGGTCTGGCTCTCCGGCCCATCGTGGCCACACTGCGGGCAGGCCGGCACCGCCTCCGGCCGCTGAACCTCGGCGGCGTGGCGCATATGGCCACACCGCCCACAGATGGCCCACTCGCCCATCAGCGGCTGGTTGCGCGAACCCAGCTCGATCTGCTGGACGGCGAAGCGGTGGCTGTGGGTGTAGAAGTGGTTGCCAGGCGCCAGCTCACGAATGGCCTGGGAACCCGAGCGAACCAGCTCGATGGGTGGCCGGGTCTCGATCACCTCACCATCATCGCCCTTGGGCCGGCGGTGGTAGATGGAGCCGGAGAACCGCACCCCACGCTCCGGGAAGGCGTAGTTGGGCAGCAAGCCATGCTCGGTCAGCACCTCCAGCGCACCGATCTCGTTCAGCTTGCGCTGGCGGGCGCGCAGGATGCGCTCCTCCCGCTCGATCTCGGCCCTGTCGATCTCTTCCGATGCAGGTTCCAACTTGCTCTTCTGGTCACGCAGGCGCTTGCGGGCGTTATCCAGCAGCTGACGCTGCAGCTGGAACTCGCTGGCGGCTCGCTCGATGGCCTCTCGTAGTCGCTCGGTACGTGACTCTCCCAGGAAACGCTCGCGGGTATCGTCCCTGGCATCCTGAGCGAAACGGGCCATGAAGCGCTGCTGAAGTGCAGCCTCATGCTCCAGCATCCACTCCAGAAGCCGCGGGATATGCCCGGCATAGTTCTGGATCATCTCATCCACCAGCTGCTTACCGGTGCCGGGCAGGTCGGTCAGCACGCCTTCGCGCACCGCCTGGTCGAAACAGAACGCCAGATACTGGCGAACCAGCATCGCACTGGCATCCAGCCAGCAGCCCGGCGGCTCGATCTCACCCGCCAGCAGCGCTTCCGGCCTTGCGTAGAAGAACAGGTCATGAGGGCGCTGGTTGATCACGCTGAGGATCAGGGCCGTGCCCGTCTTCCGCCCTGCCCGCCCGATGCGCTGCAGGTAGCTCGCGGCGCTGGGCGGAATGGAACAGAGCATGGTGGTCGAGAGATCCCCGATGTCGATACCCATCTCCAAGGTGGAGGTGGCGGTCAGCACATTGGGGTCATCGGCATGACTGCCATCGTTGAAGCTGGACTCCAGCCCCTCCCGCTCGGGCGTATCCAGCAGCCCTGTGTGCTCATGGGCAAACACACGGCGCAGAGCCCCCTTGCGATAACGTGTGCGGTAGTAGTTCTCACGCTCACTCAGTTCCGCGGGGCGGTATCTCCCAGTGGCATCCTGGTAGGAGAGGCTCGGGGCCTCTCGCCACATCGAAGCCTCTTCGGGGGGGCGATAGAGGTAGTAACCGCTGCTGTCGCAGCGCAGCTTCTCCCCACTCGGCAGCAGACGGGCTGCCGCATCGCTGATCGCATACCACGCCTTGTCGCCGTCCTGATGCAGCCTGCGCAGCAGACCGGCGCTCTCTCCGGCCTCAAGGAAGGCGGCCAGCAGGTCGACCAGGGTGGCGTCGTCCACCCCTGGCAGTTGCAGCACACGCCTCGCCCATACCAGCTGCCAGGGCTGCATCTGGCCATCGCGCGGCGGCACCAGCATGTGGTCGTGGTGCTTGTCGGGGTGGGTCGTCCACAGCCGGGGCTGATAACGCCCATGCGGCGGGCAGGTCTCACGCCCCTTGACCACCTTGCGGAAGGGATACTTGCCCCAGTAGTTCTGGCGAGCAAAGCTCGCCAGATAGGGATGATGCAGACCACCCCGTTCGCGTTGCCGGTGCAGCATGCCCAACACCCAGAGCCGCAGCACCTCGTCGCTCAGCGCTTCAAGGCGTGGGCTGATGCGGGGGAAACGCTGCCGAAGCGCCGCCAGGGTGTCATCGATACGACCCGGCTCCCAGCCGAGGGTCGCACTGGCATGGCTCTCCATGGTGCGGCCATGGGTCAGCATCAGGCTGAACTCGCTGGTCGCTTCCCAGGTGAGGCGCTGGACTACCTCGTCGAACAGCTCCGTCGATGGCAAGGCGTCTTTATCGAGTGTGTCCCGATAATTCAGATAGGGCTCATACTCACGCAGATCCGGTGGGATCAGCGTCGCCATCGACTCCTTCATAGAGCCTGGGCGCCCGGGCTCCGGCTCGGCCCAGTACGCCAGCAGCCGCTCCCCCACCTCCTGCAGGGGCACGCCCGTCTCTCCTGCGTCATCGATCAGGTGCTGCAGGGCCGTGCGCAGGGTGAAGTGATAGGTACGCGCCGAGAAGAAGCCCGCTCGGTGGCTGGCATCCTGCACACTATCGGTGAAGGCCAGCAGCTTGGGGTCGCTGTTGAGCACCGAGCCGAACACCTCGTCGATGGCCACGCTGGCGATGGTGGCCGCTCGACTACCGATGAACATCAGGCTGTCCAGGGTGCGGCAGTGCGGGCAGCGGCGCACCCCGATCCGTTGGCCGTTGTTGCGGTGGTCGTGCTCGTGGACGACCTTCACCGGAAAGGTGCGCTCCTCGGTCAGCGGACAGGGACCCGGCCCCTCGCGCAGCACCAGCGAACCGGGGGCGAGGTGCCAGCGCAGCCCCTCCAGCTCCTGTTGCCCACTTGTATTGACCGGATCATCGCCCTCGCGCCAGGGGCTCATCATCACCAGCGTCGGCTTGGGTTGCCCCTCGAAGCCCCAGGCCTCGTAGATGGGAGGCACCTCATCGGATAGCTGCATACCGCGCACGCCGTGCTGCTCGATGGCGGCATCGGCATCCAGGTCACGCAGCCCAACCCAGGCCAGCTCGCCGCACTCCGTGCAGTGCACCACCGGCAGCTGGTGGCGCCCCTCGGGGGGCGGGTTATCCAGCCAGGCAAAGGCCGGATCCTCGTGGACCAGGGCACCGATACGCCGCAACTCGCGCAGCCACAGCTGCACCTGGGTAGGTACCAGCGGGAAGGCCCTGCCGCTGCGCAGCTCCCGGGCCTGGGCCACCAGCGCCAGGAACGCCATCAGCACCTCGCCTCGCTGGGCCAGGTCGCCCACCGAGCGGAAGGCGAAGTCGTCCCGTGCCAGCTCGCGCAGCAGTTCCAGCCAGTGGGCCGGCGCCTCCTGTGTGGCTACCAGCAGCTTCTGGAACAGCGGGTGCCGACGAATCCACTCGCCCAGCGCCACGCCCCAGCGGGTGTGGTCATCCAGCTCGGCCAGGGTCGTCTTGATAGCCGAATAATGCGGCGTCCACTCTACCCAGCGCGGATCATCGGCTTCGACGGGGTAGGTCGGCCCACCGAACAGCGAGGCCATGCGATAGGCGTAGTGAACGGCATCTTCCCGATGCTGCGGCTCGCACTCCTCAGCCGATGGCAGCGCCTCGACATCCAGTTCCGGGATACGCACCACCTCGTCGACCCGGTAACGATCCTCCTGGATCACCGCGTCGTCGCTGATGGTCTCCTCGAACAGCGTACTGGCGAACTCGCAGAGCTTGTGCAGCGGCCCCAAGGTGCTCTCATCATCGCCGCCCGCCACGGTGGCACTGGTGCCTACCATGCAGAGCTGGCCACGGGGTATCGAGAAACGCTCCTTCAGGCGCCGAATCAGGCAGGCCACATCAGCCCCCTGGGCTCCGTCGTAGGTGTGCAGCTCGTCGAGCACCAGATAGCGCAGCAGGCTCGGGTCGGCCTGGTTATGCCGCCAGATACTGACGTCCTTGGGCCGCAGCAGCAGGTAGTCGAGCATCTTGTAGTTGGTGAGCAGGATATCCGGCGGATCGGCCTGCATGGCCTCGCGGTTGGTGATCGCCTTGTAGGTCCACTCACCGCTGCCATCCTGGGCGGGCTCTCTTGTCAGCTCGGCATAGGTGCCCGGCTCGGCGCCCTCCTCCTTGCTGGATGATGACGACATGCGCCCGGTATAGAGACCCACCCGCACTCGGGCCCTCGGCTCGCCGGCCACCATGTCGCTGAGCAGGGGGGACTTAAGGATCTCCTCGGCAAAGCGACCCGCCTGGTCGGCGGCCAGCGCATTCATGGGGTAAAGGATGATCGCCTTGATGCCATCGCGCTTGCCCGCCTGGTGCATCCGCAGGCAGTGATCCAGCACCGGATAGAGGAAACACTCCGTCTTGCCCGAGCCGGTGCCGGTGGTGACCAGCGTATGCAGCGGCTGGTTGTTACCGCGCGTGGTCAGGCGACGCCAGCTCGTCGCCTGGTGGCGAAACGGCACATAGGGAATCTCGATATCGAACAGGCCCGAGATATCCCCCGAATCCAGCCGGAAGGGCCGGCGGACCTGCACCCAGGGCCCCTTGAACAGCCCGTTCTCCGGATCATTAAAGAAGGCCTCCAGGGCCTTCTCGGTGGAACGGTCGCGCAGGCGGAAGGTGGCCTGCAAATAGTGCAGCACCTGCTTGCGGACTTCCTGGGCTAGCGTGGCTGGCAGCATGTCATCTCCTCAATAGTCCCTGCGATTACGACAAAAACTCAGCTGCCAGCGACCTGATAGGGCCAGACCGATATCGCAGTCTCGTAGAGCTTCTGCCCTCTGCGCTCGATGGCGGCCTCGTCCCATACCCGCAGAAGATCCGCCTCGGCTTCCTTGGCCGGATGGAAGTAGCGATTGAGGTTCAGCTTGCTGTACTTGCAAAGCTCCGGGCGCTTCTGGTCCCAGGAAGCGTTCGAAAGCGAAGGGTTGAGGCTGCCGGTGATCAACGTCAGGTTGCCGAGCGTATGCAACCGGTGGTTTCGCTCCTGGTTGAAGGCCAGGCGCTTCTCCGGGTCGGCCGCCACGTCCTCGGGCATCGGCCAGCTTGCCTGCCACTTGACCGGCATGATGTGCTCGATGGTGAGGTTTCCCGGCAGCGGAAGCGCCTCGCTCTTGCGGTTCTCCTGGGCGAGATCGATCGCTTCCAGTACGGCTCTGATCTTGTACTGCGCCAGATGCCTGTAGATCGGTGTGTTCAGGATGCTCTGGCGTAGCTCGTCATCGGTCGGGAAGCGCATGCTGTCACCCTCGTAGGCCTGGAGCACTTCCTGCAGGATCTGGGCCGTGATCTTGCCCCGCTTATCCAGCGCCTTGATGACATCGATAAACAGCCGGTTATAGTTCTTGGACGTCATGCAGCAGATCATGCGCCGCACCAGGAAAGACTCCAGCACCACAAGCACCCGGTCGAACTCTGCCTGATCGGCAGGCAGCAGCTGGTCACTGGCCAGCAGCAACAGCGGATAGACGGTTGCCGTATCCACCGCCTGCAGGCGGTCGAGGAAGGTGGCCAGGCGTGAGCCAGCCTCCGGCTCCGCGAATTTGCGAAAGGCGCGGGCGTAGCGAGACAGCGACTGCAGGTGGGATTCGATGCTGTCGGGCTGAGCCGTCAGTTCAGAGCCTTTCTCGCCCTCCTCTAGGGCAACGACATACTCCTTGAAGGCCTCGAAGAGATGCGCACTGCGCACGTCCTCCCTGAGCATCAATGCCAGGTAGTGCTGGAGGAACAGATCGATGCGCGGGCGCTTGGTACGACCCTGCTTGGCCTCTTTGCGCCAGAACTTGGCATCGAAGGCCTTCCAGTGCTGCTCGTAGAGCGACTCGATATCCTGCCCTTCGGACTGAGCCCGGCGAAACAGGTAGTTCTTGATCAGATCCGCGGGCAGCAGTTGGGTGCCTCGGGCGTTCAAGGTTTCGAAGATCACCTGGGATTCGTCGTCATCGCTCAGGTTGATCACCACCACCTGCAGCGCGTTGCTTACCACCTGCCACAGGGCATCGAGCCGCTCATCCAGGTCAGGTGCCCGCTCACCAGGGTCCTCATCCAGCTCACCATGCAGCCAAAGCGCCAGCTGCCGGTAGAAGTAGCGGTAACCATCGATAACCTGCTGATTCTGTTCATGTAGCTTGGGCTGTTCCTGGAGGTGCTGCTCCAGGGCCTCCAGCCCTCCCACGCCATGCACCAGCTTGAACGCCTCGCGGTCGCTGTTGGTCGGCCACACCTTGTAGCGCTCGTGGTCAAAATCGACCTTGCTGGCCTTGTTGCCTACCAGGTCAGCGAAGCGCTCGTAAAACTTGCTGCTATCGAGCTGGTGGCAGATATCACGGGCAGCGATCATGAAGATCTGCAAGGTGGTGAAACGCTGCTGGCCATCGATCACCTGATGAGTCTCGATGGAGCCGGCCACATTGCGCATCTGCTCCAGCACCACCGCGCCCAGGAAGTGGGTTCGCGACTTCTGGGTGCGCAGTCGGTGATCCATCAGGCCCTGGATGTCCTCCCAGAGCGGGGCCCAGTTATGCTCTTCCTTCCAGACGTAGGGCCGCTGGAACAGGGGGATCTGGAAGGAAATGGTCGAGTCGAAGATCTGGTTCAGGTCACGTGCTTTGGCATCCATGTCAGGCGAACTCCTCATGTTTGGTTTCGATACCCAGCCGCTCGGCGAACACGCGATAGGCGATGCGGTAGTCCTCGATGCGGTCGACGTGGCGGAACGGCGGATAGAAGGTGCGGGTGACTGTCTGGTTGCCGTTGTCGATCTCCCAGCTGACGGTCAGCGGGGAGGTGCCGTCATGGTTGGCGCGAGCCTCACGGACTTCGCGGCCTCCGGCGTCTTTGCGTGCTGTATTGGGCAGGCGCTGGCCGCGGCTGTCGTATTCGTCAGCCTCTTCGTAGGCCTTCATCACCGGGAACTGGACGGTGTAGATCTGGATCAGTTCCTCTTCGGTCAGGTCCAGCTCCAGAGCACAAAGCACATCGATCTCGATCTGGGCCAGGCGACGCTGCATGTCATTGCGCAGTGTTGGGCGATACTCGATAGTGAAGTCGGTGCCATCAAAGACACTGCGAAGCATATCGTAGCTAGCAGAGGTCAGCTCAACTCCTTCGTAGAAATCATCGAACTGGGTTGAAAGGCACTGTAAAGCCAACACCCTTGTAACAACAGCCGGCTTAAGCTCTGCCTTTGTCACAGTAGGCACAATCGCAATATCAGAATTATGGACATTACCTCGACCATTCAGCTTGATAACCAAATCAGCCACAATAGATGACACGAAGCCTTCAAAAGCAAGAAGCTCATAATTATCCACCATGGCAACAATACGTGCGGCATTGGTGGCTGTTGCACCATGTGGCATCAACGCACCAATGAGGGTTCTCTCATTAGCAGGCTGACACATTGCTCGAACCATAAGCCTTGGCTGAGCGGTAATTGGCTTTGGTAATAATTTCATTTTCTGTGCATCTGGCACGGCTTGTTCCAGCCGCACATCCCCGAAGCTGCGTGTAAACTCCTGGGCGTTGCGCTCCAAGCCATTGTGCTTCAGCCAGCGAATCGCCCCTTCCACATCACCCTCCCAGCGAGAGAAGAAGCCGAACTGACGGGCAGTCCGGGCGCCGGGGCGAGATGGCTCGATACCGTAACGCTTGAGAGGCTCCTCCAGCAGGGATTCATAGGCAGCCACCTCATCGTCGGCGACGGGCCAGAAGCCGGGCTGCCAGGCGCTATCGGTCTTAAGGGGCTTCTGCGGCCTGGGCCACTCGGGGATGGCATTGTAGAAGGCGGTCAGGTCGCCGCCTTCATCGCCGGGGCGGTAAACGGCACGCGGCAGGTAGTCGCTGGGGATGCTCTCCAGATCGATGGTATCGTAGTGGTTCTTTTCCGTACAAACGCTGCGCGGCGTCTTGTTGAAGGGGTTACCCACATAGAAGTGGGGGCCGGAGATGACCCACTCATCGGCGCTGGTAGGCTCGAAGCTGGGCTCCTGCTGGCGGGTGATAATACCATCTCGCTGAGCATTCACTTCGTTTAACATGTCCGAGGCGTAATACTGCCCCTTAAGGTCGCCTAGACGCTGCGGTGCCTTAGCAAACTTTTCTAGCACCTTGAGCAATGGTTGGCTATGCACCTGAGGTAGTCTGGCTTCCAAAGGATCAGTGCCCTCTTCATCCAAAAGCTTTGCAAATAGCTCAAGCTCATTCTCAGTAATTGTGATCAGGCGCAAGCAGTGTCCTCGAACCTCCCATTCCCCGTGCTCATCCTTGATTCCTGGGATAGGCGCATTCGGTTCATCATGCGAGGTGCAATACTTCAGCGTTGACCCGCCAAACAAATTGAAGATGGAGCGAAAAGAAACACCCCCCCTAAGAGATCCAAAGATATTAATGCTGAAGGTTTGTCGCGCATTGACATCGGCAAAAAGCTCTTTTTGTCGCTCATTTTCATATTGGTAATGAGCGCGAAGCCGTGGGTAATAGGAGCAGCGAAAAAGCCCACCTTTCCCATCGTCAAACACACTCTCCGGGTGCAGAAGTCCAGCAATTCCTAAGTCGCTCAACAACTCCCAGCTGCGCTCGATAAAGTTCTTGTAGAGGTTGGTTCGCATACCCGCAATAGCCGGATAGAGAATATTGCTGCCAAGAAACGTCGCGAGCCCTTCGGTCGCCGTATACATTCCGCGATATTGCTGACGCCTATCGTCACACTCCAGCAGTTTCGGCCGCTCACGATTATACGTCGCCGACTTAACGTCACGCACACCCAGCAATGGCTCAAACTCATCGAGAATAGGTGCGGACTGCCAAGCTGCCCCTACCCAAGGCGGATTACCGAACATCAGGTCAAACCCTTTAGGTTCGGGCTTTTCCTCCACCCGCGGCCCCAGAATCTCGGTAAAGATCAGCTCCCAGTGGTGATAGTGCTGCTCAGCGGCGGTGGCGCGGCCGACGCCGAACCAGTGCACCAGCTCACTTAGGTGGGCGGCATCGGGAAGCTGGGCCTGGCTGGCCTGGAACAGCGCCTCCAGGTCGATATCCTCACCGAGCTGTTCATCCAGCTTGGAGCGAGTGACCAGGTCATCGGTGCCGATCCCCAGCAGCACCTCGGCGGCGGCCAGCCAGGCCTCGCGGCTGGGCAGCGCCTCGGCCTGCTCCAGCGGCCAGAAGTAGAAACTGCACCAGCTGTCCATCAGCAGGCGCAGGCGCTGGAAGGCGCCGGACTCCGCCTCCAGCCTGGCCTTCAAGCGCTCCTGATGGCGCAAGCTGGGGCCGGGGCGCAGGGCCTCCACGTCGTTTTGAGGGGTGGGCCAGACGCTGGCGGTACAGGCGGAGTGGGCCAGCGCCTGGTGGCGCTCGGCGGCGTAGTCGGCCCACAGCGCGTCGATGCGCTCGCTGAGTGCCTCAAGGCGTGCCAGCTCCTCCGGGAAGAACTTCTGCTTCACTTGCTTGTTGCGCCACTGCTTGATCTGCTCGCACTCTTCCGGCCAGTGCTGCCGCATCAGCGCGTCGGTGGCGGCGGGGGCCATGTCTTCGTCCCACACCAGGAAGTGGTAGATCTCGCCGGGCTGCCGGGCCTCGCCGGGCTTGAGCTGGCGGGGCACCTGGGCGTTCTTGCCGTAGTGCTTGCCGGCCCCCAGTTGCCCCTTGCTCCATACGCTGCGCCGGGCGCCGATCAGGCTGTTGCCGGCGCGCAGGCGCAGGCCGAACCAGGGCGTGGCTGCCGGCCGATGGAGCGGCTGGCTATCCTCGCTGCCGGCGACTTCCTGCAGGCGGTGAATGGTGGCCAGCCACAGCGAGAGCGCCCCCAGCTCCACCGCCACCGGGTTGAGGTCGACCCCGTAGACGTTATGCACGGCGATGTAGTGGCGCACCCGGCGCAGCTCGTCCTCGTAGTCGCTCGGGTCGATGCTCTTGTCACACTGCTGCTGCTTGAGCTCCAGGTAGCGGTGCGCCAGCTGGTCGATTGCCTCCACCAGGAAGGCCGCGGAGCCCATGGCCGGCTCGCAGACCTTGAGCGAGAGCACCTCGTCGGCCCGCTCGGGCGTGAACTCCTTGAGGCGCTCCTTGAGGGCCTCCTCCACCAGGGTGCGGGTGAGCACCTCCGGCGTGTAGTAGGAGGCGCTGTTGACCCGGTCGACCCCGTTGAGGTGGAGGATGAAACTTCCCGTTTTGTAATAGCGCGTCTTTTTCGTGCGATGCTCCAGCACCACCTCGCCATGTTTGAACTCATCTTCACGATGGCTTGGTACAAACCAGGTAGCCACCTTGGGATCCACTGCGTCGTCGAGCATGGGCTTGATGGTCTTGCCCTGCTTGATCTGCTGATGCACCTGGATCAGGTCTTCGGTGGCGAAGAAGCCCTTGTAGGAGAGCAGCCCCTCATAGACAGAGCCGAGCTGCACGATGCCAAGCTCGGCATAGTTGATGCGGCCGATGCGCTTGCTCTGCTGCGAGGTGCCGAGGCTCAGGCAGCGGATCACCCCGTGCAGCACGCGGTTGGGCAGCTTCACACGGCTGAGCAGCGGCGTGGCGGCGGGGTCGAACAAGGTGGCGGTCAGCGGTTCAATGGAAAACAGCTTGCCGGGGGTGTAACCGCCCTGGCGGCTATCGGCGTGGCGGGGCTGAGCATCCTCCAGCGCCAACTGCTCGCCGCCGGGGCTGCCGAACAGGCTCTCCTGGCTGGGCAGGCGGCCGAACTGCGGGCTATCGCTCTCCTCTTCCTCCTGGGCCAGGCCCTCGCGAGCCGGGTCAAAGCCCTCGTAGATCAGCTGGAAGAGCCGCTCCAGGTGCTCGGCGATATAGGTGCCCTGCTCGGTGGTGGTGCCGGGCTCGTTGGCGTCCACCAGGTCACGCAGCGCCTCCAGGCTGTAGCCCAGTCGGTAAACGTCGTCATTGATGGGCAGGATGCCCAGCTCACCGCCGCGGGCCTCGGCGTAGAAGCAGAACAGCAGGCGGTAGACGTAGATCAACGCATCGTGGCGCAGCTGCTCGGCGGTGATCTCACGGCTGCCGTCGGGCAACGGTGCCTCGCGCTCGCCGAGCTGGCGATAGCCGAGGTTGCTCTGGCGACGTGCCTCCACCCAGCCGTTGGCGATGGCCTGGATGGCGTCGCGCACCGCGCCCTGGAGCTTTTCCGAGACGCCGTGGGTGCTCTTGAGGCTGCCCTCACGCAGGCGTTCGTGGAGTACCTCATCGCTCTCGCCCTGGGGAGAGAGCGCCTCGATAGAGAGCAGCGCACAGATCGCCTGGAAGGTCTCGGCCTGTCGGCGGCCGTAGGCCTCTTCCAGGTCGATCCACAGGTAGCGCCCCTGGGCATAGGTCTGGGCGTCGAACAGGTAGACCCGGGCGCCGGCCAGCAGCATCGCCCAGCGGGGGGCGTCCTCCTGCTTGAACAGAAGGGCGATGGCCTTCTCCCAGCTCTCCTGCAGGGTGGGCAGCTCTTCGACCAGGCGGCTGGGAGCCTGCACCGGCTGCTCCAGCGGCTCCTCCTCGCTGTCGCCACCGGACAGGCAGAACGGCGCCTGCAGGACTACTAGCCAGGGGCGGTTATGGCGGTTCAGCCGCAGCAGCGCCGGCAGCTGCTTCTTCTCGGTGGCCAGCTCCAGGGCGAAGGGCTCGGGGCGATACCCCAGGGCATCGAGCAGCGCCGGGTGCCAGGCATCCAGCTCCTTGACACCGGCGCGGCTGCGCAGCTGGGGCTCGGGGAAATCGAGGGCCGCGGTCTTGGCCTTGAAGTAGCTGTCGCCCAGGGCCGCCAGGCGGCGCGGGGCGGACTGGCTGCCCTGCTCCTTCCAGGCCTTGGCCTGGTCGCGAATGTCCTTGGCGAAGCCGTTCTTGTCTGCCAGGTAATGCGCGGCGTAGTAGTCGCCGACGTTCTTGATTGCGGTATCCAGCGCCATTACTTCACTCCTTCCACGACCAGCACCAGCCGGGTGGTGGGCTCATCCGTGGCCCGGTAGTGGGCCCACATCCAGTGCTCCTTGCGGTCTTCCAGGTACTTCTCCATCTCCTCGCGCTTGTTGCGCAGCTGAGTGGCCCGCTTGCCTTCCTGCGGCAGGCCGGCGAGTTGCTCGTCGATACGCGCGGCCCAGCGGGCGAACCAGTCGTCCAGGCGTTTGGTTTCTTCCTCCACCCGCGGCCAGATTTCGGCGCGGCGCT
>Ga0114899_1001692_pt1 | contig 12579 bp, 27 predicted proteins | sample MalvireepMed_215_FD_83497 | JGI IMG/M metagenome (GOLD analysis project Ga0114899, IMG submission 83497) | Marine viral communities from the Global Malaspina Expedition - Malaspina viral metaG DeepMed_215 | ecosystem: Environmental > Aquatic > Marine > Oceanic | place: Mediterranean Sea... | reverse complement strand
TTTTAAAACCAGATTGAAAACATACATCATGTAACACATTAACGCGGCGTTTATATTCCTCCAGATTGGGAGCTTCTACTTTAACCACAGCATGCAAAGATTTATTGACTGAATAGACGATAGACGCGCAAGGTAATTCCAAAGATTCTAAATAACTCAATTGGACGGACATGTCAGCAATATCATCACATTCCACTAAAGTATAACGAAAGTCTTTTATATCATCTATCTTAGCCCCGCCTGCATTTACTTTGAAATGGGTATAATTATCTGTATCATATTCTAAATCACCGACATTTTTAGGAATCAGATTGGCATAATTAGCGTTTAAAGAAACTATCAAATCGACATCATAAGAAAATAGAGCTTCTAAATGTCTAATGCGTGACACGTCATCAATCATAACCGTTTTAGATGTGTTCAACTTTACCTTAGCTGGTTTTAGATCCTTTAGTTTATATGTTGGTTTGACTACTTCGGGTCTTTTATATTGCATGGGTTGATCGCTTTTTATTCCTAAATATTTTGAGAGTTCGACTAAATGCCCAGAGAAGCCACAGGAGGCCATATGATTGCAAATGTAAGTCTCCTTATCCCAATTGATAACTAATGAGCTTGTAGGGTCTTTTATGGCGCATTTAGGGCAATCGTAGTAATCTTGGCCACCTGAATGTTTTCTAAACTTTAAATATTTTTCTATTTCATGCTTCATGATGTGATCATCCCGTTACTGTATTCATATATTGAATGCTCATCACCTTGAGCGGTATAAACCATACATGCCTCTATATCAACATAAACATCTTCATCCCCTAAGCGGTATTTTTTTAGATGCGGTTGAGGGAATGGTAATTTTGTATTATCTGCTTCATCTTCCCAGCCTTGACCATTTAACCACGCTTGCGCATTTGGAATATATTGCTTCTCTCTGTGCATTTGCGGGCTGGTCTTTAAACCATTTAGTAAATCTTCCAAGGATGTTTTTTTTCTAACTCTCAAAAATGTTGTTTCGGCTCGACCTTTATTTACTTTCTTTGGGTAGAGATTCCAGAATGTTTCAAACTCTTTTTTATGTGTATTATTCTTTTCATTCTTATCATTATTCTCCTTCTTATCATTCTTGTATATGTTTTTTTGGTGTTCTACTGGTGTTCTACTGGTGTTTTTCTGCTGTACGTCTTGCTGTTCTTTTTTCTGATATTCATCATAATTTTTAATCGTAAGTAGTTGAGTTACATTGGTTTTTGACTGTATTATCTGCTGTTCTTTTTCGAGGTCTTTTAGAAACTTTCTCACCTTGCTTCTTGACCACTTCCAGCGATCAGCTAATTCAACCTCACTCCTTCCAACCTGTCCGCGCTTTACTGAAATCTTAATATCACGCTTATAGAAAAATGATTCTGAATGGTTAGCCAAAAGTAATAAATCTACCCAAGCTTGACCCCTTGTAAATGACTCACATGTCCACAGTGGGTTGTCTTGTAATTGCCTATGAAGTTTTATCCAGCCCGTCATTATTTGCTCCATGTATTAGCGTTGCGGTGTGTAATATAACGAATAGAGTGTAAGAGATTATGACAATCCACACAAACACAAAGCAGGTTTTCGGCGTCCTCTGTGCCTCCGTGTTGTACCTCTCTTATATGGTGTACCTCTAAGTCAAGTGAAGTTTGTTTCTTTATATCAGCCGCAGACCTATAGCAGATTGCACAAAATACATAGCCACGACTAAATTTTTCTTCACGGTATTTACTTAAATCTTGCTTCTTGCGCTTATTGGTGTTTTTCCTTTTACTTAAGTGTTTAATTTTTTGGTCACATAGATTGCAGAAAGCCCCTAGGTGTGGCCCGCATTGCTTGAGCCTATAATCTACTATGTCAACTTGACACCTTTTACAGTGTAGATCTTCAGGGATTTCATGAGTTTTTAGCCATTCTGGATTCATTGCTTATACCTTGATAATAAAAAACCCTCATTGCTTTAGCTGGAACCACCCGAAACAGGGATACCAAAACAAGAGGGTTGAAATTGTGTTTCAATTTATTAAGGTGGGTTCCAATCACCTAACCCTATTATAGCATTAATTAATGATGATTCCACCATATCCGAAACTTTGTCACAATATACCAAACGCCCCCAGTAAGCCAGAAGCATAGAATAACCATTCCAGCACCTTCCTGTTTAAGATCGCCAAAGCATAATATCAACGCTCCAAACATACCCAATAAATAACAGCATATAATATGAGCCTTAAGCTTTTTACTTGTCTGTTCAATTTCTCGCGGTTTCATCTTTCTCATTCTCCAATTTTATAAATGATTTCTCTGATATTCTAACACCACAAAAGAAGTAATAAACCCCCTCATTTCCAGTTCCGATGGTCTCCCAACATGAACAAACACAATTTAAATATTCTTTATATCTCATTCTTCTCTCCTTCTATACGATTGTTAACAGTTATCTATTAGTATAAGCATTTGTCCGAAAAACGGCACCGGTTTCCTGAATTTTTTAATGTTAGTTTTCATCTCACTCCCCCCAGACGCCGCGCTCAACACAGCTTTTTAGTTTTTTAATATAATTACCGTGATCATGTATCGCCTGCTTTACCCGTTCTTCTTTAACCGTTGTGTAATTGGCTTGTGTAAACACTTGCGTAACCTGCTTTTCGAGTTCTGATTGTGTCATTTTAATAGCTCCTTTAATAGTAAATCTGACAGCTTGACCGCTTCTATAGCAATATTTTCAAAAGGTGCGGAAGCAATTTGTGGGTCTGAATTAGCTAAGATCCCCTGCATTGCTAAACCTGCAAAATGTTCTCTCTTAGTCAATCCTATAACTTTGCGACTTTTTAAATACTCAGCATCTGAGGCATCCCAAAGACTATTGTCACAACCCCTTAATGGATTTATTGGTAGGTCTGCTTGTGTCATTTTAATAGCTCCGGATTTTCGTGGACTTTTCGATGACATTTAAAGCACAGCCAAACTACATCCAGAGGTTTATTATAGTCAGTATGGTGGCCTTCAGTATTGCTATCACAGCATAATTGGCAAGATCCTCTCTTTATCCTATGTTGAGTTATTGCGTGATTGAGATCACTTCTTGCCTTTATGCGCTTCTTCTTTTCAGATAAGGGTAAGCCACCTCCTTTATAAGCGTGTTGTTCCTTTTTCGGAAGTTTTGTTTTTCTAAAGTTTGAATAGCATGCTCTATTACAAAAGTGCCTCTTCTTCTTCATAAAATGGCTTTTTCTTTCTGAGGCTAGAGCTCCACAATCATCACATATAAAAAATATTACATACTGTCCTTTTCTAACCTCATGAATTTTTATAACTCTAGTCATTTAACAAGTCTCCATTTTCGTGAATATTGCCGATGATTTCACATCTTTCTTGTGTACATGCCATCATCTTATTTGATAGCTTACCAACAAACTCCCATTCATTGGGGGCTACTTGGTAAGAATATTCGCCTTCGCTTACGCACTCATATATTTTTATATTTGTTAATACGAAGCCAGATGAAGGGTAAAATTTAATAACTCCTTGATATTTTCTGTGATATTCACAGCCTGCATCAAAATCGTTTTGCGGTTCTACGCCAAACAATTCAACAGCGCTTTCGCGTTTATGGAAAGTCGTATAGTACAAGACAACATCCCCCTCAAAAATCTCTTGACCATTCCTATCCTTCAGTTCGGTGTATTGACCGACAGTTTCAGGTTCTATAATGGTTTTTGTCATACCAAGCGCAAGAGATTTTCTTAATGGGTTATCAATCAACCATGTATTAACACTATCCTGAACAAGACCAGTTCCATAAAGCATTGTTTTAGGTCTATCTTCATCACAAGCAAAATGATACTTCTCTATCCCGCGAAACTTAATCTCTCTCATTTCCTTATCTCCAAATTAGTTTTTGTTTCCTCATAGATCTCATCCACAATATTCAACCCGCTGAAAAATTCCTCTTCTGAACTGGTCAAATAATTAGGCAGATTAAACGGCGATTTCGATTCCATGCACCGACTCTGCAACCTAATGTCAACGTAATAACTTTTATTATAATAATCCGGTGAATCAACTGTTACGCATAGCATGTCTTTATATATCCCGTTGCTAATGTACCTTAGTGACTTACCGGCATGATCGCCGAATTTGTCTAATCTGCATTTTAGTATCACTTACATTCCCTCTCATAGAAAAACAATATAATGGAGCACGTTAAGCACACAACCGCACAACACCCATGAATGCTAGCTTCAATTGCATCGTTAGAGACCCCCGCTAATATTAGAATAGTAATTGCCGCCAGCATATAAAATTGTGAATCTCTCATTTCCTAGCCTCCAGCCATTTTTTATACTCAACCTCTTGAGCCTTTCTGAACGCTTCCCGCTCCCGTTGGTTTTTCTCCCGTTTATGATTCAGCTCCTGAACTCGGATTGTGTCTTGAATCGGTTTTTTGAATAGCGTTTGTTTCATGGTGTATTTTCTCCTATATATTTAAATTGGCATTGGTTTCTAAGTTTCACAAAGGCTGGAATATCACACCAAGGCATGACGTCATATTCGATATACTCACAATCCTCAATCGGATCCCGATTTTCATCTTCTTTTTCGGACTTATCCACCCTATAGACTTGTTGAATTGGCTCACACTTAGCTATAATTAACGACACGGTATGGACTCTGTAATTACCCGCATAACTGAAATTGGCCGTAACCTCCTGTATAAATAAAGCTTTATTAATACGTGTACTAGGTAGCTTATATATATCTTTTAAACTAAACTCACCAACACATAAACCTACATATACGCCCGCTTTCACAACATCACCCCTGTAATAATTCCAGACATTAAGCCAATCAAACACCAGTATGTATTTACTAATCTATGGTCATGTTTTGAATTAATAGCCTCTTGCTCTAATTGATCAACTTTCCATTCACTAGCGTTTAATATCGACCTTAGCTCAGTTATTTTATATGCTTGATCCTTGACCAGTTGTTTTTGATTCTGAATCATTACTTTTATTTCTTCCAATTCCTTACTTTGCTCAAGTGCCATTTTTTTATATTCCTCTTTTAATGTTACTGATCGCGTTTTTATGCATTGTCTACTTGTCATCATTCGCCCACCAAGTTATAAACATTAAACCAGTGAGAAAAGTCTTTGTGATCGCACAGGAGGCAATACTTACATGTAATGGGTTTTTAATCCACACCGCCCCACAATGTATAGCCCATTCGCCAAGCCATAACAACAGCATGAAAACAATTAAATTAATGACCCATAAGACTGTTATTGTTATTTTTTTACTCATAATTACCTTGATTATTTTAATTAAATCCTCTGATAGCGTTGACGCTAGGAAGAAAACTATAAGACCTGTAAAAGCGGAGAATCCTATGATTTCAGTAATATTCATTTTAAACCCCCGATCAAAGCCAGCATAGAGCCAGCAAATAAGCTAAGGATAAACAATATATATAAGTCGTGTCTTGTGATTTTCATTCTAGCACCTCTCTAAAAACAGTCTTGCGGTTAGTAGAATTATTGTAACATACAATACCCAATCTTTGCAGAGTAGCGGCGGGCGTTCACCTAGTTTATATTTTCTATGGTTTGGGTTTTTCATGCTTAGACCTCCGTCCACCAAATTACAGTTTTATCTTTACAGTTTGGACATTTTGTATCAATACCTTTTTGTAACTCAGTTTCATTTTTGCATATACGGCATTGATATTGTTTAGTTTCTTCTGGTTCTTCATAGTGGTCAACAAATACGTCAATCAAGGCGTCATATAAATCTTTGTCATGTTCCTCGATACGTTCCGGCTTGTCAAAATAATTGGCTAGTGTGTCGGCTGATATGTTTTCCTTATCCATTTTCTTTTCCTTTGTTTGTGTCGTTAATAATATCATAATACAGGTGTAAACTTTTTTCAATAGTCTTTTTGAAGTTTTTCTACTTTTTTTAGATTTACGTACTTGACTAGGTGTAGAAATAGGGTTATGATTAGGTATCTCAAACACGGGATATTAACAAATAAAAGGAAAATACAAAATGAATACATCGCTATCAACTGTAAACGTCTTCACGACAAAACAATATAATGCCTTCAAGGATCAGGTAGGAAATAGAGAAGTAACACAAACCGCAGTCGATACACTGCAAAAAAAGATCGAGGAGTTAAACTTATTAGACTATCACCCAATACTAGTAAATAGTGACATGGAGGTCATTGATGGACAACATAGGTTAGCAGTAGCTAAACGCCTTAAATACCCAATATCATATATTAAAATGCCATCAAGTGCAAACGCCAATCTAGAGTGTACGCAGCAGATCAATACAACTGGCAAAAAATGGTCAATGCAAGACTTTCTAGATTCATATTGTGAGCGCGGATTACACAGTTATATAAGGTTAAGAGAGTACACGAATAAATATCCATTTATTTCTCTTGCCAATGTGCTGACTATTTTCTCACGTGGTAGATTCTTTAGTAATAAAGATTTTAAGGAAGGCCGGTTTAGTATTGAGGATATATCCAAAGCAGAAGTATTGGCTCAACGCGTAGAGAAGTTTTTAAAAGTAGATAAGAAGCTCATAAAAAATAGACAATTTATACGTGCCTTGGTCTTATTAGATTTAACTGGGATTACTATTGATTATGACCGTTTGGTTGAGTTGTGCCGCTGTAATATTAATGAAATAAAAAGCCTGCCACGTGATCTGGATGAAATTTTAGTAGTGTTGCAAAAGATATATAATTTTAAATTACGTAACAAAGTTTCATTTATTCAAGAGGTTGCCTAGGGTGAAAAGCATTAAAATATCAGATCTAACACATAAAAACCTTATGCAGATCAAGCGATCCATTAAGGCTAAAAATATGACTGAGGTCATTGAGTTATTAATACAAAGGAGAAAGTAGGATGAAGGAACTGCAAGCAATACAAGCCAAACTCAAAGCACCTAAGAATCAACGCAATAACTTTGGTAAATATAATTATCGGAGCTGTGAAGATATCTTAGAAGCTGTTAAGCCATTATGCGATGAGCAAAACTGTATTTTAGTTATAGTCGATCAGGTTAACCAAGTTGGTGAACGGTACTATGTGCAATCAATGGCAACCATAACAAATAGTGAAGGCGTTCAAATATCCAGTGGTGGATGGGCTAGAGAAGCTGACAGCAAAAAAGGTATGGACGCAAGCCAGTTAACCGGAGCCACCAGCTCATATGCCCGTAAGTACGCTCTAAACGGTTTATTTGCCATAGATGACACAAAGGGCGCAGACGCGACAAATGACCATCAAACACCCGCTAAAACCACTAAACCAAATTCACAAATTGCCGATTCAATAAAAGCTCTACAGGCTGTTAAAGATGCTGACGGTTTAAAGACAATTTGGTCAAGTCTACCGACCACAATAAAAAACATTGAATCGGTTGAAAAGGCTAAAGATGCAATGAAAGCTAAGCTGGGGTTATAATGTATAAGTTTAAGATACGAGCAAGCGCTGTTGGCAAGATCTGGGGAAGCACAACCAAGTTAACGCAAGGTAATGTAACTTATTTAGAAAACTGGCTAAAAGAAAAGCTGTATGACCGCCGTAATGAGTTTAATTCTAAGTATTGCGATAAAGGTAATATTATGGAAGAGGCTTCAGTTATGTTGATAAGTGAGCAGTTAGGCCAACCATTAGCAAAAAATGAAGAGTATAAGGAAAATGATTTCTTGACCGGTACTTGTGACATAGACACAGGTGATACGATTATCGACATTAAGAACTCATGGAACTGCTTCACGTTTCCGCTATTTGCTGACGATGTGCCTAATAAAGATTACTTTCTACAGCTCCAAGCATATATGGAATTGTGGGGCCGTGATAAGGCTAAGCTGATCTATACGCTTATGGATACGCCAGAGCATTTAATTATGCAGGAGGCCAAAGGCATAGCATATAAGGAAGGATTAGATATAAATGAGGTATACGCCCAAATTGAAAAGAAACACCTGTACAGCGATGTAATAACACCATTAAGGTTTAAAGAATTCAACATAGAAAAAGATGAGGATGTCATTGCGAAAATAAAACAACGTGTAAAAATGTGTCAAGTATATATTGATAGTTTAGTTAAGAAGTTAAAAATAGGAGAGTTTTAGAATGAGTTCAAGCAAAGATGAGGCAATTCAACATGTATTCAGTCAACTACAAATAGAAAAACCATCAAAGAAGATTAAAAATATAGTTATCCAAGATATGACAAATGAGCAACGAAATCTAATTGAGTGGGTACAGGAACTCACCAACCAAAAAACCGCAACTAAGGCTATATTCATTGGGTTAGAATCCCTTCAAAAGGTCTATAATTTAAGTAAAGGAAAGAAATAGAATGAATAAAATCGGTGTAAGAATCAAATTAGATGTATCTAAAATTAACAAAGAGTTACTATTTAAAGGATCCAAAGGAACGTATCTAGATGCTACTGCGTTTATTGATGTTAATGAGGTTGACCAATATGGCAATAATGGAATGGTGACTCAAGATGTAAGTCAAGAGGCTAGAGCCAATGGCGATAAAGGCCCAATATTAGGTAATATCAAAGTGTTCTGGAAAGATGGAAATGCCGCCCAAGCTCCACAGAGTCAAAGTAGTGATTTTAGCGCCAGTGGCGATGGTTCTGATATTCCATTCTGATTAGGCAATAAAAAACCCCGCTAGGACAAAGGAAAGGGAAAACCTAACGGGGCTGAGGTAAAGTATTTATAAATATAATCATAAACTAGGACAATGTCAAGTGAGAGCACGGCGCAAAGATAAAAACCATCATGAAATAACCGCAGAGTTTGAAAGACTTGGCTGTATTGTTGAGGATATGACCGCAAGAGATAATTTTTGTGATGTGCATATTTCAGATAATGGTGGTGGCTGGGCATGGATTGAGATAAAAGACGGTAATAAAAAGCTGACATCGGGGGAAGTGAAATTTCGCGATAAGTGTCAACAACTCAATGAGCCATATTTTATTGTGCGGACTCTCGCTGACGTATCCGAAGTTTTAAAGCAAATAAAGGAATAATTATGAGTAGTTTTGAAGAGGACGTAAAAAAAGCCTTTAATCAATATAATGATAGGTGGAGTAATCTTGTAAAATTCTTGATAGATGAAGTTTTGACCGGTCGGCAATCTGAAAAATTAATTGATGCAATTGACCCGACAATAAAAGATAAAGCCTTAAAACATCTCGGGAGCATCATCGCTAAAAACAAGAAGGATCAATCCGAAATTATAAAAAAGGTAAAGGAATAAAATGTTATTAACTGAATTGAGAGTAGACCCACAGATTTACAATGAGCGTATTGATTTAGGTCAAGGATTATATGAGACAAAAACAAAATTACTTGATAACCATATAAACCTAACTTTGGTCGGCTGCGATGGTGAATGCTATGAATATTTAAAAAGTCTTGTTGGTGCAAAATTAGCAATTGTTGAGGTTCCTTATGATCTGTAACGGTTGTTATAAAATGAGTGATATATCTGTAAAATTGGTTAATACTCGAAAAGCTGGTTTTCCTAATGCGTATCGTAAGAAGTGCGGAACGTGTAAAAGTTATTATATTGAGAAAGGAGATTACAAAAGATGAACACCACATATAAATTTCCGATTGCCGCTTGTAACCGTCCAAGCCAGTATAGAACAGAGGCACAGTGCAAAACTGCGGTTATGAACCTAGCAAGGCAACAAATACAGAAAATGATTGATAAAGAAAAGGCTGAGGTATTGGCGGAAGATTACAAGTTTTATGATTGGGACTTCTTCACCGGTTTTGTCACAGCGGTTTATAATAAGGTGATACTTTAGGCAATAAAAAAGCCCCATCTCGGGGCCTCTTAATTCAGGTACAGAACTATTACTCTCAAACCGTTTCAAAGTCCAAGAGCTTTTATAATAGCGTGCTTTATTCCTGAGTCAAGAGCTTAATAATAGAATCCCACCCAAAAGGCTTGGCCTTGATAAAAATACCATCCTCTGCATTTACCCCCGCTGAATATTTAGTACCAGTATATGGCCCCACAGCGTCGATTTGACAACCTATACAAAACCAAGATAATATTACTAAAGTTAAGAGTTTGTATAATCTCATCGGTTACTTTTCTCAAGTAATGCTGTTAGCCTTTCAATAATCTTTTCTAACCCTCTGATAACTTCAGTGTTCTTTTCAACTGCCTCAACTACTCGCGGTATATCGCTTTGTATGTGCTTCTGATTGGCTTTAAGCTCGATAACTTGTCCGGTTAGGTCTGAGACTGTAGAGAATAGCCAAACGACAACAGAGGCCATTAAAACTTGAAAGATTGCGATTGCGCTTTTGATATACTCTGAGGGTTCTTTTTTGGTTGTCATTGTATTAACTTTTTCTTAAGTGTTTGCATTCGTTATGGAAATTAAAAGAGTCAGCGCCAAATTTATCAACAGCTATGTAATACGCACGTGCTCCGATTCTGCCGATGTCTTTACGTATCCAATCAGTACCCCAAGGCCATAAAGATTCAGACATTGTGACAGCGTTTCTCATATTGTAATAGAATTGTAAATCAGATATTTCTCTGCATTCTTCACAGCCACCAATTATATATTGTGCATCATGGATATAAGCGCATGGGTTGAAATTAACGCGTGAAATCTTGAGCTTTTTCGGTATATATTTGGCTTTAGAACTACCCGCTGGCCCGACATAATCCTTTGTACTATCATAGACTCCCATAATAGCTTGGTACAGGTGCAGTTGTGGTATCTTCGATAGTGTGTATTCTGTCATTTTATGGCCCTTTATCTGAAGAGTTAATAATAGTTAATGACGTACCTGTCAAAGTTGGTGAACCTGACGCGGTGGCATCGTTGGCATTCCCTGAATAATCGCTGTATTGATTACTGTTGGTTTGATCGTTTAGGGGTAATAATAACACGGCATCATCTTTTATATCAGGGGGCAGTAGCCATGGTTGTTTAGGTGTTCCATTATTGTATAACACTCCAATCTCAGACGCCGTTAGTGCTCGGTTATATATACCTGCGTGGTTAATACTGCCTTTCATGTAAAATGGTGAGCCTGAGTTATCCGACCCTAAAACAACTTTATTTGCATTGGCTGTTAAGGCGTTTGTATTAGCTGTAGTATTATCTAATGAACCATCAATATATATTTTTACATTCGCCTCATCATAGGTAACAGCTATATGATACCAAGTGTTTGTAGTACTTAATGAGGTTGAATTGTGTATTTGTGAGCCGTTTTGGTCGAATCTGATTCTATGAACATAGGCACCACCAGAATCATTATTAGCTAATATATGTGTCATTTGCCAATCAGTATTAGAAGCGTCGCGTCTTGTAATTAGTGCATTATATTTATTTGTACCCGCCGTCATATCTGTAGTATTAAACCAAATGGAAAGCGTTAAACCGTCTAACGGCTGTAGGCTTGAATCATTTCCACAATCCAAATATTGATTTGATGCCCTATCTAATAATAGAGTACTAGCCGACACTTCAACTGAGCTTTCACCTCTACTATTAGCCCCGATTAATCCACGTGAAAAAAACATTATAAAGCCCTTACTGCATCACGATAATCTTTGTCGATCATTGCGCCAGCTTGAAGTCCTAAGAGGTATACGGCCTGTAAATCAGCTTTTGTGATAGTCTTTTCGGAATCATCGGCCAACGTCCACACAATAGAATCAGTGTCATTCTGCAATAGTGTTAACATGGTTGTGAAGTTGATTACATCGCTCGGTCTGGTTTGGAACTCTGAGCCATCATAGACAACCGTTGACACACTTAAGGCTCTATCTCTTAAATCTTTTAAATCTCGCTTCTTATCTGCCTTAGTTGGTTGGTTGGCTAGCTCTTCAGCTTCACGGGCTTTCACTTGATTTGCTGTTAGCTTTCGACGTTTGCCGTTTATTATTTTGTATAAATCACTCATTATGCTGTCACTCCATATACTAAAATTTCCCCACTTGCTATATTGCCAGAACTCATAGCGAATTTTATTGCGTCTACTGCTGAGGTCGTTTTTATTGCTCCTTGTCCATAACCCCCCGCGAAATCACCATTTGCGATGCCGTAAGAACATAAATGGGTAAATCTTTTATTTAATGATGAGTTTGGAGTAAATAATCTAATAGTACCCGAATAGGATTCTGAACTTACATTACCAATACCATGATCTGCGTGTGGCTGATATGAAGATGTACCGCTATTGTCGCCTTGAACATTAGTGCCCCCACTTGTTCTTGATTGTGCCGAATACTCATAGTCTGTCCCGCCTAAATATGTGCTCCCACCGTCTGTTGATCCAGTTATATTAAGTCTAACATTATCTGTTGATGGAGATAGATTTAAAACCTCAAATATCAATAAATCATAAGTCCCATCAAACCAACCCGCTGTAGTAAATTCAACACTGGCATCTGAGGAAATAGCTCCTGAAGTTCCTAAGTATTGATAGTTTTGGGAAGTGCCAACTGTTGCAATCCATGTATCAGT
>Ga0114899_1001691_pt1 | contig 12580 bp, 20 predicted proteins | sample MalvireepMed_215_FD_83497 | JGI IMG/M metagenome (GOLD analysis project Ga0114899, IMG submission 83497) | Marine viral communities from the Global Malaspina Expedition - Malaspina viral metaG DeepMed_215 | ecosystem: Environmental > Aquatic > Marine > Oceanic | place: Mediterranean Sea... | reverse complement strand
GGGAATTGTTGATACCGTTTTTGGTATTGGTAAGACATTAGTTCCTAGTCTTGCCGCTTGGGAGGGTGTTGTTACTCTTCTGAGTAAGCGTAAAAGGAAGCATTATGTTAAAGCTGCCAAGTCTCTCTTGCCTATGGATAAGAATGTAGACTTGGGTGGAACCCTTAAGAGTGTTGGCGCGGCCCTTGGCCTAGCTCACTCTTCTGAGACCACTAAGGCTGCGTTTGAGGAAGAAGAAGAAGAAGGAGAGTGGGAAGAAGCATGAAAGTAGATAAGAAGTTGGAAGAGCACTTGGCTACCCTCCTAGAGGGATATGAGGCTAATAAAAATCAGGTAGCTCAATTTATTGAGCAGACTTCTCAACAGCTAACGGGAGCCCGTGAGAATCTTCAAAATACGGAAGACAAGATTGCTGACTTGAAGGAGATCCTGGGGTTGGAAGATGAGGTTGAAGAAGAAACAATGAAAGCTTCTGAATAATAAATAGGATACATCTATAATAAGGAAACACCTATCAGTGGTGTTTCCTTATTTTTTATACTTATGGGTGAAAAATTAAAAATACTAGCTTGCCCTGCTAATGAGGGAGGGTGTGCATACTACCGTGTGATTGCTCCGTACAAGAAACTAGAGGAGTTGTACGGTGATGAAGTAGAGGTGCGTTGGAACAAGAACCCCTTGGGAATGAATGAGCAGGATGGAACATGGCAGCCCGATTGGGACTTCGCAGACATGAAATGGGCTGATGTAATTGTCTTAAATAACTTAACTAATTTTGGGGGAAACTATACTGCACGAATTGTTGGGAAGGGTAAAGAATTTGGAAAATTCGTTCATTATGATACAGACGATCTTCTTACTAATTTATATGAAGGGCATCGTTTGTATAAAGTGTACCAAGATAAGGGACTCGGTGAGATTACAAAGTTTATATATAAACACTCTGATTTAGTGACCGTTACTCAACGAAAATTTGCTGAGAGAGTTGCTCCTTACTGTGATCACACTATAGTGGTTATAAAAAATACTATAGATTATACTCTTCCTGGGTGGAATTTACCGAAGTTAGTTACACCTCGAAAAAAATATTGCAGATTTGGGTGGGCTGGAGGCATCCATCATGAGCAAGATGTAATATATTTTGCGGGAGTTCCTCATTTTGTTAATCAACGAGTAGGCAGGGAAAATTGTAGGTGGGATTTTTATGGGCATCCACCCCCCAATACTCCTAAAGATGATTGGCAATGGGATGTGTGGGAAAGTTATAGGAATATTCTTATGCGAGGCTTCAAGGGGGGAAAGAACTGGGACATTCATTATGCTATGGGACCAGAGATGTACGGTCAATTTTTTACTAACATGGATATCGCTCTCGCCCCCCTAGAACCTAATGAATTTAATGATTCTAAGTCTGAGATCAAAGTGGCTGAATGTGGAAGATATAAGGTTCCACTCGTTGCGTCTGATGTTGGTTCCTATGATGAGTGGATCATTAATGGAGTGACAGGTTATCTTATTGATCCTAAAAAAGGAAAAACGGAGTGGATTAAGACTTTGACTAAGGTAGGAAAAGATAAGAAGCATCGAGAGGAGATGGGGGAGAATTTGTTCAAAATAACGGAGGAGAATTTTGATATGAATAAGAAGGTAGGAGAGCGTTTGGCTTTATACAGAGAGTTAATGGGGGCAAGTGATGATTAAATTAGTAAGTGGTTGGACTCGTCCTGGAGGTGGGACTATTGCAAACATAGCATTAACTAATTTACTAAATGAGAATGGGGTAGAGTGCATTTTTTATGGACCTGATGAGTGGCATTTAGATAAGTGCAAGGGGGGTCTTCTTAAAGATGCATTATTTTATGAAGAAGATACTGTAATTAGTCATTTCATTCAGGTTCCAGCGGGGCTTGCTTGTAAAAATCATATTTTATATTGTCATGAAAAAGATTTATTCCCACTGAACAAAGTAGATTATAAAAAATACAATACGATTGTTTTTGTGAGTAATGAACAAAAAAAATGGCACGGAGTTACCCATCCTTCCGTTATTATACCACCTATAGTGGAAACCTTGAAATGGAAGAACCCACATAATGGAGTAGCAGGGGTTGTCGGGAGTGTGGATGAGAACAAACAAACTCATATGTCGGTCCAGAGAGCTATTACAGACGGTTACGCTAAGATTAAGCTCTTTGGAGAAGGGAATGATCGGCTGTATTTTGATGAGTCTGTGCGCCCTTTGTTAGACGCTCAGGCTGAAGTGATTCTAGAGGGGCATCAGGATAATAGAGAAGCCATGTATGGGCAAGTAGAAGTTGTATATCATTCTTCCAGAAGTGAAACATTCGGTTTAGTAGAAGCGGAATGTAGTCTTGCAGGGATTCCCTTTAACGGTCCCTCTAATAATCCAGCTATTGTGGATAAAAAAGAAATATACCGACGATGGAAAAAACTTTTCTGATTGTGACCCCAGTGTATAACTCCGAGGAGTGGATTGCTAAATGTATTGAATCTGTAAGGAGGCAAAGTTATAAAAAATTTGTACAAGTCATTGTAAATGATGCCTCTACTGATAATACTCTTGAAGAAGCTAAGAGAGCAATAAATAAAGATCCTCGATGTATCTTAATACAGAAGGATAGTAAGAAGGGAATTGCCCATAGTCACATTGTAGCACATGAGTATTTGGGGAAGAAAGCTGAAGACGATGATATTTATATACATGTGGATGGGGATGATTGGCTCGCCCACGATGATGTCTTGAAAAGGTTATCACAGGTATATGAGGATAAGGATGTGTGGGCCACATATGGAAATTATGAAGCAACTGATGGTTCCCCGTCTATTTGCAGACAGGTAGATGGATTAAGACCAGCACGATTCGAAATACGCGCTGGATGGCCTTACTCTCACTTAAGAACTTTTAGAAAATTTTTATGGGATAACGTAGCTCTGGGGGAGATGAAAGATAGTCAGAATCAATTACTAAGTGCGGCGTTCGATGTAGCTATATTTGCCCCTATTTTAGAGATGGCGGGACCTAGGGTACGCTTTCTAAATGAGACTTTGTATGTTTATAATAGACATAATCCCCTGAGCGAGGATCGAGTATCTATATCTGAACAAGCTCGCTGTGCGATAGAAGTTGCAGATAAACCATATAGGCAACCACTATGATTGGAAGTTTTATACAAGGAGGATTAGGAAATCAACTTTTTCAAGTTGCCGCAGGAGTTGCTCATGCTAAAAAAGTAGGGACTCTATTTTCAGTGATAGAGGGGCAGCATCATCTCCCCCTCCAAGGAAATAATATTTCTACTTATAAATCTAATATTTTGCGTAATGTGAAAAGTATTTCACAAGACCATTTTAAAAATTGTAGAGTATATCATGAACAGGGGCATCATTATACGGCTCTCCCCCCTATTAATAATTTGTTTTTACATGGTTATTTTCAAAGCGAAAAATACTTTGAAAATTATAAAAAAGAAATTGCTGACCTATACTCAATTACCCCAGAGATTGAGAAAATAATAGGAGAAGAGTATCCTTATCTGGCAACTGAGAAGGTAGTTTCTTTGCATGTTAGACGGGGGGATTATTTGGATCACCCAACTATTCATCCAACCTTGGATAATTCTTATTACACAGAAGCTCTCGCTTCTATTTCAGATAAGGATAGGGTTCTTATTTTTTCTGATGATGTAGATTGGTGTAGAAAAACCTTTGGTAATACTTTTTCCTATTCCTCTTTAGATAAAGATTATCTAGACCTGTATACTATGAGTAAATGTTACCATCACGTTCTAGCTAATAGTACCTTTAGTTGGTGGGGTGCATGGCTCTCTAATACGATGGGTAGTGTAATAGCTCCTACCCTATGGTTTGGCCCTCATGGAGCGCAGGATACGCAGGACATCCTTCCTGAGAGATGGGAGAGAATATAATGCTTTTAGATTTACGAAGATTGCACCAACAGTACGAAATGAAAGTAAAAGGTGTTCTTCATATTGGAGCACATTATGGAGAGGAAAATTCTATTTACCAGGAGTTGGGGTATCCTAATAAAGTTTACTTTGAGCCCTTGGCTAAAAACTATAAAGTTTTGTCGGAGAGAGTAACTGATAGTACTTTATATCAAGTAGCTCTTGGCGCGGAACCTTCTGTAAAGAGCATGTATGTAGAATCTGCTAATCAAGGACAATCCAGTTCTATATTAAAACCTAAGATTCATTTACAGCAGTATCCTCATATCACCTTCCCAGAGCGGGAAAAGGTTACTGTTGAGACTCTAGACAATGTGATTGAAGATAAGGCTTCATATAATTTCATAAATATGGATGTTCAGGGGTATGAGTTAGAGGTGTTGAAGGGCGCAACCGAGATTTTACAACACATAGACTATTTAATGTGCGAGGTAAATCGCGCAGAGGTTTATGAAGGATGCTGCATGGTTGATGATCTTGATGTGTTTTTAAAGCCTTACGGCCTAGGAAGAGTAGAAACTACTTGGGATGGTGTAACCTGGGGGGACGCTTTTTATGTCAAAAAAGAAATTTAATTTAATTGGGGGGCCTTTTCAACATGCTTATACTTCTACCTTGTGGAAGAAAGCTAAACATTTGGAATGGGATTTTAATTCTAAAGCAAACTCAACTACTTTTTATGTAGATCGAGAAATTTTTCTTGCGTTGGATGATAAGCAAGATGGAAAAAGGAAGTTCGGTTGGTTATTAGAATCAAGATCTATTGTCCCAGGGCTTGTTGAAAAGATTATAGCAATGAAGCAGGAGATTCTAGAAGTATATGATGCTATTTTTACACACGATCAAAGGCTTTTGGGGTTGGATGATAAGTTTAAGTGGTGTCCTGCATATGGAACCTACATTGAAGAACCCCAACTGCATGATAAAACGAAGCTTGTATCTATGGTAACTTCCAATAAAAACCTAACTCCTCTTCATGCGCTGCGTAATGAGTTAGCTATAAAATGGAAAGATTCTTTAGATTTGTTCGGAAGAGGGTATAAAGAAATTGAGAAAAAGGAAGAGGGAGTAGTTCCGTATATGTTCTCTATCGCTATAGAGAATGATTGCTATAAAACTTACTTCACTGAAAAGATTACTGATTGTTTTGCAACAGGTACAATCCCCGTGTACTTGGGAACCCCCGATATAGGAGATCATTTTAACTCAGATGGTATAATTACCTTATCTAATGATTTTGAGTTATCACAGCTAACACCTGAGTTGTATGAGTCTAAAGAGAAGGCAGTTAAAGATAATTTTGAACGGTCCTTGGAGTATGATGTACTAGAGGATTGGATTTACAAGAAGTATTTATTATGACAAAGAAGTGTATCTTGTTTCAGCCAGCAGGTTTAGGGGATGTTTTATTTATACAGAAAATTGCACATCATTTAGTGGATGAGGGTTATCAAGTGTACTATCCCCTCCTTTCGGGATTGATGTATATTGCTGATTATCTTGAAACAGATGGTATTACTTTTGTAGCAGAAGAAGCAATACCCACTTCGGGTATTGATTCCTTTTATAATGTGAGAGATGCTGATACTCCGCAGGGTAGAGAATTTTTTGGTTTCAATTCGAATGTCTCTAGAGCAGCTTGTAAATATATACCGTTTAATATTGATTATTTAGATTGGCAAAAATATATTACCTTAAAAAGAAATTATGAAAAAGAAGAGAGCTTAAAAAATAAATTAAACCTTCCTTCTGAGTATTGCTTAGTTAACAGGAACTTTGGAACTCCTCCAGGGAATGTAGTGTTGGACTTCGATGTTGATACGGATTTACCTGTGATAAATATGGGTCTAATGGAGGGATATACTTTGTTTGATTGGTGTGGAGTTATTGAGGAGGCGACAGAAATTTACTCTGTAGAAACAGCTATTAATTACTTGATTGATATACTTCCAATCAAAGCTAAAAAATTAGAAGGTTTTTCTAGGTATGATCCTCCCACATATAAACCCATCGAGGGGATTTTTAAAGCACCTTGGAATTGGAATTTATAAGGAGATAAGATATGGGGGTTATTCAAAAGATTCTGTCTAAGGCAGAGATAAGTAAAGAACGAGGGTCCTTTGTAGAGTTTGAACTGAACGAAGGAGGTGTTGTTCACATACAGAACGGTGTGTGGAGAATTGAGATGCAAGTACCAGAATTTGTGGAGTTTGCGGTCGCTTGTGTAGAGGCAGCAGAAAATTTAAAATCTATAAAAGGAATTGAAAAATGAATAAAGAAGTAATACAAAAAGCCGTGGACATGAATGATGAGTACATGCTAAATGGGTTTCGTCAATACAGTAAAGGGTGTAAATATTTTGTGGAAAGTGGGGCTAGGCTTGGTAATGGAGTTTACAAGGCTATTGCAATAGATAGATTTGAGCAATTTTTCACTTGTGAGTTAGACACCGCTTACTACCAGCACTGCGTCGATGAGTTTTCTGATTATGATAATATAAAAATTTACGAGGGATATTCTACTGATGCGTTTACTATTCTTTTACCTCAATTAAATAAAAAAACCTTTTTCTATCTGGATGCTCATGATGAAGGAGGTGGAAGTTACGCACTACATGCTCCTCTTCCCACCTACGGAGAATTGGATTTAATCAAAGAGCTGTGTTCCTCGAATAAACATCACATTTTGATTGATGATATCCCTGTTTATTTCCCTAGTCCTCCTGTAGAATTGGAGGAGAAGCTCTTAGCTATCAACCCCAATTATATTATTGAGAGATATGAAGGGCATCGCATTCCTGGTTATCAAATGGCGGCTTATTTAAATGAAGAAGACTGAAATTATAGAGCAAACATTCGAAGAATTGGATAAGAACTTTGAATTTTTAACATTACGAAATTTTCATCTCATCCCAGAGGAGTCCTCGATTGAAAATGACATTGATCTTCTTATTCACAAAGAAGATTACGATAAAGTATCTGCCTTCATGCAGGCTCAGGGGTATGAGATTACTTATGATCAAGGTCATGAATATTTATACGGTGCGGTTAGTCATATTCATTGTGTAAAGCGCGACCAAGGTATTCATTTCGATATAGTAGCAGGGCTATACTACCGCAGTCTATCTAACCCCAAAATCTTTGTTGGAGGTTTTGAAACCTTAGAAAAAAGTATGTGGGATAACAAGGTGCCTACTTCGGAGTGCTGGAAATACGAGCCAAGCATTGAAGATCAGTTAACCCATGTATGCTCACATAGTATATTTGATAAACGTCAGGTGAGCCCTTTTTATGGCTCGTTAATAAAAGATCTGTATGAAGCCTCGGATAAAGAAAGAATACAACTTCTCTTTGATTCCTCTTTTTATAAAGTCTCTTCTCATCTTCTCTCTGTAATAGGAGGAGGAGACTGTTCTACCCTCTTTAACGAGTATGTAGGGTACAGTCAATATTAATTATGAAGACAGTAATTTATACAATAGTTGCAGGAAATGCTCAAGAGTACGCTCAATATTGCATTCCCAGCATCGAAGCATACGCTAAAAAGATCGGAAGTGATTTTGTAATTCTTACAGAGGAGGATAAGGATCCTGCATACCCCACCAATCATTTCATTATCTATGAAGCGTTCAAGCAGTTTGAAAACTCTGACTACGATCAGATGGCATTCATGGATGCGGACATTATTATTAACCCCTCCACCCCCAATATATTTGAAGAATTTAAAGAAGGTTTCTGGGTGAGACAGGGGTGGGAATGGGCTAAAGTAGCTGGGTATATTGATCAGTACTTCGGTTTTCCGAAGCGAATTTTTCTTAGATACTTCAGCAGCGGTATAGTAGTATCTACCAAGAAAGAAATTAAAGAAATAAATCAGCACCTTCATGCCCCCTGGCATATTGGACCGTGGGGAGGAGATCAAGGGCAGTTAAATTATGCTTTAACTGAGTGTTCTTTTGATGTTAATATTCTTCCTTACCGATGGCATTTCACTAGAGGGTGGGCTAGAGTTTCAGATGCTTGGAAGTTTGGGGGAGATCTAATGGGTGCCGTGCGAGAAGCAGGATGCACCCGTCTAGAAGAGATTTATTGCATGCATTACGCAGGAGGAGATAAAGTTCAACAGATTTTGAATGATAAAGAGTTTTTACATAACATAGGAATAGAGTTATGAAAGAACATCCCATGACTCACAACCCCCCAGGGGGAGGGGTGCATATTTCAGATCCAAGAGTTCAAAATAAACAAATGCGTTGGCATGTGCTATACAATTTGATTGAAGATAACGCATATACAAAGATTGCTGAGATAGGGTGTCAAGAAGGTAGAACTGGCTGGTTTCTGTTAGAGAATTCTACTCAGAATGATCTTGATCTTACTTGTGTTGATCCATATTTAGTTTATGATGGATACGGATATGTAGAGCCGTTCGATATGAGCGAAGCAGAAACTCAAGCCAGGACTTATTTAAGTAAGTATATAGAAGAAGATAGATGTCATTTCGTTAAAAAATTCTCAGTGGATGCTGCTAAAGAGTTTGAGGACGAGCATTTTGATTTAGTTTTCATTGATGCAAATCACACTTATGAGTTTGTGAAAGAAGATATTAGTGCTTGGTATCCCAAAGTTAGAGTAGGAGGAGTTTTGGCGGGGCATGATTTTTGTAACGGATTTCCTGGGGTGCAGTGTGCTGTCGAAGAATATTTTAAACCTTTAAATAAAGCAGTATCCTTATCACATAATACGGTGTGGTACGTTAAGAGAGCATGAGTAACGATAGAGTTTGGTTAACCAAAAGATATCTTCCTTCTATTTCAGGTAATATTTTATTTGTGGGAACTAATACTTATACCTTCCATTATCCTTCCCTAATAAAGGGGGGAGTATTTGAATCCTTAGATAGCTGTTTAGAGAGGAGTCGTTGGGGCCGCAGTAGCGCACAACATCATAACGTCAGCATATTAGAATTTTCTCCTATTAAACAGTATGATCATGTAAGTATACATGGGTGTCATGGATATACTGGGTATAATATTAACAATTCTCACATTCGAGAGGATTTAATTAAAGCGAGTTCTTGGGTAAAGCTAGGAGGTACTTTTCAGTTTGGTCCTGCGTGTGGATATGTCCCTGAGTATGACGAAGCTTTTTGGATACAATTTATAAGGGAAGAGCCTTTTACGGAGTATGAAGTTATCTATAATAAAGTAGAGAAACCTAATTATATTTTTTGGGGAAAAAAGCATGAGAAATAAGTGGTTCATAGCATATAAAAGACGCGGAGAAGATCTTTTTAACACAGAGGGGTTTAAGATTATAGAACCTCCCAAGGGAACTTATCAAGCTGATCCTTTTCTTTTTTCAAAGGGAGGCAAGAGAAAACTTTTTATTGAAGATTATAATTATTCGGTAGGAAAGATTTCAGTCTATGATTTAGATGAAAAGGGAAATCCCCTTTCTCTAGAAACAGTTATAGAAAATGATTATCATTTTTCTTATCCTTTTATTTTTGATTATAAGGGGGAGACTTGGATCATTCCCGAGACAGGAAGGCATGGGACAATTGATTTGTACAAGTGTGATGAGTTTCCAGGTAAGTGGACAAAGGTTAAAACTTTGATTGAAGCAGGAGGAGCAGACTCTACTTTATTCGAAAAAGATGATAAGCTCTGGCTATTTACAACTTTAGGGGATGATCATGATTTAACTATTTTTTATGCTGATGATTTATTGGGGGAGTGGAAACTTCATTCACGCTCCCGACACCAATGGAGTCGGTCAGCAGGAAAACTTTTCTACCATGAAGGGAAACTTCTGCGACCTACGCAGGATTGTTCAAAATGTTATGGGCATGCTCTAATCTTTAAAGAAATTGAATTAACTGACACAGAGTACAGGGAAAGTGTCTATAAAAGAATAGAACCAACATGGCTTCCTGGATTGTTGGGGACTCATACTTTTTCGTTTGACGATGAGTATGTGTTTATTGATGGAAAGGTACAGGTGAAAGATGGCAACTAATACAGGGGTAATCTTCCTAGCGCAAAGAAAACTTAACGGTACAGATAGATTAGATATAGAAGATAATATTGGAGAGGGTATTCATATCCATTATAAAAATCTAAGACTTGATTATACAGTAGAAGAACTGCTAAATTTCTCTAAAGCTTGTGAGGAAGCTTTAACTGCGTTAGGTGTCACTCTTCATAGAAAATGAAATCTATAAATTTAGAAATATATAAGAGTGGCGACGGGTGGAAAGAAGAAGTTTTTACGGTAAAGGAAACTTTTACAGTTCGGCAACCCAGGGGGCCGAAAGTATACGAAGTCTGGGAGGACTCTGAGGGTAATCAGTATTGGGCTTTACTTACCCAAAAAGTTAACTCAGCGATTGAAGCAGATAAAAGTTGGGTAGAAAAGATTTTAGACTATACTCAACAAGATAACTGGATTATAGAAACTTATACCTTTAATTCGCGGTGTTGTCTAACAAAGTACTACCCTGATTATTACCCTAATGTTATAAATGAGGGGAGTGCAGATTTATATTCTCACGAAAGTTATAGGCAGAGAGTTATTTCTCATTATGCACATTTTGATAATCCATATAAAGAGGATTATTTTAAAAATGTGAATGGGGTGGAGAAAATTGAAGTATCGCAGGGCGCTCCCCATAATCGACAAAAGTTTTATAGAGAGGCTATACATCAGCATGAATTGTTCTCTGATAATACGGGCTGTTATTTTGCTGATATAGATCCTAATAATTTTTTGGTAGATGAAAATTTTAGTAATATTAAAATTATTGATGTATGTTGTATAACTCCTGGTGACATAAGAGATTATAATGATGGAAGTGATCCCCGTTCTTCACGGTGGCCCTTGAAAGATCATCGTATAGTAGGACCCGTTTGGTCAGACACCTACTATAAAGACGCCTATAATAAATAAAGGACATACATTATGAAAAAAGCAATTGTTTGTGGAGCAGGAGGATTCATAGGAGGACACATGGTAAAGAGACTTCTTGAAGAGAAATATATTGTCTTAGGAGTTGATATAAAACCTCTTGAAGAGTGGGACCAGCTTCACGGGGCATCCGTAAATCAAGGTGAGTTTGACATGCGCGAGCCCTACTCAGTTAAAAGTTTATTAAAGTTTTCGCAGCCCAACGAACTTTATCAATTTGCAGCAGATATGGGAGGGGCAGGTTATATTTTTACTGGAGAACATGACGCAGATGTAATGCATAATTCGGCTACTATTAATTTAAATGTAGCACAAGGTATTGCTAAGTGGTGTAAGAATTGTAAGGTATTTTATTCTTCCTCAGCGTGTATCTATCCCGCAGAGAATCAAACGGATCCTGATAATCCTAATTGTAAGGAAAATTCTGCGTACCCCGCTAATCCTGATTCGGAGTATGGGTGGGAGAAACTATTTTCTGAACGAATGTGGAGATCTTTTGCGCGTAACTATGGGTTGGATGTGCGTATTGCTAGATTTCATAATATTTTTGGACCTTATGGAACCTGGGATGGGGGTAAGGAGAAGGCTCCTGCTGCCATGTGTAGGAAGGCTTCACTAGCAGTTAATCAGGGAGCTATGGAAGTATGGGGAGACGGGCAACAGACACGCTCCTTCCTTTACATTGATGAGTGTTTAGAAGCTGTTCGTCGTTTGATGGAGTCTGATGTAGAAGAAGTAATTAATATCGGCTCCGAGGAGATGATTAAGATTAATGATTTAGCGATGATGGCTATTGATATTTCGGGGAAACAGGTTCTTGTGAAGAACATCCCAGGCCCTGAGGGGGTGCGAGGTAGGAATAGTGACAACCAATTGATACGGGAGCTTTTGGATTGGGAGCCTACTATGCCGTTGCGTGAAGGTATGGAGCGCACATATGAATGGATTGAGGAACAGATTATAAAAGATTATCCTGATCCCGAGAAAGTAATGAGTGGTACAATGTTAGACGAAATTCGGTATCCGAGAAAATAATATGCCTTTTTATAATTGGGAATGTAGTGCGTGTAAAACAGTTTGGGAGATTTTTCAGAGCATGACTGAGCATAAGGAGGACCCCCCTGCGTTCTGTCCAAAGTGTGATTCTGAGTGTGAAGGTGAAGGAACTTTAACACAGGTTCTCCTTCCTGGGACTACACCTAAGTTTATAGTTAAGGGAGAGGGAGCTTTCTACCCTGACAAAATGCAATGAATGATTTAGATGAGCCCCCGCCGCTTAGAGCGGCAATAAAAGAGTCCAAAAAGTCAAATAATAGATTTAAAGTAGGAGCCTCTATAGCAAGAGGCAAGAGGATACTTTCTAAAGCCTGTAACACGCGCAAGACGCACCCTAAGTATGGATCGGGTAACTATCAGACGCTCCACGCAGAGAGCCATGCCATTTATAAGGCAGTCAGGATGGGTGTAGACATAGCTGGAGCTACGATTTATGTCTTTCGAGAGAATTATAATTTAGCAAAGCCCTGTAGTTGTTGTATGAACTTGATTTATGAGCATGGTCTGAAAGAGGTGGTTTATAGTGATAACCAAAAAGTCAAATCTTCTATAATAGTACATGGATAACGC
>Ga0114899_1001689_pt1 | contig 12583 bp, 11 predicted proteins | sample MalvireepMed_215_FD_83497 | JGI IMG/M metagenome (GOLD analysis project Ga0114899, IMG submission 83497) | Marine viral communities from the Global Malaspina Expedition - Malaspina viral metaG DeepMed_215 | ecosystem: Environmental > Aquatic > Marine > Oceanic | place: Mediterranean Sea... | reverse complement strand
GATTAGATCCAGGGTGTAGCCTTCGCCAAACCATTCCACAATGGCCTTGTATGGATTTTCTTTCTGTTCTTTATTTTTGTCATCCGGTTTAGGGAAATAATCGACAAACAGGGTCCGCACAGCTTTACCCACCAGGTTATGAGCCACAATGCCTGCACCTTCCTGCTCTCCTTCATAAACGAGCTCTACTTTGCCGGTAATGGCCGGAATAACACCAATAAAGTCTGACACCCGAATGTAGGTCTGAGATTCTCCATTCATCAGGGCTCTTCTTTCTGCAGAGCTGATAAGGTTTTCATAGGCTGAAATAGTCAAACGGGCTGAAACCCCACTTTTTTCATCCACATATTCACTGTCCCTGGCTTCAATAGCGACCTGTTCAATAAGGTCCTGAGCTAGCTCGTTAACTACTACAATTTCTTTTTGAGGGCCTTTGATTTTGGCTTCCTGAACTGTGATTTGTTTTCCTATTTCCCTGGTTTTGGGATAATGGGTAATGATCTGACTATCTATTCTGTCTTTCAAAGGAGTAACAATACTTCCGCGGTTAGTGTAGTCCTCGGGGTTAGCGGTGAAGACAAACTGAATATCCAAAGGCAACCTGAGTTTGAAACCGCGAATCTGAATATCGCCTTCCTGCAAAATATTGAAAAGGGCTACCTGAATTCTGGCCTGCAAATCGGGTAACTCATTGATGACGAAAATAGATCGGTGCGATCTCGGTACAAGACCGTAGTGTATCACCCGCTCATCGGAATAAGGAAGCTTCAAGGAAGCTGCCTTTATGGGATCTACATCCCCTATCAGATCGGCAATAGAAACATCTGGTGTTGCCAGTTTTTCGGCATATCGCTCCGATCGGTGAAGCCAGGCAATCTCTGTCTGTTCACCATGATGCAAAATCTGATCCTGACCAAACCTGCTGATTGGCATCAATGGGTCATCGTTCAACTCAGCCCCCTTGATGATCGGAATGTATTCGTCCAGCAGTTCTGTCATTTGCCTGGCAATTCTGGTTTTCGCTTGTCCCCTTAAGCCTAACAAGTTCATGTTGTGCATGGACAAAATAGCCCTTTGAATGTCTGGAATGACGGTGTCTTCGTAACCCCAGATGCCTTCGAAGGTGGGTTCTTTTGCTTTCAATTTGGCAATCAGGTTATCGCGCAATTCCTGCTTAACTGATCTGCTTTGGTAACCGGAGGCCTTTAATTCGCCCAGGGTTTTTATTTTCAGTAATTGATCAGAGGTCAATTGGTTGTATTTCATCTTAGAAGTTCTTTCTGCGATTTCGTTTATAATCTTCAAAAATCAGATGGCCAAGCCCTTTCAAGCTGCTGTAATAAGCATTGCCATTGTTGGTTTTGGTAAACTCCTTCACAAATTCTTTCAGGTAAGGGTCTGAAGCAATCATAAAGGTAGTAACCGGAATATGTAACCTTCGGCACTGGGTGGCCAGATTGAGCGTTTTATTGAGAATTTTTGGGTCTAAGCCGAAGGCATTTTTATAGTACTTAATGCCCACTTTCATACAGGTCGGCTTTCCATCGGTAATCATGAAAATCTGCTTGTTGGCATTTTTTCTGCGTCTTAGAATATCCATGGCCAGCTCCAAACCCGCGATGGTATTGGTATGATAAGGCCCAACCTGCAAATAGGGCAGGTCTTTGATTTCTATTTGCCAGGCGTCATTGCCGAAAACAATGACATCGAGCGTGTCTTTAGGGTATTTGGTAGTGATCAGCTCAGCCAGAGCCATAGCTGTTTTCTTGGCTGGCGTTATTCGGTCTTCTCCATAAAGAATCATGGAGTGTGAAATATCGATCATTAAAACCGTGGAGGTTTGAGTTTTATATTCTGTCTCCTGTACTTCAAGGTCGTTTTCGGTCATCATGAAATCGCCAAATCCATGGTTGATCTGGGCATTTCTGATGGAATCCGTCATGGCGATTTGCTGGAGTGAATCTCCAAATTCAAAGGGTCTTCTGTCGGTACCCATTTCATCACCTGTTCCGGAGTAGTTGGTTTTATGCTCACCTTTTCCAGATTTCTTCAGCTTGCCGAAAATCTCTTCCAGGGCCGATTTTCTGATTTCCTGTCCGGCTTTTCCGGTTACTTCAAACTTGCCTTTTTGGTTTTCTTCGGTAATGTAGCCCTTGTCTTTCAGGTCTTCTATGAAATCTCCGATGCCATATTGACCATCGGTCAGATTGTATTGCTTGTCGAGGTTAGTGAGCCAGGCCAAGGCTTCGGAAACATCGCCACCTGTAATGCTGATCAACTGCAGGAATATGTTGAGCAGATTATCGAAGGCAGATTCCCCCTGGGCTTTTTGTGGAATGTATTTGGAGAAGCGATATCCTTTCATGAGCTACTACACAACGCGACAGTCCTATTTTTGGTTTAACTTACGATATATTCAGGACGAGAAAGTTTATACTCAATTGTTTCTTTCCTAATCAGAGGCGTTATAAGTCCGAACATATTGATCAACACTGCCATAGGAACCTTGACTAAAACCAAATTTTCCGACTACACGGAGATTGAGCTGATTGAAAAGTCTAAGCAGGACAAGCGCTATTTCGAACCACTTTACGACAAATACCACGACCAGATTTTCAGGTTGGTGTTTTCACGTGTCCAGGATGTGGAGCTTACTGCGGAGATAACTTCTGAGGCATTTAGCAAGACACTGGCCAATATCAACAAGTTCGTTTACAAGGGCTATCCTTTTTCAGCCTGGCTCTCCCGAATAGCAATCAATTGCTGTTATGATTATTTTCGCGCGCTGAAAAAGAACCGGGTAGTAAGCCTGGACAAGTATACCAGCCATGACATTGCCTTTGAAATTGAATTAGAAGACAGTGACAAGGAGCTTTGGCTGGCTTTGTTACCAGAGGTGCTGGACAAGCTGAAACCAAAGGATTTAGAATTGATAGAAATGAGGTTCTTCGATGGAAAGAGCTTCGCGGAAATAGCATACATATTGGACATTACTGAAGGAAATGCCAAAACAAGAACTTATCGGGTTTTGAAGAGAATGAAACGGCACTTTAAAAAGGGTACGAGATGAAGTATAAGTTTGTGGACAAGGAGAAAATGCCTGACCCTGATAAAATAATGGGGGCAAAGAATTTTAGCAAAGTGGTTTCAGGTTCTGGTGGATTTGTAGGTGCTTCCATCATTTCTTCCGTTCTGAAGGGCGTATCTATTCTAAAAACTGCCATGTTCAGTACAGTTGCCCTTGCTGCTGTAGCCACTACAACTTATTTGACGTATCCTGAAATTTTTGTTGAAACGGAAGTAGACGAATCAACTGAACTGAAGAAAAACCCAGCCATTGAAGACAGCTCTATAGACAAATCGAAGCCCCTGAATTTCGACAGCCTCATTAATGAATTAACCGATGAAGGTGAGGCGGCTTCTGACGAGGTATCAGAAACTCCTGAAGTGAAAGAAGAGTCCAGGCTATTGTTACTGGAAGACGATATCAAGATTAGTGCCGCCCCATTACCGAGTCTCAAGATTTTCATTCAGCACATTTATGGAGAATTGGAGTATCCAAGAGAAGCCATTGCTGACTCGGTTCAGGGCTACGTTCTGGTGAGGTTCAAGGTAAACAAGAAGGGAATTGCAGAAGACTTTAAGATCAGTAAGTCTCTTGGAGAAGCCTTTGATAATGAGGCAATAAGGGTAATCAGGAATTACAGGAACTGGCAGCCAGCCACCTATAACGGGGAGGCTTTGGACAGCTTTCTCAAGCTGAAGGTCTATTTCAGGATAGAGTAACTTTTTATTCAAGAGAGCTTGATCTCCCTTTGCATCGCATACGTTCTTTTTAGTACCTTCCGTGTTGAAAGGGAAGGATTTTGGTTAAGTATTCAATTAAGGATTTAGAGAAGTTTACCGGTATTAAGGCCCATACCATTCGGATTTGGGAGCAGCGCTATCAACTTCTTACACCTAAAAGAACAGATACCAACATTCGTTATTACGATGAAAGCCAGCTAAAATACCTTCTCAATGTAACTTTGCTGGTAGAACATGGATTTAGGATTTCCCAGATCTGTGCCATGTCTGAAGAAGAGTTTAATGAAAACCTGAAGGAAGTAGCCGAAAAGGGGATTGCCTCCAAAGAAGATAATCAGCTGAATGTTGCCATTAATGAATTGGTGCTGGCCATGTTGGAGCTGGATGAACATCGATTCGACAAGATTCTGGCTGGCAGTCTTCTTCAGAGAAATTTTGAGCAAACCATCATCAAAATCATTTATCCATTCCTCAAGAGAATTGGAGTAATGTGGCGAATTGGTGAGGTTTCTACGGCTCAGGAGCACTTTATCTACCAGCTCATCAGGCAAAAAGTCATTGTTGCGATCGACTCTTTAATTGATCGTAAAAAGTCTGGTGAAAAATACCTTCTCTTCCTGCCCAAATCAGAATTCAGCGATTTAATGATCCTCCTGTTTACCTATGTTTTGAAAAACAGGGGCAGGCAGTGTATTTACCTTGGAGCAGACATACCATTCAGAGACTTGAAACAAGTCACTGAAATCACTAACCCAGACGTGCTTTTTACCTTTGTAAAGGCTCCGGCCTCCAAAATCGATACCCAGGCATACATTTATGAATTGTCTGAGAAATTCAGCGAAAAACAAATTCTCATAGGAGGTAATCCCTATTTCATGGAAGAGCTCGAATTCCCAAAGAATGTTTTGCTCATTTTAGAGGTGGAAGACCTTATAGAAATGTTAGCGGACTAAAAGAGGTATAATCGGCCTATTTCATTATATTACCTAAAAAATTAGTAATGGGTCGAAGGTCAATACTCATAGCTATGCTGGCAGGTCTAATAGCCAGCTGCTCAAACAACAATCATGAAGAATATCTGGTAGGAGAATGGTATAACGAATCGATACGAGTGGACATTGATGCACTCGATGGAAATATTGATTCAGTTTTTGCCGTACCGGCAGGCAGTTGGGAAGACATTCTTCAGATTAAACCAATTAACACCACATTTAAGGCAGACGGAACTTACGAGTCGGTTTATTACAATCTCGATGGTTCTGTTTTACAAAGGAGTTCCGGGGTTTGGAAGATGAAGAGCGATTCTCTTTATCTGACCCAGGAAGGGCTAACCACGGGTTACTTATTTCAGTGGCAGGAGGGAAAAGGTCTTTTTGAAGGTTATCTCGATTGGGATACAGATGGCCAGACAGATGATTTTTATTCTGGTGTTCAGATTAAAAGATAAATCAACTTTAATCAAATCAATTCACTATGGATTTTTCTGCTATTAATTGGTTAGCGGTGGCAGTAGCAGCTGTCGCTTTTTTTGCCCTCGGTGCCATTTGGTATGGACCTCTGTTTGGAAAGGCCTGGCAAAAAGGTGTAGGTATTTCAGATGAGGAATTGAAGAATGCCAATATGGGCAAACTCTTCGGCTCTGCTTTCATTTTTGCGCTGATCATCTCTGTAGGTATGGCCATGTTCTTCTTTGGCATGGGCACCGACCCTGAAAATGCCATGACCATCACCGATGGCGTAATGTATGGCGCCATGACAGGCATATTTTTCATACTACCTTCCACCTGTATGAATTATCTATTTGCCCGAAAGTCGGCTTCATTAATGATGATAGACTCATTCTATCATATTGTAGCTTATGTGGTGGTGGGTGTTATTTTGGCTGCCTGGCAGTAAAAAAACCTGGCCGCTCATCCATTTCAGTGTGAATGAGCGGCTTAATTCAATTTTTTTCAGTTTTGAACCTTTTTTTAAGGAATCTACGTTGAGGGGCTAGGGAAAAACTTAATAGAAGTTATTCTAGTTAAAACAAATGATTCCAACCACAACAAAAAGGGAAATACTTTCACCTAAAGTATACCAAAAAGGATTTCAGGAGGCTCTTGAGGAATATGAGCATTTTGAACTGGTTAAGAAAAGGTTGAACCAAATCAAGGCATATCAGCATTTGAGACGGGGAGAAACCTTCATTGATCTGATAGAAGCGGCTTAGAACTCCAAAGGAGACTTTAAGTTAAATTCACTGAAATCGCTTTTTACCACCTTAGATGCTACCGTTTCCGGTTCTATCCATATAGGTGGAACGAATCCATATTCTCCGGCCATTTTCTCATGTACTTCTTTTCGGCTTGGATGTTCGTCTGAAACCAGGTTGAATACAGATTGACTCTTTGGCCAGTTTTCAATCAGGTAATGAATGACCTTGACAACATCATCCTGATGAATATAATTAACAGCTGTTTGAGCACCCTTGGTTTCTTTTCCTGAGAACCATTTTCCGGGTATTCGGTCTTTGCCCATTAATCCCCCGCATCTTAGAATAACCAGTTCCTGATCAATCGAATTGATTTGCTGTTCGCCCTTCACCACCGCTTCAGAGGAGCCATTGGCAAGGTCATAGGGGGTTTCCGTGGTAACCAAGGCATTTGTATTGGGGTAATAGGAGGTAGAGCTAACGAATATAACCCTCTTCACCCCTGAATTTTTAAGCCGGTATTTGAGGTACTTGACCTGTTCCTCATAAAAGTGTGGAGTATTGCTCTTGCGTCCGGGAGGAATGTTGATAATCAACAATTCAGAATTGAAAAGCTGGTTGAAACTTTCCCCAACAGGCATAGGGTCTAACTTAAACAGTACAGGTTCAATCCCTGATTCCTTTATAACTTCAAATTTCTCTGGTGAAGTAGTGCTCCCTAAAACCTGATAACCAGATTCGGCCAAAGATTTACCCAAAGGCAGACCTAGCCAGCCGCATCCAATTATGCTTATTAGACTCATGAAGTAGCTAATGCTGATTCCAATATCTGATTGTAATGAGCTTCGTATATCGGAAGAACCTTTTCAATATCGAATTCTTTGGCTCTTTCGAGGGCGTTTTTCTTGAAGGTATCCAGGTTTTCTTCGCTCAGGATGTGAAGGGCTTTGGTTGTCATATCTTCCACATCACCGATTTTTGAGGTGTAACCGGTTACACCATCAATATTCAATTCAGGAATACCGCCTGCATTGGACGAGATGACAGGAACCTGACATGCCATGGCTTCCAAAGCTGCTAGCCCAAAGCTTTCCTTTTCCGAAGGCATTAAGAATAAATCGGCCACAGAAAGTACCTCTTCTACCGCTTCCAGTTTACCCAGAAAACGGACTTCATCATATATACCAAGTTCTCGGCAAAGGCTTTCTATATGGCCTCTTTCCGGGCCATCACCTACCAACAGTAGCCTTGCTGGAATGGTCTCGGATATTTTTTTGAAGATTTTCACCACATCGTCCACACGCTTCACTTTACGGAAGTTGGAAGTGTGAACAATCAGCTTTTCTCCATTTGGGCAAATGGCCATTTTGAAGTGATCTTTTCTCTGACGTTGAAATTTCTCCAGGTCAATGAAGTTGGGTATCACTTTAATATCTCGGGTAATATTGAAATGCTTGTAAGTATCGTTTCTGAGGTCTTCCGAAACAGCCGTTACACCATCAGATAGGTTGATGCTGTAGGTAACTACGGGTTCGTATGAAGGGTCTTTTCCCACCAGGGTGATATCAGTACCGTGAAGTGTAGTGACCACAGGTACCACAATTCCCTCAGACTTCAGTATTTGCTTGGCCAAAACGGCAGCAGAAGCATGCGGAATAGCATAGTGTACATGGAGCAAATCCAGTTTTTCATTTTTGGCGACATCTACCATTTTACTGGCTAATGCCAACTCATAGGGTGGATATTTGAAAAGGGGATAGGAACGGATGTTTACCTCGTGATAGAAAAGATTCTCGTTAAAGAAATCGAGTCTGGTGGGTTGTGAGTAAGTGATGAAATGAACTTCATGTCCTTTTTTGGCCAATCCCTTGCCTAATTCTGTGGCTACAACACCACTACCACCAAAGGTGGGGTAACAAACAATGCCTATCTTCATTGATTAAATATCATGCTTGGTGGTTTAAACTCAGAAATCACCACTAAGGTTCCAAGATTGATTGATAGACCAAATCCTGTATTCTGGTACGAATATTTTGCTCTGTTAATTTGAAATTCTCACTGTCTGGGTAAGTTCGGTTACAGAGAAAAACAAAAACTAATTCTTCTGCCGGATCTGCCCAAACAGATGCACCAGTGAAGCCGGTATGGCCAAAGGTGCTGGCTGATGCATATTTGCTGGTTGGGCCCTCATCGGTTCCGGTAATTGGTTTATCCCAGCCCAATCCTCTTCTGTTTTCCATGCTCTGTGGAGTAGTGAAAATAGGGATGGTCCAGGCACTGAAATATTGTTTACCGGCATACTGACCCATTTGCATATTCATTTGAAGAAGAATGGCCAGGTCATTGGCCTTGCTAAACAGCCCTGCGTGACCGGCAATGCCTCCCATTAAGGTGGCATTCTGATCGTGCACAGTTCCACAAACAATGGTGTTGCGGAAGTAGGCATCTACTTCTGTGGGCGCGATATCATCGTAGTAGCCCTTTGCCAGGGGTTGATACATGGTTCGGCTCATACCCAGTGGGTTATAGAATTCCCGGTTCAGGTAACTTTCTACAGGCTCCTGAATGACATGTTCCACTAGTCTGAAGATCAACTCATAACCCAGGTCGGAATAGAGGTAGTCATATTTAATCTTCTTTTTTGGTAATTCTCTCAAATCAGAATCTACGGTCCATTTCCAAACCGAATCTGCAAGAGATAGCGGAAGCGGTTTTTCCTGAATTCTGTAGTTGTGGTTGGGTCCGGGAGAGTCGTTAAAGTAATCGGTATTTAAAACTCCCTTATCAACGGTTTTTTCCCAAAACGGAATGTAAGGTTTCAAACCTGCCTGATGTGTTAAAACATCTCTGATGATAAGATTTTCTTTGTTCGAACCTTTCAATTCCGGAACATAATGCCCGATGGTTTCATTAATATCCACCTTTTTTTCATCATAAAGCTTCATGAGAATCTGAGTGGTGGCTGCCACCTTGGTGACGGAAGCGATATCATAAATGGTATTATCGTTAATTGGCTTCTCCTCATCATAGGTTTGATAACCATAATTCTTCTGATAAACCACCTTGCCCTTTCTGGCAATTAGAAACTGGGCCCCAGGAGTTGCTTTATCTTTTATAGCCTGCTCAATGATGGTATCAATCTTTCGCAGAGAGTCAATGCTCATGCCCACTTCAACCGGCATGCCGTAGCTCAGGCGGTTGGTGGTGAGGGTTTCAATACCCATACCTGCTTTGAAGCTGTTACCAGCAGAAATAGGCAGTTTGCCTTCAGCCTTTAGTGCTCCAAAAATGATCTGAGGTGCAATATCTTGGGTAATATCATTGTCTTCATAGGTACAGATGATATTTTTCACTCCCTCAAAAAACTGAAGGGAATAGGCATTGCCCATTACGACTACTATTACCTTGGTTTTTTGTTGAAGCTGTCTGATCCACTCTACCTCCTCGGTTTTAACTCCATGCTGGTTTTTTGGTGAATTGGTGATGCCCTGAACGGTAACAATCACCTCATCATACTGAGCTGCAGCATTGAGGCTTTGAGTATTCAAAGTGTCGATACTCAGGTGCGTGAATCTCGCATATTTGTCCAGTGTATTTCTGAATACTTTGGCATCCCCACCTAGTGCCACTGATGCAAATTTCTTTTCTTCCAGTTGAATGGTAGGAATGAGCATGTCACTATTGTCTACCACCGTAATGGCCTTCTGATAGAGAATTCTGTTCAAATATTCCGCATAGTCATTGTTAATGCGCTTCGTGAGGTTAGCCGTTTCAATTGGTTCATTTTTATTCAACCCAAACCAGTATTTGGCTTTCAAAATCTTAATAACACGCTCATCCAGCATTTCCTGGGTCAGTGTTCCTTTTTTGATGGCTTTTTCCACCTGCTTAATCGCTTTCGGCACATCTACAGGGAACAAAATCATATCGTTTCCGGCCTGAAGGGCTTTTACATCAGCTTCTCCCGGATCATAATATTTAGCCACACCCTGCATGTTCATGGCATCTGTAAAGGCCAGGCCTTCGAATCCTAATTCGCCTTTCAGTAAATCGGTGACCACATTTTTGGATAGGGTGGTGGGCGTATTTTTCGTACTGTCGAAAGCAGGTACCTGTAAGTGAGCCACCATTACACTCATCAGACTGTCTTTCATCAGTTGTCTGAAAGGATACAGCTCTGTTTCATTCATTCGGGCTCTGGAGTGAGTGATCACGGGCAGGTCATAGTGAGAATCCACCCCCGTATCGCCATGGCCTGGGAAGTGCTTGGCGTTGGCCATAATGCCATGATCCTGCAAGCCCTTCATGTAGGCAACGCCTCTCAGGGCAACCTCTTCCTTATTCTCTCCGAAAGAACGATATCCAATAACGGGGTTATTCGGATTCACATTTACGTCTACTACAGGAGCGAAATTGATATGCATATTGAGGATGTGGAATTGATTGGCCACTTCCTTACCCATTTCATAAATCCATTTTCTGGCCCGAATGGCACCCAAAGTCATTTGCTTGGGGAAATCATAGACGCTGTCCAGGCGCATGCCAATACCCCATTCTGCATCCATGGCAATGGCCAATGGTACTTTGGCCAGGGCCTGATATTCATTGTTCAGTCTGGCCTGACGGTATGGGCCGCCCTGAAAGAAAATGAGCCCGCCAATATTGTATTGCTGAATCAGTTCCCTGATTTCATCCACATGCTTTTGGTCGCGATTGGAGTATGCCGCGACCATGAAAAGCTGACCCAAACGCTCCTCGGGAGTCAGTGCATTGAACACACTGTCTGCCCATTGTTGCTGGGCTACTGTATCGATTTTGTGATAGAATTTTTGGGCAGAAAGTTGACCGGCTGCTATAACTAAAAAAATAGTAATAAGGGTAACTTTTTTGAACATCAGGGCGTTAGGCTTTTAGTAAGAGCAAATAAACTATATTTTTACGTATTAACAGAACGCCAGGATGGCTGTATTGATATAATGAACTTACCAGGACTATTCAAAAAAGCGAGATATCAGAGATTTCACATGGAGCCGAGATACTATGATCCTATTAAGGAGGACATAGAAAATCGTACCTCACGGATTAAGGCAGAGATGGGTTTATCAGATACTGAGGTAATCGACCCTGGGTACAGATCAAGAATTGAGGGTTCTTTCAGAAAGAATATGAAGCATGCTACCGGAAATGGAGTCGATCAGACCATTTTGCTTCGTTTGCTCATTATGGTGATTCTGGTTTTTATGATCGGTGGCTACGTTTACTTCGGTAAAGAGATTTTTTATCTGGTCTTGCTAATCATTCCATTCTATCTTTGGAAGCGTTTAAGAAAGTGACGCCCGAAGAGTAGATGTCCGACATAATCAAATTACTTCCTGATAACATTGCGAATCAGATTGCGGCTGGCGAAGTTGTGCAGCGGCCTGCTTCTGTAGTGAAGGAATTGTTGGAAAATTCTATCGATGCCGGAGCTACAGACATCAAACTCATCGTTAAGGAGTCTGGCAAAGCATTGATTCAGGTGGTAGACAATGGTGCGGGCATGTCTCACATCGATGCCAGAATGTGTTTTGAGCGTCATGCCACTTCTAAAATCCGCACAGCAGACGATCTTTTCGCCATCAGAACCATGGGTTTTCGCGGTGAGGCCATGGCTTCCATTGCCGCTGTTGGGCAGGTAGAGCTTAAGTCGAGAAGGGAAGAAGATGAGCTGGGGGTGATGATTCAAATCGAAGCCTCTGAAGTCAAAAAACAGGAGCCCGTTTCTACCCCGGTCGGAACTTCAACCTGTGTTAAAAACCTTTTTTTTAATGTGCCGGCCAGAAGAAATTTCCTCAAGTCGAATGCTGTGGAAATGCGGCATATTGTAGATGAATTTCAGCGGGTAGCCCTGGCGAATCCACAGGTAGCCATGTCGCTATATCAGAACGATCTGGAGATGTACAAGCTGGCTTCAGGTAAGCTGAGCAAAAGGGTTGTGGGCATTTTCGGTAAGAAATACCAAGACCAGATGGCGGCCTGCGAAGAAGAAACTGATTTGCTTAAAGTCTACGGCTATGTGGGCAAGCCGGAGTTTGCCAAAAAGACCCGCGGAGAGCAGTTTTTCTTTGTGAATAACCGCTTCATTAAAAGCAATTACCTGAACCATGCGGTGGTGACCGCCTTTGAAAGCCTGATGCCGGAAGGAAGTTTCCCTTTCTACACGCTGTTCATTGAAATAGATCCGAAGCACATTGATATCAATGTGCATCCGACCAAAACCGAGATCAAATTTGACGATGAGCGTACGGTTTATGCCGTAGTTCGTGCAGCGGTGAAACAGGCTTTGGGTACCCATAATATTGCCCCGGCCATCGACTTCAGCCATGATGTCAACTTTGCCAGCTTTGCACCAAGGCCTGAGCCGGCTCAAAGAACTTCGGGATCGGACAGGGATTATGCCCAGTTCAGAACCTTTGAAAAGAAAGACACCAGCCATTGGGAGAAGTTATATGAAGGGTTGAAGACAGAAATTTCTCAGCAGGAAGAATCCAACAGACAAATGGAAATTCATCCCGAGGCTCAGAGCACTATCACCCTGGGAAG
>Ga0114899_1001687_pt1 | contig 12587 bp, 17 predicted proteins | sample MalvireepMed_215_FD_83497 | JGI IMG/M metagenome (GOLD analysis project Ga0114899, IMG submission 83497) | Marine viral communities from the Global Malaspina Expedition - Malaspina viral metaG DeepMed_215 | ecosystem: Environmental > Aquatic > Marine > Oceanic | place: Mediterranean Sea... | reverse complement strand
GTCTACTTTTTTCTGTTCCGTTACCTTGGTACTGATTAGTGCCCTGCCGTTACTGTCACAGGTATCCTTTCCCAATACCGTGTAAAGTTGAGACACAGTTTCCGTGTCATAGACAGGTGTACCCCTGTCGAGGACTACCTGTCCTCTCCCCTCTATTTCTTTTACGGTGGCATCTTCCTGCTGTAACTCCCGTAACCATACTGTTTCCAATCCGGTTATCTGGTCGTATATAGCAGAACGTATTTTTCGCAACCGTTGAAGCTTATCCCACCGCTGTTGGTCGGTCATGTCTTCAAAGTCTGGCTCCGCTCTCTGTTCTGGTTTTAGGAGTATCTCTCCTGTAGATTTATCTACTACCATATTATTGTCTCCTTTCCTGTGTTATCAGGGTCATCCGGTAGTTTGACAGGTCTCCATTTACCTATCTTGTTTACGCCCGCACAAGTACAATCATCTCCTTCTGCGTCTACGTGCGGGTCTCCGCCTGTTTCATTGAATGAGATGTTGGTAACAGGTGCGTACTGTACGTTCACCTGCTTGCTACCTCTCACGCTGTCCATAATTATTATGCCTAGCTCCCTGTCATCAGGGGGCATTTCAGATATACGTTCAACCTGTCGTGAGGCATCTATGAACTTGGTCATCCATGCCTGTATGGCTATCACGTAAAAGTGAGAACCTCCACGGTCATGGTAATACCCTAGTAGCTTGTGAAAATAATCCATGGCATCTTCATGTGGCATACCCGGAAAAACTGTCTTATGAATACTTCCTGCCACAAGGTTCGTGTCTTCCCATGATTTCATAACTGCTTCAGACAAGGTACGCTTGCCGGTTATTTCACCCGCGTCGGTCACGTGTCCTAAAAGACTATCTCTAACTTCTTTAGGCATGGGCGTTGCTGTTCCAATGTTATCTTCGTATCCGCCAACACCTAACGGTGCATCAAGGAAGATGGATGGTCTCAGGCTTGAACAGGTTACAACAGTCTCGGTTGTGTCCCTGCTAATCTGAACCACCAAATCTTTCAGCAGTTCCCATTTGCTATTCACGTAACTCTCCTCTAATTTATCAGCCATTGCTTGTCTCCTAACTTTCCTGCATAATCTTGTTCAATATATTTTGAACTCTGTAGAGTTCACTAAAGTCTTTCACTTCTTCATAGTAATCCGTGGACAGATTACGGTATGAATTGTTACCCTTTCCTACCTTGCATACCCCTATCCTCATTCCATCTCTGTCTCTGAGGTGTGTACATATAGTTCCTACGTCTCTGTACTGTTCGTCATCGCTCACAAGCAGGACATTTGTCCTGTCCAAGCTACCGTGTAGCTTTTTCTTCAGCCATAACAATGCTTCCACCGTAGGCGTACCACCACCCCTAAGAGCGGGAACCTCATTGCCAACTTCGATTTCCTCCGTGGCTATTCCATAGGTAGAGTAGGGATAGATACGGGTTCCTGAGTAGGCTTGCTTGATTGCCATTGCCACACTCCACCCTAAATCTATAAGTACCCGTGGCGTGTCGGTCGTTGGATTATTCTCCCTGTTATACCAAAGCATTGAACCGCTATGGTCTAACAGCACCACTACTTCAGGCTGTTCGTCATTGCTGTTTCGAAAAACTTCCATGTTTCCATACCCTAACTGCCATGCCTTATAGGTTGGCATACCCAACGCGCTTGGTGCCGGCATATCTTGTTCTTCATCACCGAAACCTACTGCGTCAAGGGATATAATCCGTATGTCTCTTGTTCTGCGTTCGTGGATTTCATTGTCTTCAAAAATTTTAGGACTTCCGTAATCATCAGAGGCGTGGTCTATTGCGTTCTGAACATCTTGCTCATTGTAGTCGCCCATAATATCTGGAACATCACTTACATCCTCGCCAAAGGTTGAGGTTACGTCATCGATAAGGGACTCCAATACTTGCGACTGTTGCTCTTGGTGCTCAGCGTAGGGTTCGTGAAGCATATCATCTACGTCTGTTATGGTCTCTTCCGTAGGAAGAGACGTTCCTTTCTTCATTTGTGTAGCGTCTAGCTTCCTTTGTTCTTCGTCTTCACTAGGTGCAACGGTCGTCTCTGTACCGGTTGGGTTTGGTATTTTATCGTAGGCATCTTCCACCGTTCGCCCTATTACAAGTGCTGTATTAAACAGACCCGATGCTACATCTTCTGCGGTATGTACGTACTCGCCGTTCACCTTTCTCTTAATGCCTTGACCGGGTATCTTGAAGAAGTTTTCCACTATACCCTTGGCAGTTTGGGAGTTGCTCTCACTACCTGCTATCTCATACATTACGTCTGCCCACATGGACTCAGCGAGGTCGGCTCTGGATACGTATTCCTTTAAGTCTCCTATTGCATAGTCTTGGCTCTGACCCTGATCCTCACGGCTTGCTTTTATACGGAGACTATTTTCACGATCATCCTTTGCCCGTCGCAGTATCTCATCCCACTTCATTATGCGGGGGTGTGTACTGTTAACCTTGGGGTCAAAGAAGTCATCCACTATAGTTTCACGGGAGTTCTTGAGAACACCGTCGTTGTCAAAGTGACCTGACCCTTGCTTGATTGCGAGTAGACTGGCTATCTGTTCGGCTATACCTACTGCTCGGTAATCCATTGACGCAGCCATTTTCGAACGGGCACTCACGGGCATTTTTCTGAGTGCGTCGTATACTTTGTTCACTATACCGGGGTAGCTGAAGCGGGATACTATTCCCGCCATCAGCTTGTCTAGTTTGCTAGGTCTCTTCGGCATACGAATGGTAGTGAACCCATTGTATGTATCTATCACGGTTACACCATTGGGCACCCTTCTGTTTGACTGCCCGCTTGTCACGGTTATGTTGTCAGACTGTCCATACGATGACATGGCTAACTCTCTCCAGTTTTTATCCATAGAGTATTCATCAGCCATGCGGTCAAAGTGTGAACTGTATTTCTTACGAGCCATTGTTCTCACCTTTTTCACTAACATTTGCGAACCCCATGTCAGCAAGAGCCTGTGCCATCTTAGATGCAAGGTCGGTAACTGTTTCGGGGTTAGATACTGGTGTTGATACTGCCGTCTGTTCCTTGCGTTCATCAAGGGTGGGAACTGTTTGTTCCGTCACTTGTTTGGCAACGGGCTTTTGTTTCTTGGTCTTGGTCAGCTTGTGTTTCTCGCTGTCATCTTCAGTAGAGAAGTGTGCGTCGAGATTGGACATAATCTGTGAGGCATCCTTGTACTTGGGTGCTATTGTCCAGCTTGCGGCTTCCTTAATGGGAGCAAACGACGAGTTCTTTATAAGCTGTACGACTTCACCTGTATTAACTTTTGTGCTGTTGTTCTGTCGTACGTCACCCAACCACTTCATCAGTCTTTCAGTCCTGTCATTGGCAAACTCTTCATCGAAATATTTTTCCAACTCGTACTTGAACTTGCGCTCTTCATCACATAGGGGTTGGTCAACTGAAAAGATTGCACCGAACCTACGTGTTAACGCACGGTCAAGAGATGCCGTGTCGTATCCACCACCCATGGGGTTGGCAGTTGCGAGTAGCCAGAAGTCATCGTTGACTTCAATCTCTCCCATTCCTGCTTCGGGTAATGAGTAGTACCTGTTCTCGGTATCGAGGATACCAAGCAACCTACCTTGCATCTTGCGTGGCAGTCTTGTTATCTCTTCGAGTGCGAACAGCGCACCTTTGCGTACTGCTTGTGTCAACAGTCCGTCTTCCCAAACAACCTCGATGTTTCCCTCGTTGTTCTTTGGTCTCCACATACCTATGAGTTGTGTAATGTCCATGCCTGGATAGGCGTTAACACCTATGAACTCTAGGTTTGCTAGGTTGGATATAAATCTAGCAAGCTTTGTCTTGCCCCAACCTGTGTCCCCTATCTGTAGTACCGGAGCGGGTCGCATTTGATAGGTTCTTTCGGCAACTTCAACTGCAAAGTCGTTGAAGAAATCGCCATTCTTCTCTGCGTTTTTAAGCGCAGTCCGTATGTCTATTCCCATTAGTTTCTCCTACTCTGTGGGTTAGCTTATTAATCCTACAGTACCTCTGTAGGGTACGTCAAATCTGTTGTACAGATAATATATATACTAACGTATATATATAATCTGTAGTGATACAGGGGTGTGAGTCGCAGATGCTTGTTTTAACTCACACTAAGTAGTTGTCTAGACCTACCGCCATACACCCCTGTATTTTTTCAATTGGCGTGTGGATTGGCTCGCCATCGATTCACCACACTTTAAGGAAGATTACTGGTACCTATAGCCCATGTCTGGAATTTTACGTTCCTCTTCCACCAATAAAATAATCGAGAGGCTTGGACTTAGGTTGAGCAACATTTGTCCAAATTAAGTGTCGTACACGAATCACGTTAATCCGTACCATGAAACACCTCTTCATTACATCAATGCCTCCTCATTGGGATTGATTACTCTTGTGATGTTCTGTATCTCTTGGTCACGTAGGTAAATACCTAACTGTTTTCCATACATTTCTCTCACTTTCTTTATGTACTCGTTCTTGTCGCGTGCTTCAATTGTATTGCCATCAACTTTTATCTCTACTCTACACGTAAATTTAGGACTCATTAAAATCTCCAATAAATATTATCTTATTTTATTTATTCATAAATAAATAAATAAAATAATATAATAAAAAAATCTGTTTGTTCTTTTGTTCTCCACGTTTTATACTTGTGGTATGGCTAGACCAACTACTCTAACTAAAGGAGTGCGCGACTCCATCATCAAGTCCACCCGTAACGGGAACTACTTGAACGCATCTGCTATGGCAGTTGGTATCCAACCACCAGTTGTAACTAGGTGGTTACAGATAGGGCGGGGTGAACATCCTACCCGACCTGCCAAAGAGCCATTCATATCATTTGCTAGGGACTTTGACAAGGCTAGGGCTGAAGCTGAAACTCAAATTGTTGAGTCACTTGGCAAGTCAGAAGACTGGCGTGCCCGCGCATGGGTACTCGAACGTGGCCCAGCTAGGGAGCGTTGGGGTGTCAATGAAAGTCCTCTGTCCGCACAGTTGCCTGCCATTGCAGTACTCGAAGCACTACGCAACAGACAGGTTGAGGACAGTAAGGACAAGCCACCCGAACTCCCCGTGAAGACCATTACTGTTTCCAAGTCTCAGGGTCAAGAGGATTAAACTTATCTGCACTCTCGTTTAGCTTTTCTCGCAGGCTCTCTACTTCTTTTCTCGTTATGTCCGTTGGTTGCGTGGATATGTGAGCTACCATCTTGCCGAGATTCTCTAGCATCTCGTTGCCTATGTAAGTTCCTTCATCGTCTATTACCCCCATCACTCCACCCATACCCCTGTCCGCAAGTTTTTCCACGAACTCTCTAGGGTCGTTCTCCTCCATGAGTTTGTTTGCTTGTTCCTTTGCGTCGTGCTCGTCAATAGCGGAAACTTTTAGTCCCGCTATTACCATGCTACCCAGTATCACGGTGTATTTCTTTAGGGGTTCACTACCAGTTGTGTCTTTATCTTTGCTCATACTTTTGTACCTCCTCATACGGTACTGATGCCACGCCGTCTGTCTGCCTAGCCAGACTTACGTGGATACTCGTTGTTATACTCCAACTGTGACGCTTGTCACGACAGTTGGCGTGCTTGTAGCACCTGAAGTCTCCGCGTGCCGTAAAGTCTCCAACCCTTTTCGGTGACGCGGGGTAACTCTCATTGTCTGTTATTCCTATCACGAGGTCGTAGCTGTACAGTTTTCTTCCGTCGGTGGATAGTGTCATGTTCGGCATCCTCGCGGGTTGGTCTAACATCCATGAGTCTATCACCCTTTGCCTATTATCGACACGGGGATAGTTGTATCGGTCTGCTGGGTCATGGTCATTAGTTTTTCTCATGGCTTACAACTCCTTTTCTTCAATGGTTGTATCAATGTTTTCCCACTCGACACCTGCTGTAAAGATTTCATTAGCCTTATCCCATGCCTCATCTTTACTGGTGGCTTCAACTTCATGTAACGAGATAGCAGTAAAAGTTATTTCATACTTCATTGCTTGCCCCCTGTTCCCAATTGCTATCGAACTCTGCCAGTTCAAAGTTCGTGTCTTCTGAATGGTGCATAGCACCTAGTTCATAGGCATGAATCAATGCCTCCTCTAAAGTGTCGGGGAGTATCTCATCCCACTTCATTAAAGGTGTGTAATGGTTTATTAGTTCGCCTTGTGTTTTGAAGTATTTGCGCGGTGGGTTATTGTTTGGCATGGTCTCCTCCTTTGCCTAACTCTGGTGCGTCACGGAGTATCATTCCGATTCTCTTGGGGATAACTACCAAGTCATCACAGGTATCACAGCACCGCCCGTCATTGACAGGCTGTGCGTTGTTACCCCCATCCCAGCCGAACGATGTTACTCCAATTTCTCCCTTGCATATTGAACATTTCATAGTCTCTCCTGTGTGTATTGGTGGAGGCGGGGGGAATCGAACCCCCGTTATGTGGAAATGAACTACCAAAAACCACATCTTGCCTTACGCCCCCATGTTGATTAAAACTTCAGGTACATAGCCCCCGTGGTTACATCATCCTCGAAGTTTTCTGCGTCGTCAAATGACATAGGAGGCTATGTTTTGCGCCATCAGAATCTCATTCTAGATTCCAACGCGTTCATGCACGGTCAGAGGTTACGTCTGATTTTTAGTCGCCCAGCGTCGAACACGCGGACTTCTTACTGGTCAGTGTACGTACGTTTCACTCGTGTACCTTACTCTGATGGTTCCGTAAGCTGTGCGTAACAGTTTCGACCTTAACGGTCTCATCAGTACCGCCCTTATGCGAATGGCATAGGGTTTACGGTAAACTGCTTACGCAGTCCGAACCTATTTACTAGGTTCAGATACTGCGTTCAGTAGTGCCTCGAACATACTCTTCATCTCGCCTACGCTCTTCTCAATTGCTTCAAAGCGTACAGAATCAACGCTGTCCGTGACGGGTGTAGTGGTAACGACTGCTGTGTTTTCAGGTGCTTTACCTGTGCGGGCTAGCTTTTCTACTCGTTTCTGCAAGGCAAAACCGTGTAGTGGTTTTCCATTGCGGTCGCACAAGTCAGCGGGTGGGAGTTTTGATACATCGATGTCACCGCCCGTGACCTTGATGGTTCCCTTTGCGCCTTTGACCGCTTGGGGCTTGGGAGTCTCAATCTTGGGGAACTTCTGGTCATGCATTTTCTTGAGCATGTGCAGAGGAACACCTTTGATATCTACGCCAAGCTTCTTTCCAAGCTTTTGCCTTCGCTCATAACGGGTTGTCATAATTGGGTCTCCTTCCAAAAACCAAAAAACCAATAACTATTATTAGTTTATTTTATTTATTCATAAATAAATAAATAAAATAAACAAATAATATAAATCTCCTAATCTTCATCTCCTTCCTGCGCGGTGTCCTCGTCACCCGCGACTTCTTCCACTTCAAACTCCTCGCTTGAGGGCATGGGCTGGTTGGGTGAGAGTTCCCACCCGCTTGAGTCACTCCATGACTCGACGATAGTGTAGCCGTGCCCGTCGTTAAGTACGGTCATGGGTAGTTGTTCGAATCGTACTTTCATGCCTATTCTCCTTCCGTGGGTTGAGTTTCATTTTCTTCCGCGCATCCCTCACAGGTAACGCCTGTGTTGAACCAACGGCAGACCGCCTTATTTCCGAGTGAGTCCGTGAGTTGCATAATTTCTCCTATTCCGTGCGTGAAGGATGCGCACCCCCCGTGCGTGCTATCGAATGATAACAACGTCGTGGTCATCGACTAATCCGAGTTCCCACCTGTCCGAGTAATGCCCGTTGCATATGGGCATACGTCTGGGGTTCCAAGCCATGTATTTGTCAGCTTCAAGCTCGCACCCGTCTAGGTGGCATTTGATGTCGGTGTCCCATAACGCTCGTTGGCGTGTAAATCCAGCCATAATCTGTTCCTTTCGCTTATATGTCCGAGTATAAAATCAACTCGTTTTGGTGGTACAGGCACACGGGCTTGCCTTGATAAGTGGTCAAAGCTTCCCAGTCGCACCAGTCCGCTTGTGTGCATAAAACCGCTTGTTCAGTCATACAAAATCCTTTCATACTTACCCCCTAGCTTATATATCTCTCTCACTAAAGTGAGAGATATATAAGCGTTGGGGGTAATCTAACCTAAATCCAAAACCATCGCCGTTTCGGTTCAATCATTACGCACCCCCTTCCTGTGGAGCTGGCGTGCCAGCGGGGCAGTTGCAAGTCCAGTTGCAAGTCAAAGTCATTGGGTTGTCTCGCTTTCTCGCGTGTATCACGCGTTGGGTTTGATTTGGTTGTCTCACACCGCGTACACACGTACGCGACGAACAAAAAAAAATCCCCCGCCCTTTCGGGCGGGGGCGGGTGCGCGGGTTAGTCGTCGAGGACGAGTTTGGTTTTGAAGCCTAGCGCGCGGGACTCGTTGTCGAGGATAATCATATCGATTTGTCGGTTCGACAACGCGCCTAACGCTTGCTGGCGTGCCTTACGCTTGCGCCTGCGCTCGGCTTTGCGTTCGATGGTGGCTTGGGATTTCGGTGCTTTCGCTGGGCGTGGGCTTGCAGGCACCGGTGTGGGTGCGGGTGTGAAGTTTGGGATAAACAAAGCGTTGCTCCTTTGTGGATTATGGGGGTACTATTTTTCCCCCCTCACAAAGTGATGGGGGGGAAAAATATACCCCCATTATTCTCATTTTCCGATGAAAAAAATCGGTCGGCTTTCATGGGGGCGCAGGCACCGGCAGGCCTCCGCCAACGCGCGGAAATGCGCGCGGGTGCGAGGAAAAAGCCACCAATGGAGCCGAGGGCTCACCGACATACTCGTACTCACACACTCACATATAAGGAGGAGGAGTAAGAGCAAGAGGAGGGGAAGAAGAAACAATATTAATAGTAAGAGGGGGGTATGGTTTGGGGAAATAGATAAAGAAAGAAGAATACCACCCCCATAAATTTCAGAACAATTTTTGCCCCTTTATTACGTACATGACAACAACTACTTAATAAGTAGTTGTCATGTACTTTGTTGAACCCCCTTTTCTTAACCCCCCTATAGTCCCCCCTAATGTTTTTCCCCCTTGCAACTTGACAGGACAGCCTGGACAAGTGTAGCGTTATATAGTGCTGGCAGGGTTACATCCGGGGACAGGCTGCAGTTCCATCCTCGTCAAAGGTCACTCTGGGTTGTATCCGCCGGTGTAGTTGTGCAATCTTTACCAGTACGTAATTTATGCTTGCAACGGATAGAAAAGCCATACTTAATCAGGTTGACGTTGGAACATGGCGTGAACAGGATGAGATATTAGATCACCCGGCTCGTATCAAGCTGGTGGCAGGTGGTGAACGCGCTGGAAAGAGTTATCTTGGTGCGCTTTCAGTAATATCAAAGCTGGATACTTTTGAGAACAAGGACATTGTGTGGCTGGTTGCCCGTGACTATGAGCGGACAAGAGCTGAGTGGAATTATTTAATAGATATACTCGGACAGATGGGATTCCTTGTAAGCCATTCAAAGAGGATAGACCCTGGTCATATGGTAGTGGCGTGCGGAAGCACGGAAGAGCCAGGGACATTTACTATAAAAACAAAGTCAGCCCAAGACCACAGGTCTCTTGCCATGGAAGCCCCGCGGATGATTGTTGCCTGTGAAGCATCACAGATAGACCATGAGAGTTTTCTGAGACTGCGCGGTCGTATCGCTGAAAAAAGAGGATGGCTTTTCCTTGAAGGTACATTTGAAAGTTCCCTTGGTTGGTACCCGTCGCTATGGGAGGCATGGCAGTACTTCAATCCTGACGATAGTGCTGTTAGTTTCTCTCTGCCTTCCTGGACAAACAAACGGGTATACCCCCTTGGCAGGGATGATCCGGAAATTAAATCCCTTGAGACGCTTCATTCCGAGGACTGGTTTAATGAAAGGGTTGCGGGGAAACCCGCCCCGCCGAGGGGGCTTGTACACAATTTGTTTAGGACTGACCTTCACATAACCCAGGAAGCGGAGTACGTTGAAGACGAACCCGTACACTTGTGGGTAGACCCAGGTTATTCACAGATAACCCAGTCGGCATACGCCGTCATGGCGGTACAGATAATAAATAACCGCGTCATAGTATTTGATGAAGTGTTCGAGAGGGAGAAGACCACCGAGGATATTGTTGAGATATGTCAGGCCAGACCGTGGTGGAAGGATGTTTCCCACGGGGTAATCGACGTAGCGGCAAACAGCGCGGGCGAATCAAGGCCGGTTGATACGTGGCTTCACAAGGCGAGGCTTTATATGCAGTCGCAGAAGGTTGGGATAACCGACGGAATAGAAAGGTTTAACACCTTTCTTAAATCTGACCCTGAGAACGGACAGCCATATATGTCATTCAATCCAAGATGCCGCGGAGTAATATCAGAACTCGGCGGAGGAACCAACCCTTTTGACGACCAGGTGCACGTTTATTCTTGGAAAACTGACAACCAGGGTAATACAATAGGTCGTACGCCGCGTGACGCTTTCAACCATGGAGTCAAAGCAATAACCTACGGACTTGTGGTAAACTTCGGGTATGCGAGAGCCTCACTTTCAAGCAAAATTATTTCAATAAAGAGATGGTAAATGGCAAGAACAGAACGAGCCGGTAAACTAATAGATCAGATTAAAGATCGGTATGATACTCCGGGTTTTTCGACAAGGAGAGCCAGGATGGAAGAGGACTACGGACTGTACCGCATGAACGATTTCGATGCCGGCGAGGGATACCAGTCTTACACATCTAACGCACCGAGGATTCTTGCCGATAAAATCATTTCATATCTTTCGCAGGCTTCAATGGCGGTACGGGTACACCTTGCACCGGCACATGATGCACGTGAATCCGGCGCTGCAAAGGAAAAATTCGTCATCGGCGCGTTAAATTTAGCCGACGAACGTATGTCCAGGCTCGGCCAGCCGACACTCCGTGAGCAATTAGCCTTCTTTATTACCCTCCGTGGGTGGTACAGCGGTCGCGCTGTCCTGAACAAGCGTACTGATGGCAGTACTTATGTCGATGTAATGCCGTTTGACCCGCTACACATAGCATATGAACCCGATGATGAGGGCATAGTGTGGCTTGCACACAAGACAAGGCGTTCCCAGGAGGCAATAAAGGCGGTTTACTCTGCAGATGTCGAGGCAGCCGTGCAGCAGGAGGACAGGGGAGTAGATGTTTGGGACTATTATTCAAGGACAGAGCACATAATCGTTGCGGACTCCCGCGATCCGCAGGTAATAAAAAAATCAGCCGACCACGGCGTGGTAGATATGGATGGAAACCCATGTGCGCCGGTATTTTTAGGGGCAGTCGGCCCGGCACCGTGGCTTCAGGATGAAACTTCGGGTGACGATACCGCAAGGGACTACGGTGAATCCATATATGCACAAAATAGGAAGCTGTTCGAGGATTTTAACTTCTCAATGAGCGCGTACAAGACACTTATACAACGCGCGGTAAGAAGACCTTACAAGATTATTTCTCCAGACGGGTCAACCACCCTTGACTCAGACCCATGGAAAGACGGAAGTGAGATTCCCCTTCCAGCGGGTACAGATATACAGTTACTTGATGAGATTACGATGCCGGTCAATACGAATGAGTATGTAAGCATGGTGTCCGGTGAACTACAGAGAGGCGGGCTCTCCAATGTAAGCTACGGTGAACTCCCGTTTGCCATTTCAGGATTTGCCGCTAAGATTTTACAGGAGGGCTCCGCCCATCAGATAGAACCGAGGGTTCAGGCGGTAACTGCGTGCTACAAACAGATATCAAATCTCATTACCACGCAGTATGAGTCAGGTGATTTTGCAACCGTGACCGTACGGGGCAAGCATAATGAGCTTTCAAACTTCTTTCATCAGGATATAAAGCCGTCTGACATAGAAGGCGGCGGGGCATTGGATGTAAAGTTCGGCGTAAGGATGCCGCAGGATGACCCGCAGCAGATTACCATGGCGCAGATGATGAGGGAAGGCCCGAACCCGCTGGCACCGGATGAATGGATATGGGAAAACATACTCCAGATAGAAGACGTTGACCAGTTTAAGAACGCCATAGCGGCTCAGAACGCACACAGCACCGAGCCGAAGGCAATGTTAATAACGCTTATCGAAGGTCTCATGCAGACGGGTGAAGCACAGAAAGCCCTTATCTACATAGACCTCCTAAGGAAGACCTTGAAACAGGAACAGCAGCAGGAAGCCACGATGGATATGCAATTCCAGCAGATGCAGATGCAGACCCAAATGATGCAGGGAGCTGGCGGAGCACCTCCTCCAAACGGTGGCGGTTCACCTGAAAGCCTTGGGGTTCCGGGCGGCGCAATGTCGTCGCAGGCACAGGGGTTCTCTCCTACCGGGCCTCCTAACGCACCGCCGGTCGGTGCACCCGGAGCGCCGGGCCCAAGAACAGATATAGATCAGCGATTGGCTGACATTGGAATAACGAGGACAAGTTAATGGCTTATTATGATGTGAATTTAGATTTTCCGGATGGCAAACAAGGAGTAGTGAGGCTCAAGGTTGACCCAGCTGGTCGT
>Ga0114899_1001686_pt1 | contig 12607 bp, 14 predicted proteins | sample MalvireepMed_215_FD_83497 | JGI IMG/M metagenome (GOLD analysis project Ga0114899, IMG submission 83497) | Marine viral communities from the Global Malaspina Expedition - Malaspina viral metaG DeepMed_215 | ecosystem: Environmental > Aquatic > Marine > Oceanic | place: Mediterranean Sea... | reverse complement strand
GATTCGTCGATAAATTCTGGTCTCGACCTACAGCGGCGTCATGCACAGGATGAGTTTTGACAATTATATATTCATATGGAAAGTTCGGATATTTTATGAAATATATCTGTGGGATGCTTCTTTTAATGTTAGCCGCTTTATTTCTAGTGCTACCCATTTTTACTTTTTTTAAAATAAGCTTAACTGACATATATGAAGATCCATTTCTGCTAGCTGCTATTTTTATCTTTGGGTTTGGTATATTATTTTTAAAGGGAGCATATTATTGCTTTAAGTTCTCTGATCTTTTTACTAAAACCATAGTTTTTAGTGAAAATGAAATTTCAATCTCAGATAACAAAAACAATGCAGAGAACCTGCCCAATGATAAAATTATAAAAATCATTTATATTAAGGCACTTAAGTTATTTGAAATTCATTTCAAAGACCTACAGAGAAAAGAGATAATCGTGATGAATAATGCTGGATATGAAACTAAAGATTTTCTAGCGTTAAAAAAGTTTTTACTGAGTAGTCAAAAATCGACTGAAAAATGGCTATGAATTTTTACATAATGTATAACCAGTACGTGCATTAGACCACTTACTCGCCACGGGCTCTCGCACATGTCAAACGAGGGTCAAATAACCTCAAACGTTAAACTCAGGCTCTTATCATCAAGGCATAAAATAAACATGGTAAATTCTTTGAAACATATTGGAATAGTTGGATGTTCTGCCGAAGGGGCGGCACTTTGCTACAAAACGATATGTACTGAAAGTCCAAAAACATTAGGCGAGCATGTTCACCCAGAAGTATCTATGCATACTCATTCTCTCGCCGATTATGTTGATTGTTTGAACGCTAGTGATTTAAAAAGCATTGGTGAACTAATGCTTTCCTCCGCTCAGAAACTGAAAGCGCAAGGCGCAGATTTTTTAATTTGTCCTGATAACACAATACATCAGGCTTTTAAATATGTTGAAGAGCATTCACCACTGCCTTGGCTTCATATCGCTGAGGTTTTAGTAGAAAGCGCAAAAAAACAGGACTTTAAAAAGCTAGGAATTTTGGGCACTCAGTGGTTAGTGGAAAGCACTGTTTACCCAGAAAAAATTGAATCGATGGGGCTTACTTGGGAGCGCCCATCGAATGATGAAATTAATAAAGTTGGACGTATCATCATGGAAGAGCTGGTCTATGGAATATTTAAGTCAGAATCAGTCATCTATTTTCAGAAAGTGATCAGCAGTTTAAAAGATAAAGGCTGTGACGCAGTGATACTTGGATGCACAGAAATACCATTAGTTATTGATGATTCAAATTCAGCGCTGCCCACTTTAAATTCAAATCGTCTATTGGCTGAGGCTGCGATTAGAATGGCAACCGCGTCTGTTATAGCGCCCAACAAATAGTCTGTTTTGCATTAATTAAGACAAACAAACTTAGTCTTTCATTATTTTGTCTGTCTTAATTAATTGGTAGAAAACTCAGTCCTTCGATTTTTGTAGAAGAGCTGTAATCTAGCCGATAACCAGTTCCATTAACTGATGACTTTCAGGCAACTTCTCGCCAACTCGCTCTCCTGTTGCACAATGATAAGCCAAACCTGTCATCACTTTTTTAAATACCCCTTTCATTACTGGCCGCATCACTAATTGCCCTAACAACCATCCAAATGGACCACCTTTCACTACAAAGTCTGCTGACATATAGATTTCACTGCTGTTGTCATCAATTGCTTTTACGCCCATTTCTGCGCGCATACTTTTTAATGGCAGTGAGTATTCAGAGAGCTCCATTTTAAAGCTTTGTCCTTCTTGAAACTCGATGATTTCTTCAACTAAGCTAGATCCATCCTTAAAAGTGCATAAACGTTTAGCGCCTAGCCCAGAAGTTATCTCACTGACAACGGGTGATGATTCTATGGTTGTAGCAAATTTTTCGACGCTGCTAAAATCCGCTAATACTTGCCAAATTTTTTCCGCTGGAAGATTAACCTTGATTGAATTTTCTGTATGGTGTGACATTAATAAATACCTCGTTTCAAATTAAATGTTTTTTCGCCTTATGACTTGATTGAGTCAATTTGGCTTCAGTGTTTGTTGGCTTAACTTGTTTTAATTCCGTGAATAATCGTTTCTAGTGATATTGTTAGATCCTGCTCGAAATTTGGTTTGAGCTCTTTGAATTCGTCTTGCTGATAGATTTTTTTAAGGGCGTCATTTTGTGAATTGGCTGCCCAGCAATTAGACATTGCGGCATAACTCATCGTCAAAAATCTAAAGGCTTTTTCATTTTGGACATCTGGATAAATTCTGCCAATCTCAATTGAAATTCGATAGAGCAGGTTCTTCGCGTCTCTTTTAAAGACCAGCAACTGCTCATAAGAGCTGTTCTTTTCCAGTGAGATAAAGAGAAGTGGCGTTAGGTCTAAAAAACGTTGATGAGCCAACAGCGACGCAACCCAAGTTTCAACAAAATGACTGGTAGCCTCATCTTGTTTAAGCTGTTGCAGTCGTTGCATTAAATCTTCAAACCAGCGCTCAAAGAGATCGGCAAACACATTTAAGAAGATCTCTTCTTTTGAACTAAAATAACGGTACATGTTGGATTTGGTAAAACCAGCCTCCACAGCAATGCCGTTGAAACTCACATTGTCGTAACCTTTCTTTTTAAACAAAGTGAATGCCGCTTGATAAATAGCACCCTTTCTTTCACTCTTATTTTCGTCGGTTCTTGCTCGCTGCCAATTCATAGTTTGTTAAGTGTCCAGTGGTCTCTTATGTGCAATATAAGAGACCGACGGTCTTTTGTCAAGGGTGAATGCTCAATTATTCACCGGATTTAACATAAAATGGAGCTTTGTTGATTAACTGTGAGATGAATGAGGAGTTATGTAAGCGAGCACACAAGATGGCAGCAACTAAACAAGTTGGCTCTACTAGCGCCTTTGGTTATTATAGCCAAACACTCTTTAGCCTGTTTATTAGGCGTTGTCTGTATGAGTTTAGATAGGATTTAGAAATGGAAGCCATTTTAATTTTACAGCCGGTTTTTGTGGTCGCTTTACTGACGCTAGTGATGACGATTTGGATGTTTGTAACCCGTGTACCTGCAATGTATCGGTTAAAAATCCATCCACAAAAAGGTCAAGACACCAATCACTTGCGAGAGCTTTTGCCAAAGGAAGTTTCTAGAATATCAAATAACTATAATCACTTATTTGAGCAGCCGACTTTATTTTACGCGGTGGCCATTTCAATTGCGCTGTTAGGCCATGTGGATCAAGTTCATATTACTTGTGCCTGGGTTTATGCCTTTCTACGCATACTGCATTCGCTTATTCAGGCGACCATTGATCGAGTGATGATCCGTTTTTATATTTTCATACTATCCTGGATTGTATTAGCCGTTATGCTTGTTCGAGAAAGTTTATTGGTCTTTGGTTTTTAACTGACTGCTTTAGGCTCTATAAGCGCTATAACAATAAAATCCTGAAATAGGTAATGGCCTCCTCATTACAGGATTTTTGAGATATATCCTTTTATGTCATTTAATCGTTAAAACTATAACTAATCGAATGAGTGCCGTTTGGATCTTGCTCTATTATGCCCGCCATCTTCTTCAGTTTTTGATTTCTATCGTGAACTGACTCTGAACTACTAAATGAATAAACTGATACATGACTGTGAGTTGATACAAAACTGATAATAGCCACAGAAAACAACCCTGCAAAAATTTTAGATGAAAGTTTTAACCACCACCATTTTAATCTTGGCGCGCGTACTTTGGCGATTAGGCGATAACCTTTTTTATTAATTGTTTCAATTAGTTGAGGCGACTTAGCGTCATCATTGAGTTGCTTTCTTAATTTTCTGATGCAACTTGTCAGAACGTCTTCACCAACCACGCTGCCTTTCCAGATAGCATTTAACAAAGTTTGTTTGCTAATTACTTGCCCTGGTCTTTCGGCCAAATAGATAAGTAGCTCTGTGCATTTGGGTTGCAGGCTAACGATTTCTTTTCCGCGATAAACGCGCAATTCGCTTGGTATTAATTTTAATTGATTGATCAAAATTGCCGACATTATTTTCCCCGAGAATTAATTGTATTAATTACAAGATGGCAACTAGTGTGCCAATTAAAAATAGTTAAAGAGAATTGAATTTTAATGATGATCACACAAAGATCAGAGGCTGATCAGCGTTTGGTCATGGTGAGAGTTCTATAAATTTTGTCTACTAGAGGTGTTGATTAATCGGTGAATTAATCTGAATTTAACTTAAAGAGGCATCAATCATGAAAATTCTAAATACTTCAAAGCAAACTAAGCGGTGGGCATTAATTTCGTTAACGTTACCGCTGACTTTAATAACTTTCGCTCAGGCTGAATCAATACAGACATGTCAGGCACCAGTGACCATTGCTGAGCAGGGAGTTGTTTCTAAATTACGACAAGGAGCAAATAAGCATCGTTATTTGGACGTTGATATTAATGGTGTTACCGCACAAGCTGTTATTGATACTGGCGGCATGGGCATAGGCGGCTTGATCAGTCAGGCGTTATTATCAGATATTGGCATTGATGAAAAATCAATGACTGAAATGACCGCCAATGGCGCTCACGGAGCTAGTAGTGCAAAGCGGATTAATATCGCTAAAACCAAGATTGCCAACGCCAGCGTAGAAAATTTAATGTTTATGAGCACTGAAAAAAACATTATGCAAGATGATAACGCGCCTGTTTTAATTGGCTCACGATTCTTATGTCAGTTTTTGGTCGGGTTTAATTTTTCCAACAATACGCTAGCACTTTATGATCGCAAAACGAACGTGCTAGATATTCTAGAAGAGCCAAAACAATGGTCGAGCTTTCCTTTTGAAAACTTTTATGGCACCGGCGGTATCGTGTTCACTATGGAGCTCAACGGCAAGAAAGTGAAAGCGGCGCTAGACACGGGCAGTCCATTTACAGGTGTTAACTGGAAAGCTGCTCGTTTGGCTGGTGTAGAGAAAAATTCAAAACAGTTGCATCAGTATGAAGCTGTTGCACATAGCCTGAATGCAACCGAGGCAACGATTGTTAGCGAAACTGAATTTCTATTGAGTCTGCAAGGTCGGCAACTAGAGCGAAAAGATAAAGAAGTTCGAATTAATGATACTCATGCATTTAAACAAATCTTTGGTGATAATCCGGGCATAATTCTCGGACTGCCATTTTTTGAGAAACGCCGTTTGGTAATTGATTACACTAATAAGCGTTTGTATATTGCAGAGAGTTAAAAATAGAAGTAGGTTCTGTAATTCCAGAACCTACTTTGCGTAATCCAGACGACGAAGCCGGTAGTGAAAGCGCTGGGGCTGTATTTTTGAGTCGGTGACAATAATGGTGATTCATAGGATATATTTTAGTGGAGATTAGCGCTGTTTGTAACCATCCAAAAATTCACCTAAGGCCAATATCGCTTGCTCTAGCTCTTCATGATGAGGCAAAAACACAATTCTGAAATGATCTGGTTGTTGCCAATTAAATGCAGTGCCATGAACCAGCAATACTTGTTTCTCACGTAGAAAATCGAGTACAAATTGCTCATCATTTTTAATATTAAATTTGGCTACATCTATTTTAGGAAATAAATACATTGCGCCTTTGGGTCTGGTGCAACTGATTCCATCGATTTGATTGATTAATTTATAACTGAGTTCCATTTGTTGATAAAGCCTGCCGTCGGGTTTAACTAGATCATTAATACTCTGATAACCGCCTAATGCTGTTTGAATGGCATGTTGCATTGGCATATTGGCGCATAACCTCATCGACGACAGCATATCTAACCCGCTGATATAATCTTTGGCAGGCCTCTTGGGGCCGGTTAATATCATCCAGCCGACTCTAAAACCAGCGACTCGATAGTTTTTCGATAGGCCGCCAAAGGTCACACAAAATACATCGTCGCTAAGAGTCGCAATAGGTATATGTTTAGCATGATCGAATAAAACCTTATCGTAGATTTCGTCGCTATAAATAATTAAATCATTTTGTTGCGCGATTCGAGTAATTGATTCTAGAACCTCTTTTGAATAAACCGCACCGGTTGGATTATTGGGATTGATAATAATAATCGCACGAGTCTTGCTGGTAATTTTTGATTGAATATCTTTTAAGTCTGGCTGCCAGTCAGATGATTCATCACAAATATAATGTACTGGTTTACCACCGGCGAGTTTAACCGCAGCGGTCCATAGAGGATAATCGGGCGAGGGAACTAAAATTTCATCGCCATCGTTGAGTAAGGCTTGCATCGCCATCACGATTAATTCGCTGACACCATTGCCAAGATAAATATCATCGACGGATGTATTGAGTAAACCAAAAGTTTGATAATACTGGTGGATGGAAACTTTGGCCGAATATAGCCCGTTGGAAGGGCCATACCCTTGCGCGGTGGGTAGGTTATGGATCACATCTTTTAAAATATCGTCAGGTGCGTCAAAGCCAAAAGGTGCTGGATTACCAATGTTAAGTTTGAGGATCTTATGACCATCATCTTCAAGGCGTTTGGCTTCTTCTAATACTGGCCCACGAATATCGTAGCAAATACCGTCGAGTTTATTAGAGCGTTGGATCGATTTCATGATTAACAAATAATGATGTTTAAGTTAATTGCATCATAGTCTGACTGCGAGCTTTGTTCAAATAACTATAGCCTATGGTTCCCTGAGTCCAGTCGAAAGGGGTTCATTGAAGCGATAGAGTTGATTGGTTTCGACTGCGCTCAACCTACAGAAGAACGCTGTCGATTGGGAAATTAACTTGCGAACAAAAATACCAATTGGTGCTTGAGCTTTTCATCGTCTCGTCGGTCATAACGAATGATCATGTCTTGTTTACCATCATTATTTAAATCGCTAGTGACTAATAATTTACCATTGTTGGGAAGCTGGATTTTGTGTTTGCTAGCGCGTTTATCAAATAATTTATTTCCGCTATTGCCTTGATAAACTCGAAGCGTTTTTTTGCCATCAGAGAACAGCAGGTCTTTAATGCCATCGCCATTGAAGTCAGCCAGTCTTACAATTGGGTCATCACTTTTACCTGACGATAAACTAAATTCTAATTCAACTTCTTTTTCAACGTTTGGTTCGGTCTTAAATTGGTCTGCATCGTCCATTTTAAAAACATAAATATCTTGATCGATACTGCCAGAAAGTAGTGCGCCAATAATCTGTGAGACGCCAATATCTAAACTGGCAACCATAATTTCTGACTTTTTATCCTGGTCTAAATCAACTATCTCAATGCCTGCAATGGTGCCTTCTGAACTGATTACATTATTTGGTTTTTCCTGGTATTCAATTTTACCATCAATATGTTTTGCAAAATAAATTTCGTAATTGTTTTGCCGGTCTAACATACCGTCGGTTTGACTAAATTTGACCACTAAGTCGACGAGTTGATCATTGTTGATATCTGTTATTTTATACATACTACGGTGAGATATTTTGCTTTGATCAATATTACTGCCGTCAGCTTCTTTGAGTTCCCACCATTCTTTCTCTCTAACGTCGATAGGCAATATCATTTCGATAGGAGTAAGGGCAAAAGTGCCATCAGGATTTTGTGGGTAAATTGAAAGCGCTTGATCCTTAATCAAAATTAAGTCGGGTTTCTGATCGAGATTCATATCGCCAAAAAATAAAGGGGTTTCTGTGAAAGAGGCGTTATTTTCATTGGTTTGCATTTTCGGTTTTATTGGAATTAATTGTCGTTTAAATTCGCCAGTCTCTGTTTGTAATAAAAAATGCACACCGTCAAAATCAACTAAAGCGATATCATCAAGTTCATCACCATTTAAGTCGTTAATAAAATCTTTTTCTGCTAGGTATGCCGCTTCAGTTTGTAAATAGATAGATTGTATTTCGGCGAGTTGGTTAAAACGATTTTTGGCCGGGTTGTATTCCATTAGGCTATTTTTAGTTTGAAATATTAACTTTGAAATATCTTTGGTTTTCAGCAAGTCGTAGGCTAAATAATTATTTGGAATGATAATGCGAGATAATTCAACGTATTGATTATTTTCTTGTAGTAATTCGTAAACTACAAGTAATCGCTGATTCTCTTCGCTCTCGCCAATTACAACCATCTGCTCGACTTCTAACCCGAGTAGGTTGGCAGTTTTAATTGGGTGAGTGATTTTAAAGTCAGTTTGTATTTGAGATTGTTTAAAGTTTACTTTTGACGAGGCTTGCAAGCTCAAAGGTTGAGCTATTAGCAATAAACTGACGATGAACAACGATAGGTATTTCATTATTTAATTTCCTTTAGTCAGACTGATTAAATCTGATCTTTCTTTAAAACCGATATTATTGATTTATTTGTACGACTATAAATAGAGGCTAGGGTTCAATAAGGGCTGCTTATTAATGTGTTAAACTGTCATTAAATAAAGAAACGACCTACTTATGTTTATAACGCCTCAACAACAGTATCCACAACCAGAACTTCAAAGCTTCGCGCAAAAGGAGAGCACAGCCGACTGGGCGACATTTTCACATCAGTATAATGAACAGCAGCTGAATTATTTGGCTTACTCAGTGAAGCGTGATTTTTTATCGACCCCAAGAACTTATGCAGTATTAGAGTTTCAAGGAAGTGAAGACTTTCCGGTCATTTTTCAGCAATATGAAAGTCAGCGCTATTTTATGCAAAGCGAGATTGAGAGTGATGAATTTAATTGGGATGAGTTAGAGTGCGGCTTTTATTTATTAAGCCAGGATCAGGCCAATGCTCAATTGATGATTTTGTTATTGGATAGAATGCTGGTTGAAATTGAGTTTTCCCAATGTCGTCTTGTGGATACGCTGTATCATCATGCAGATTCAAAGACTGCTTTGACTGAGTATATTGATAGTTTATAAGCTCAATTCAGGCTTTATCGTTGAATTTACACCATTTATAGTCCCAGGCTTTGCCCGCCAAGTCATAATTGCTATGATGCTAGCCTATTTTTTCTCAACATATTAAAAAACAGTGGAGAGTGCCCGTGGGTCTCAATATCAAACGCCTTAGTTTTATCCTTCTCAGTGCATTTTTTGTTACTGCTTGTCAGCAAGATGACAAACAAGCAGAAAATCAGCCAAGTGCAAAAACTGAACAAGTCGAAACCAAGACTTCAGAATCGGTCGAAGTCCAAACTCCGGCTAAAGTTGAAGCAGCCAAGGAAGTTGTTGCTGAGAGTAAGCCCGTTATACAAAAAGAAGCCAGTCACGAGGGTCATGACCACTCAAATGCAGAATCGAATACGACAGGCGAAAAATATAGAGTTGTCGAGCCTCAAATGGAGTGTGAAGTCCCCGTCGTTTATGAGTTTTTTGCTTACCATTGCCCACATTGTTATAACTTGGAACCTGCGGCTGAAGCGTGGCGCAAGAAAAATGCAGGCAAAGTAAAGTTTGTGCCTGTACCAACACATTTAGGCAACATGCAAATGGGCTCTTTACTATTGGTGCATCATGCGGCGGATAAACTAGGCATTTTGGAAAAAACGCAACATGCGTTGTTTGAGCGTTTTCATAAAGAACGAAAATTATTTGCAAGTCCAGAAGAAGCCGCTGAGTTTTTAGTTAAGCAAGGCGCGAAGTTAGAAGACGCTACCGCGGTATTGGCGGACCAAGCGGCTATTGAAGAAGCGCTTAAAGCAGACTATGAAAAACTAAGAAACTATAAAATTACTAGCGTTCCTCAGATTCTAGTCAACCATCGTTACATGACCAGCATTACTATGGCGGGTGGTACTAAAGAAACATTTGAGGTGGTTGATCAACTGTTAGCGTTAGAGCACAACTGCAAAGCTAAATAGTTAGAGAGCGATAGATTCAAGTGGAAAAATTTTCAATCATATTGGAGCGCGCCGAGCAAAGAAAAGGCGGCGTGCAAGCACTTAAATTATTGATGCCAGAAAGTGTCAGTAATAAGCAATTGATATCATTACCTGATAGAGATTATTTGGCGGCTATGTCGAAGAAAATTTTTCAATCTGGTTTTGTGTGGCGTGTGGTTGAGAATAAATGGGAGGGGTTTGAGAAAGTTTTGTGGGATTTTGAACCACACAAATTAGCGCTGGCGAGCGATGAGCAAATTGAAAGGATGGCGCAAGATAAACGCTTGATCAGAAACTTTATAAAAGTAAAATCGGTTCGAGAAAATGCTTATTTTATTCAAAGGATCAAAAAAGAGCACGGTAGCTTTGGTCAATTTATTGCCGAATGGCCGGCTGATGAAATTACCCAGCTTTGGCTATATTTAAAGAAGGAAGGTTGCCGTCTGGGCGGAAATACTGGGCCTTATTTTCTACGTGCTGTAGGAAAAGATACTTTTATGATGACTCGTGACGTGGTGGCTTATTTAATTGGTCAAGGAATAGTAGACAAACAACCAAACTCACAAAGAGACCTTAAGGCGGTTCAATCTGCCTTTAATGATTGGCAGCAACAATCAAATTTATCAATGGCTGAAATGAGTCGAATTATTTCCTGCTCCATCGGTGAAAACTACTTAGCCGAATAATCTATTCGGCTATTCTAATCCTTTAATGTTATTTTGACTGCTCTGATTCGACCGTTTCTTTAAGATTGTTTAAGCCGAGCATAAAGCTATCACCAACTAATGTATCCATCAATTGAGCAAAATAGTTACCGATAATAATCGGTTCCATTTTTCCCTGCATGCTCCAACTGACATAGGTGTGATCGCCCTCAACTCGATAACCCATTTTTGTAATAAATACGCTTGGGTCGCCAGCAAAATTTAAATCATAAACGATTCCGTCTTTTAATGACGAGTGAGTGAATTTTAACTTTCCGCCGCCTGTATTATCTGTCCATGACTGGCTTGCACCGATGCCTGATGAGATATCACCAACGGTTGTTTTCACCGATGGGTCGAGTTGTTGCCAAGGGCTCCATTTAGGCCATTGGTTTAAATCATTGATATAGGTGTGGATAGTTTCTGGTGATGCCTTAATTGAGACTTCACGTTTGACTTGAAATTCTGGGTTAAGAAATAAGCCGATACCGACAAACAAAATTATAAGTCCGGCAAATACTTTTAAGAAGGTTTGCATGTTATATCCTGTGTTTTTATTGTATAAGATAAGATGTTAGAGTTAGATAGAAGAGTATTCTAAGGATTATTTTCTGAATTTTCAATAATAGGAAAACCGAAGCTAATATCAGTTCCTTTTCCTAGCTCTGAGTTAATCGAAATTTCACCGCCTAGGGCGATAACTAATTCTTTGCTAATCGCCAAGCCAAGACCTGAACCTGCTTGTTCACGGTTATTTTCTGGATTGACCTGCTCAAAGCCCTTAAATATACGTTCTAGTTTATCTTGTGGTATGCCGATACCGTTATCTTTGATGTGGATCCAAAGCAGGTCAGTTTTTTTCTCGCAAAAAACAGACACGATTCCATTAGGAGTAAATTTGATGGCATTTCCAATGAGATTAAATAATATTTGTCGTAATCTTTGTTTGTCTTGATAAATGTCGAAAGTATTTTTTTCATCAGTAAAAATAATTTCTGCTTCATATTTCTTGCATGTCGGTTGGCAAAGTTCGATAACATTATTTATGATATCTATAAGATCTATTTTTTCATAATTAAAAGGCATACGTTGTGATTTTAATTGAGCGAAATCAAGAATGTCATTGATTATTTCTGCGAGTTGCAGACCGCTTTTTTTAATTAGGTCAATAGAATGCTTTAATTCTTCGTCTAGCGTTTCTTCATACTCGATTAGAATAATGTCTGATAAACCAATAATGCCATTCAAGGGAGTGCGAAGCTCATGAGAAGTATTAGTGAGTATTCGATCTTTTAGTTTATCTAACTCTTTGAGCTCTGAGTTGAGTTGTTTATGTCTAATGATTTCTCTTTGTGTGTGCTTTCTATGAAACCAGAACAATATCAGGGCAAGAATAGCAGCTACAACAATAGCTAATATTATTTGCGCTTGTTTTTGCGTTTCAAGTTTGAGTTCAGAGATTTTTTGTTGCTGTAAACTTTGCTGAAGTTTTTCTTCTGTTTCTTTAACTTGCCTTTCAATTTTTGTTATTTCACTAATGATTTGAACTTTTTCACCTTCAATAGATTCGGCAATCAGTTTTATTTTTTCATGATAATACAATGCTTGCTGAAAACTGTTTTCGCTTTTCTCAATTTCAAATAACAAAGACAACAACTCGTGTTGTTTTGTTTTTAGATCAATTTTTTCAGCTTCTTTTAGAGCTGAAAGAGCCAGCCCTTTTGCTTTGTTATTTTTCCCAAGAAGTAAATAAAGCTCTGCTTTTGTCGCAGACAGGATTATTGAAAGGCCTGAGTAATCATTTTTATGGGCTATTTTTATTGCTTCATCTATTGACAGGATGGCATTTTCATAGTTTTTTTCTGATTGTTTAATGTCTATGTCGAGCAGATGCCAATAGACAAGAAAAAATGGCATAGGGTGCTGGTTTAAAATTTGTTTCCCCGTTTCTAAATAAGACTTAGCTTGGTCATGCCTATTTAGCTGAAATAGCACTCTTCCCATACTAATATTGGCAATAATTTGTGATCTGACTGGGCG
>Ga0114899_1001683_pt1 | contig 12618 bp, 11 predicted proteins | sample MalvireepMed_215_FD_83497 | JGI IMG/M metagenome (GOLD analysis project Ga0114899, IMG submission 83497) | Marine viral communities from the Global Malaspina Expedition - Malaspina viral metaG DeepMed_215 | ecosystem: Environmental > Aquatic > Marine > Oceanic | place: Mediterranean Sea... | reverse complement strand
GTTTCCTTCTTCACGCGCAGTCCGGTGATGATCGCCGCCGTCATCACCGGCGAAACTTCGCCGCGCATGATCTGGCGCATCAGATCTACCATTTCGTCATGAAAGACTTCGCGATGCTCGATGACGCGCGTCAGCGCTTCCTGCGGGGTGATCGCCACGGTCAGCGGGCCTCCAGAAAATTCTTGAGCATGGTATGCCCGTGCTCGGTCAGGATCGATTCCGGATGAAACTGCACGCCTTCGATCGGCAGCGTCTTGTGCTGGATGCCCATGATCTCGTCGACAGCGCCGTCCGCCGTCGCGGTCCATGCCGTCAGTTCGAAATCGGCGGGCAGAGAGTCGCGCTCGACCACCAGCGAGTGATAACGGGTCGCCGTGAACGGTGAAGGCAGACCGTAGAACACGCTCTGCTGGCGATGTTCGATGGCGCTGACCTTGCCGTGCATGACTTCACGTGCGCGCACCACCTTGCCGCCGAAGGCCTGCCCGATCGCCTGATGCCCGAGACACACGCCGAGAATCGGAAACTGACCCTTGAGACGGTCGATCAGGTCCAGGCAGATCCCGGCTTCGTTGGGCGTGCACGGGCCCGGCGACAGCACGATGTGGCTCGGCCGTTTGGCGGCGACCTCGGCTACGCTGATCCGGTCGTTGCGGTACACCTCGACCTCGGCGCCGAGTTCCCCGAAATACTGCACCAGGTTGTAGGTAAACGAATCGTAGTTGTCGATCATCAATAGCATCGGTTCGCCCCCCCTACACGCTGGCGGCGGCACGCAGCATCGCGCCGGCCTTGTTCATGGTTTCTTCCCATTCCGCCTGAGCGTCGGAATCCGCGACCACACCGCCACCGGCCTGCACATAGATGCGTCCGTCCTTGATCACCGCAGTGCGGATCGCGATCGCCATGTCCATGTTGCCGGACCAGGCGAGATAGCCGACGGCGCCGCCGTAGATGCCGCGCTTGACCGGCTCCAGTTCGTCGATGATTTCCATCGCCCGCACCTTGGGCGCGCCGGAGAGGGTGCCGGCCGGGAACGCGGCGGCCAGTGCGTCCAGCGCATGCATGTGCGGTTTGAGGCGCCCGCGTACATTGGACACGATGTGCATGACGTGCGAGTAACGCTCGATCGCCATTTTTTCAGTGAGCGTGACGCTGCCGATCTCGGCAACGCGGCCGACATCGTTTCGACCCAGATCGATCAGCATCAGGTGCTCTGCGATCTCCTTGGGATCGGCCAGCAGTTCGGTTTCCAGCGCGCGGTCTTCGGCTTCGCTGGCGCCGCGCCGCCGCGTGCCGGCGATGGGACGCACCGTCATTTCCTCGTCTTCCACACGTACCAGAATTTCCGGGCTGGACCCGACGACGTGATGATCGTCCAGATTCAGGCAGTACAGATACGGCGAAGGGTTGATCCGCCGCAGCGCGCGGTACAGCGCCACCGGATCGGCGTCGAAATCGGCCGCCAGCCGCTGCGAAGGCACCACCTGCATGACATCGCCGGCCGCGATGTACTGCTTGATCTTGGCGATCGCCTCACCATAGCTCTGCGGCGTGAATCCGGATTCGAAACGCTCGGCCGCCACACCGCCGGTTCCGCGCGAGGGCGTGCGCGGCAAGGGCTGCGCCAGCAATGCCTCGATCTCGTCGAGCCGGCGCCGCGCCCGCGCCTGATCGTCCGCATCGTCGATCGCGGCGTGCACCACGATCGTCAGGGTGGCGCGCAGTGAATCGAAGATCGCCAGTTCGTCGCAACGCATCAGCAGAATGTCGGGCGCGCCGATCGGGTCCGGATGCTCGCGATTGATGCGCGATTCCACATAGCGCACGCAGTCATATCCGAAATAACCGACCAGCCCGCCGGTGAAACGCGGCAGCCCCGGCGCCTCCTCCACCCGAAAGCGACGGGCGTAGTCGGCGATCCACTCGAAGGGGTTGTCGGAACGCGTCTGTTCGACGAGCTTGCCGTCGACGCGGCGCTCGATTGCCGAGCCGCGCACGCTGAGAATTTCGCGGCAGGGCAGGCCGATGAACGAATAGCGTCCCCAGGTCTCGCCGCCCTGCATCGATTCGAACAGAAACGAGTAGGGGCGATTGCCGAGTTTGAGATAGGTGCCGACCGGCGTATCCAGGTCGCCGGCCAGTTCGCGCGTCAGCGCAATGTGCGTGTAGTCCGTCATGGGGTCGAGATCGTCGAACGAGGTGGAACCGCTCTGGCTGCGGCCAATGACAAGCGCCGCGTGACACTCAGGTCAGCGCCATCGCCACCACTGGCGCAGGTTTGCGGCCTGCGCATTCGACTCCCGGATCAACATTGTCGGCAAGCTAAGAATCATCTGGACGCGCGAATGATACGCGAATTCCGCGCCGTCCCGACAAGCCCCACAGCATTCAGGTCGCCATTCATTCAGCGCTTCCCGCCGTGTGCGAGCTCGGTCAGAAAGTACAGCGTGGTCAATGCCAGTGCCACGAAAGCGGCCTCGCATACGCGCGTCCAGCCGCCGGAGGCATAGGCAAGACCGGCGAGCGCCGAGCCGGCCGCGCCGCCGCCGAAGAACAGCGCCATGTACAGGGCGTTGAGGCGCCCGCGCACTTCATCGCCGAGCATGTAGATCGCACGCTGACCGAGCACCAGATTCACGGACACCGCGAAATCCAGGATCACCGCGGCGGCGAGCAACAGCCACAGCGAACCCACCGCCCCGCCCCAGCCGGCCAACACGAAAGACAGCCCCGCCAGCAGGAAGGCACCGCCGGTCGCGAGCCGGGTCAGCCCCCGATCGGCAAGGCGCCCGGCCAGCGGTGCCGACAGCGCGCCCGAGGCGCCGGCCAGCGCGAACAGGGCGATGTCGCGCTGCGAGAAATCGAACGGCGCGTCTCCCAGTCGCAGGGCGATCATCGTCCAGTACGCGCTGAACGCACCGAACATGGCGGCGTGGTAGGTCGCCCGCCGGCGCAGCAAGGGCGTGTCCCGGAACAAGTGCCACAGGGACCGGATCAACGCGCCATACGACAAATCGCTGGGCGCAGGCTGACGCAGGGGCAGCAAGCGGCGGAGCGCCACCGCCAGCACCGCGATCGCCACGGCGGAGATCGCGTAGATCGCGCGCCAGCCGCCGAACTCGGCGACGAAACTCGACAGCGGCCGTGCCAATAGTATGCCGACCAGTAGACCACTCATAACGTTGCCGACGACACGGCCGCGCTCCGCCGGCGGCGCCAGCGAGGCGGCAAACGGGACCAGAATCTGCGCTGCGACACAGCACAGCCCCATGCCGAAGGTCGCCAGAAGGAACAGCGCGGGGCCCCGCGCCGTGGCCACCGCGATCAGACTGAGCGCGACCAGGGTGAGCAGGCCGACCGACAGCCGCCGGTTTTCGAACCGATCGCCCAACGGCACCAGCAACAGCAGGCCGAGGCCATAGCCGAGCTGGGTCAGGGTCACCACCAGACTGACGGTGGCATGGCTCAGACCCAGATCGGCGCCGATCAGACCGACCAGGGGTTGCGCATAGTAGAGGTTGGCGACGATCAGTCCGCAGGCCAGTGCGAAAGTCCAGACCAGACCAGCGCGCACCGGTGCCGCCGGCTTGCTGACGTCGTTCAAATCACCAGTCCCTTCAGCGTCCCGATCAAACGGCTTCGGCAATGGCATCGCGCATCGCCCGAATCGTGGCCTGGTAGTCGCTCGCGCCGAAGATCGCGGAGCCGGCGACGAAGGTATCGGCACCGGCGGCAGCGATCGCACCGATGTTGTCGGCCTTGACCCCGCCATCGATCTCCAGGCGAATGTCGTGGCCGCTGGCGTCGATCAGAGCGCGCACTTCGCGCAGCTTGTCGAGCGCCGCCGGGATGAAGCTCTGTCCGCCGAAGCCCGGATTCACCGACATCAGCAAGACCATGTCCACCTTGTCCATGACGTAGCGCAGGACATCCAGCGGCGTCGCCGGATTGAACACCAGACCGGTCTTGCAGCCGGCCGCGCGTATCGCCTGCAGACTGCGGTCCACGTGGCGGCTCGCCTCGGGGTGAAAGCTGATCAGGCTGGCGCCGGCCTTGGCGAACATCTGCGCGAGTTCATCCACCGGCTCGACCATCAGATGCACGTCGATCGGCGCCGTGACCCCATGCTTGCGCAGCGCTTCGCAGACCATCGGACCGATCGTCAGATTGGGCACGTAGTGATTGTCCATCACGTCGAAATGCACCCAGTCCGCGCCGGCGGCGATCACCTGGTCGACCTCCTCGCCGAGACGCGCGAAGTTGGCGGAAAGAATGCTGGGGGCAATGATCGGCGACTGGCGCGGCATGGAATTCGTCCGTGGCGGAAAGCGCGCGCATTATTCCGCCTGGCGGCGCCAGTTGCGAGCCCCGCCCAGCTTGCCTACATTCAGCGCCCGCTCCCGGAACCCGCCATGAACGCGATGCCTGCCCTGTACGAATCCTCGATCCAATCGCTGCCGCGCCTGCACCGCGGCAAGGTGCGGGACATTTTTGCGGTCGGCGACGAACATATGCTGATCGTCACCAGCGACCGGCTTTCGGCCTTCGACGTGATTCTTCCGCAGCCGATTCCCGGCAAGGGCGCGGTGCTGACCGCCGTCACCGACTTCTGGATGCAGCGCTTTTCGACCCTGGTGGCCAACCATTCCTCGGACCTCGAACTTGCGCAGTGGCTGACGCCGGCCGAACTGGCCGAGTGCGAAGGGCGCGCCGTACTGGTCCGCAAACTCAAGGCCCTGCCGATCGAGGCGGTGGTGCGTGGCTATCTGATCGGCTCCGGCTGGAAGGACTACCAGAACACAGGCGCGGTCTGCGGCATCGCCCTGCCCGCGGGCCTGCAGATCGCCGACCGCCTGCCACAGCCGATCTTCACCCCGGCCGACAAGGCGCCGGTCGGCAGCCATGACGAAAACATCAGCTTCGCCCAGGTCGAAGCCACGATCGGCACCGATCTCGCGGCCCAGGTCCGTGAACTGAGTCTGCGCCTCTACAGCGAGGCGGCGGAGTACGCGCGCGAACGCGGCATCATCATCGCCGACACCAAGTTCGAATTCGGCGTCGATGCAGCCGGCAAGCTGCACCTGATCGACGAAGTGCTGACACCCGATTCCTCACGCTTCTGGCCGGCGGACACCTATCGTCCCGGCATCAGCCCGCCGAGTTTCGACAAGCAGTTCGTGCGTGATTATCTGGAAACCCTGGACTGGAACAAGCAGGCGCCCGGTCCGGAACTGCCGGAGGAGATCATCACGCGTACGGCCGAAAAATATCGCGAAGCGCAGCGCCGGCTGATCGGTTGAGTCCAGAAACACCAAGACGACAGAGGGGGGAAGACAATGACGATTGCTCTGTGGTGCGTGCTGGTGGCAGCCCTGCTGCCATTCTGCTTCACCATGGCCGCCAAGGCCGGCGGCCGTTTCACGCCGCGCGCCAATCACAATCCGCGCGAATTCCTGGAAACCATCCAGGGCTGGCCCAAGCGGGCGCACTGGGCGCAGCAGAACAGCTTCGAAGCGTTCCCGATGTTCGCCGCCGCCGTGATCATCGCGCATGTCGTGGCCGGACCGAACCCGACAGCGGACCTGCTGGCCCTGGCCTTCATCGCCTGCCGCATCTTCTACGGCCTGTGCTATCTGCTGGACTGGGCGACGATACGCTCGCTGGCCTGGTTCGGCGGCATCGTCTGCGTGATCGGGCTGTTCGTGGTCGCCGCTTAGCCAGCCCGCTGGCGTCGGGCCAGCCTAGGAGTGTGGGCAGTAGGAACCGTGCAGGCGAGGCAAAGCCCTTCCGAGTCAGGTTTGGATGGCGATTTTGGGGCAGTAGCGGGGACTATTTGGCCCAAAATCGGCGACGAAGATGGCCGAAGGGGCGAAACCATAGCCGCGCGTGTTTCTGCCGCCCACGCTCCTAGACTTTGTCGACCGCACTATCCGTGAGTAATCGCGGCACGCAATGAACGCCAGCGGCGCACGCGCTCATGATGCGCTGAGGCCCAACGTTGTCGATCTGCCGGAATCAGATCGAGCTGATCTTCGAGCAACTCCGGCAGATTGCGCGCACGTCGCGCAACAGCCAACCGTTCGCGCAGCGGCGCAGACAACCGCAACCACAGCCCCAGCTCATAGCCCAGCAGTGCTTCCGCGCCTTCGCAGACTTCAGGCCAGCGCTGGCGGCTGGCAACGCTGCCTTCCTTCACGCGCTCCAACATCTTTAACCTCCTTACACGAAAAAAGATGGGAAGGCGAAGAGCCTCCCCATCTTCGATTTCGACCTGCAAGGCAGCACACCAACAGGCCCGACGCGGCCCCGCGTGCCCGGAACCCGTCGCCTAGGACGTGGCGCCGTCGATCGTCGCATCAGCAGACTTCTTGACGCTGCGCGCCTTGCTGGCGGTGGTCTTCTTGGCCTTGGTGGCGGTCTTCTTGGCCGAAGCGCTCGCCTTGCGAACGGTCTTCTTGGCTTTCTTCACGGCCGGAACTTCACCCTGAATGCGGGAGCTCACACCCTCATAGCCACTCAGAATCACCTTGGCCAGATCTTCACCGGTCTTGGTGAACGTGGTCAGCGTGTCATTGAATGCCGCAACAACCTTCTCGCGACCTTCCGGCATGTAGATGACCGGGTTGGAAACCACGGCCGCGATACCGTCGGCCTTGGCCTTCTCGAAGCTGGCCTTGCTGTAGCCGAACAGTTCGGTAGCGGTTTCGGTGTGGGTCTTGACCAGCACCTGCACACCGTTGAGCACCACGTCACTGGCCTGCTTGAAAGTGTCCACGGACACTTCGGCGACATCCTGGGCACGGCCCTGCACAACCACCATCTTCGACTTCACATCATTCATCACGGCTTCCAGATTCATCTCAAACTCCTGAGTTTCGAATTTCAAATAGTTGACCAATTTGGCAGTCGGCTGGCCCGACCCTTTTCGCTGCACCCAACAACTTGAGACGTTTTGTTTTGTTGCCCTGCAGCAATTTGTGCAGTGCACCATATCGCTCGGTGACGGCGGTGTCAACCTGGGATATTCAGCCGGGAATGGGCGCCGGCACCGATGCACAATCCGCGGCTGAGCCGTCAGCCCTGCTCGCGAATGAGCGCGGTAAACGGCTCGCCATAACGATCCAGCTTAGCCTGACCGACGCCGCTGATTTCGGCGAAGGCGTCCAGGGTTTTCGGACGCTGTTCGGTCATCATGCGCAGGCTTGCATCGCTGAACACGACATACGGCGGAACGCCCTGTTCGTCGGCGAGACGCTTGCGCAGACTGCGTAGTGCCTCGAACAGATCCATGTCGACATCACTCGACAAGCCGGCCTCGTCGCGTTCGCGACCGCGTTCACGGCGGCTGCGACGCGGCGGCTTTTCGGGCAGGACGAGATGCACCTGGCGTTCGCCGCGCAGCACACTGCGGCTGTCCGGCACCAGCGACAACACCGGATAGGCGTCGCCGGATTCTGCGAGCAATTGCTGATGTACGAGGGTGCGCGCCAGCGCGCGCCACTGATCCACGTCATGCGCCTTGCCGATGCCATAGACGCTGAGCTGATCGTGTCCGTTCTGCAGAATGCGTTCGCGCGTGGAGCCCCGCAGGATGTCGATGATGTGTGCCCCGCCGAAGCGCTGCCCCCGCTGCGCCAGGCGTGCCACCGCGGACAGGAACTGCTGGGCCTGCACGGTCCAGTCCACGGTTTCGCGCGGCGCGGTGCAGTTGTCGCATTGCCCGCAAGGGCCATTGTAGTCCTCGCCGAAATAACGCAGCTGGATGGCGCGACGGCATTCGCCCGATTCGGCGTAGCCCAGCACCTTGCGCAACTGTGTGCGCGCCTTGCGCTGCTCGTCTTCGAGCGGTTCGCCGCTGTGAGGGTCGCGCTTCTTGTCGATCAGGAATTCAACGGTTCGAATGTCATTGGGTGAAAACATCAGCGTGCAACGTGCCGGCTCGCCATCGCGACCGGCTCGACCGGCTTCCTGGTAGTAGCCCTCCACCGTCATCGGCAGATCGTGATGCATGACCCAGCGGACATCGGGCTTGTTGATGCCCATGCCGAAGGCGATCGTCGCCACCACCACCTGGGCATCGTCGCGGATGAAGGCGTCCTGGTTATCGCGACGTGTTTCCGCATTGAGGCCGGCGTGGTAGGGCACGGCACGCACCCCGTCCTCGACCAGCTTGTGCGCGAGTTCATCGACGCGCCGACGCGACAGGCAGTAGACGATGCCGGATCCGCCGCCGCGCGCCTGATCCAGCAATTCGCCATAGCTGCGCTTGCCCTTGGGTCGAACGGCATAAAACAGGTTCGGGCGATCGAAACTGGCGACGTGCACCGCGGCATCGCGCAGGCCGAGCTGGGCGACGATGTCATCGCGCACGCGCGGCGTCGCGGTGGCGGTGAAGGCGTGGATAGGAACGCCCGGAAGACGTTCCCGCAGACTGCCAAGCTGACGATACTCGGGCCGGAAATCATGGCCCCATTGCGACACGCAATGTGCCTCGTCCACGGTGATGCCGCTGATACCCACGGTCTCGCCGAGACGCCGCAGGGTCGTGTCGAGAAATTCCGGCAGCATCAGGCGTTCCGGCGCCAGGTACAGCAATTTGTAGCGTCCGGCTTCGAGGTCGCGCAGTCGCTGGCTCGCCTCGGCACCGGCCAGGCTGGAATTGAGAAACGTCGCCGCGATGCCGCTGTTGGTCAGCAGCCGCACCTGATCCTGCATCAGCGCGATCAGTGGCGACACCACGATCATCACGCCGGGCGCGAGCACGGCCGGCAACTGGAAGCACAGCGACTTGCCGCCACCGGTGGGCATCACCGCGAGCAGGTCACGGTGCGCGAGCACGTCGCGTACCACCGCTTCCTGGCCGGGACGAAAATCGTCAAAACCGAAGCGGGCCTTCAGCGTGGTGTGAATGTCGGAAGAGGGGCTGTCCAAGGTGTCACGGTCGAATTCGAAATCGCCACCAGTCTACCCGTGCATCGTGTCCATGCCCGAATCAGTGCAGGGCCGAATCACAAGCGGTTGCCACCCTCAATCCGGCTAAACTGGGCTAATGATCGAAAAGCTACTCGACCGCCTGCGCCTGCAACTCTGGCAGCGGCAGCCCGCCAACTGGATCGAGGGCGTGCTGCTGACGCTGGGCCGCTATTCGATCGCGCTGGTGCGCGACTTCATGGAAGGCCAGCTGTCGATGCGGGCGATGAGCCTGGTCTACACCACCTTGTTGTCGCTGGTGCCGCTGCTGGCCCTGAGCTTTTCGATGCTCAAGGCCTTCGGCGTGCACAACGCGCTGGAACCGATGCTGCTGGAGTTCCTGCGCCCGCTGGGCCCCCAGGCGCAGGATGTGACCCAGAACATCATCGGCTTTGTCGAAAACATCAAGGTCAGCGTGCTCGGCTCTGTGGGCGTCAGCCTGCTGCTGTATTCGGCGATTGCACTGCTGCAGAAGGTCGAGGGCGCCTTCAATTTCCTCTGGCGGCTGAAACGCCCGCGCAGCTTCGGACAGCGCTTCGGCGAATATCTCTCGGTGCTGATCGTCGGGCCGGTGTTGGTATTCTCGGCGATCGGCATCACCACCGCGCTCAAGAACAGCGCCATCGCGCAGTGGGTGCTGAATCTTGGTGTGCTCGGGCCTTTCGTGTTCCTGATCACGCAGTTCATACCGTATCTGTTGGTGGTGGCGGCTTTCACCTTCCTTTACGCCTTCATCCCGAACATCCGGGTGCGATTCACCGCTGCGCTGGCGGGTGCCCTGCTGGCCGGCATTCTGTGGCAATCGGCCAGTCTCGCCTTCGCTTCGTTCGTGAGCGGTGCCACCAACTACAACGCGATCTATTCCGGCTTCGCGATCGTCGTGTTCCTGTTGATCTGGCTCTACGTCGGCTGGCTGATTCTGCTGATCGGCTGCCAGCTCTCGTTCTACGTGCAGTGCCGCGAATATCTGATGCCCAGCGCACACACGCCGTTCCTGTCGGCGTTTTCATCGGAGTATCTCGCGCTGTCGATCGTCGGCATCGTTGGTCAGCGCTTCATGAACGGCCAACCCGGCCCGCAACGCGACGAACTGGCGAAGCTATTGGGCAGCTCTCCCGAGCATGTCGATGTCTGTGTCCAGATTCTGCTGCATCACAAGATTCTGCTCGAAGCGGAACAGGAGCTGCCGACACTGATGCCGGCCCGCGATTTCGGCGGACTCACTCTCGGCGAACTGTGGCTGCTGGTTCGCAGCGGCTTCGATTCGGACGGCTTGCCGATCAAGAGCGAATTCGGCCGACGCATGCGCTCACTGGTCGCAGCCGCCGAGCGCGGCTTCGCCGAAGGTGACGGCAAGCGCAGCGTGCGCGACTGGCTGATCGAACAAGCGTCATAGGGCCTGTTAACGTGAATCACGCGCGGCGTGATGCCGACCGACCCTCGCCCGCTTGCGGGCTGAGCTTGTCCCACAAGTCTGCTGGACATCGCAGAGGAGAGTCGATAGTCTGAGTGGGTGGATCGACTTGAGGCGACCTCTGACGAGCAATCGCGGTTTCTGCCGGAGGCATGGCCGTCGGTGTGTGCGGCCGATGATGGGGCACTGCCGTTACGCCAGACGCCGGGCGTGGTCGGGACTCTGGAGCAGTTGGGCGCTTACGAATGGGTTTTGATCGACAAGGGTGATCGCCGGCTCAACCCGATCTGGCGCCAGATGATGGAGCAGCATCACCCGCAGGGTGCGGGCCCGTTGTTCGGCGAACAGCTGCGGTATCTGCTGCACAGTCCGACGCACGGCTGGTTGGGGGGCGCGGCATTCAGCGCCGCGGCATTGCAGGTGCGGGCGCGCGATCGATTCATTGGCTGGGATGCGCAGACGCGGCGTGCGCACTTGAACAAGCTCGTGTGCAACAGCCGTTTTCTGATTCTGCCCACGGTGCGGGTGCCGCACCTGGCATCGCAGGCACTGGCGCAGACGCTGCGACGCCTGGCCGCGGACTGGACCCTGCGCTACGCTCACGCGCCGGTGCTGGTGGAAACCTTCGTGGATCGCGCCCGCTATCAGGGCACCTGCTATCGGGCGGCGAACTGGCAGTGGGTGGGTGACACACGCGGACGCGGACGACAGGATCGTGATCATGCGCACGAGAAGTCGATCAAGGCGGTGTACGTCTATCCCCTGTGCCGGCGCTGGCGTGCGCCATTGGGCGTGACCCACGCACCGCAGGTGCGGGTGCCGGATCCGGACTGGGCTCAGGAGGAATACGCCACCGCGCGTTTGCCCGATGCGCGTCTGAATCGCCGGCTGATCACACTGGCACGAGACTTTGCCGCGGACTCCACGGTGCAGGTCCCGCAGGCCTGCGATGGCGATCGCGCCAGAACCAAGGCAGCCTACCGCTTCTTCGATCACGCGCAGGTCAGCATGCAACGACTGCTGGAGCCCCACTACGACGCGACGTTGCGGCGCTGCCGCGGCCAGTCGGTGATCCTGGCGGCCCAGGATTCCACCAGCCTGAACTACACCGCGCATCCCGCCACCGACGATCTGGGCCCGCTGAACACCCGGTCCGATCGCAGCCGAGGGCTGTGGATGCACGACACGCTGGCGCTGACCCCGGACGGCGTGCCGCTGGGATTGCTCGATATCCAGTGCTGGGCGCGCGACCCCGCGCAGCACGGCAAAGCCGCCCAGCGTTACCAGCGGGCCCTTGAGGACAAGGAAAGCGCCAAGTGGCTGGTGAGCTTTGCGGCCGCCACCCGTCTGCAACAGCAACTCCCCGAGACCACGGTGGTCAGCGTCGGCGATCGCGAATCCGATCTCTACGAACTGCTGGTTGAAGCGCAGGCCCAAGCCCGCGGCGCTCAACTCCTGGTGCGCGCCGAACGCACGCGGCGCATGACTCAGGACCATGGCGCCCTGTGGGATTTCATGGGGACCCAGCCTGTCGCCGGTCTCCAGGGGCTGAGTGTGCCGCGGCGCGGGTCCGCCAAGGCCCGCATCGCCACGATGCAGATCCGCTACGCCCAGGTCGACCTCAAAGCGCCCAAACGCAAGCCGCTTCTGCCCAGCGTCAAGCTCTGGGCCGTCTGCAGTCGCGAAATCGATCCGCCTGACAACGTCGGCCCCATCGACTGGATGCTGCTCACCACCATCCCGGTCGACAACTTCGAGCAGGCCTGCGAGCGCCTGGCCTGGTATGCCCGGCGCTGGGACATCGAGGTTTATCACCGAACCCTCAAGAGCGGCTGCCAGATCCAGACCCGCCAACTTGGCACCGCCAAGCGTCTTCAGGCCTGTCTGGCCATCGATCTGGTCGTCGCCTGGCGTGTCTTCTACATCACCAAGCTTGCACGCGAACAACCTGACGCGCCCTGCAGCGTCTGCTTTGAACCCGACCAGTGGAAAGCCTTGCGGGTCCGCTGCAAAGGCGATCCCGATCCCACCATCGAGCCGACCTTGCGCCAAGCCGTGCGCATGATCGCCGCTCTGGGCGGATTCCTCGGCAGAAAGTCGGATGGCGAACCCGGCACACAGACCACCTGGCGCGGCCTGCAGCGCCTCGACGAACTCACCCACGTCTACCGGACCCTCTCCAACCAGCGCGCCCCTCCCGATGTCCAGCGGACTTGTGGGTAATGCTCAGC
>Ga0114899_1001681_pt1 | contig 12624 bp, 7 predicted proteins | sample MalvireepMed_215_FD_83497 | JGI IMG/M metagenome (GOLD analysis project Ga0114899, IMG submission 83497) | Marine viral communities from the Global Malaspina Expedition - Malaspina viral metaG DeepMed_215 | ecosystem: Environmental > Aquatic > Marine > Oceanic | place: Mediterranean Sea... | reverse complement strand
GTGTAAATACTTGTTGGCTCAATGATAACGAACGCTCCATATGTGTCAGTGTATCATTCCAAATAGAATCTACCTGTTTTTTCGCATTTTCTAAGCCTAACTCTTGTAAATGTTGTGGCAATTTAAGCCAACGTTGAATCAAAGCTAAATCAGCCTCTAAGTGAAATTGAAAACCATAAATATTATCCTTTATTCTAAATGCCTGATTAGTCACTTGCGCACCTTCAACTAGCAGCGTGGCTTCATTCGGTAAGTCAAAAGTATAAGCGTGCCACTGAAATATCTTTACTTTTTGTGTAAAGACATTTATTAGAGGATCGTTTGTGCCTATTTTAGTTGGTGATAATTCAGTCCATCCAATTTCTTTATGAGCCGCACGATAGACTTTGGCTCCAAGTGAGGCTGCAATTAGCTGCGCACCTAAACAAATTCCAAGAATGGGGATATTTAAAGACATAGCCTGTTGGATAACGTTTTTTTCGACGTTTAAATGTGGATAATTGTCTTCTTCTCCAATATTCATCGGCCCGCCTAAAATAATTAAGGCGTCGTAGCCTTCAATAGAAGGTTCAGCATTTGGCTCTCTGCCAAAATTAAAATACCGTATTCGGTGATTTAGTGAACGAATAAGCGGATCTAACGTTCCTAAAGGCTCGTACGGAACATGCTGGAAGACCATTATTTTTGCCAAAATCAAACTTCTTAATTAATTGATGAATCATAAGTGTATAAAAAATCATCTGTTAAAGATAACAACTAACAGTAATTTAAACACAACTATAAGAAATATGACTGTTTTTAGGATCACTACTTGCCGATAACGTTGCAGGCAGTTACTCTCTCTTACTAATTTTTAAACCAACAAAGATGACTCAATGAATAATACACTACCAGCAAAATCGATAAACAAATACTTATTAGGTGCGGTTTTATCACTAACTACTGTATTAGCAAGTAGTTCAACTATGGCGACCATTGTTCAATTTGAAACTAATCATGGTAGCTTTGAAGTCAATTTGTACGATCAAGGCACTCCCAATACAGTTGCCAATTTTCTTGAATATGTTAATGCTGATGCTTATAGAAATACAATTATCCACCGCTCAAAGAGCAACTTTGTTATCCAGGGAGGAGGGTTTGCATATAATGAACAATGGCCAGTAGTCCCAATTGACAAAAATACACCAGTAAATAACGAACCCGTTTATTCAAATATAAAGGGAACAATTGCGATGGCAAAAGGCTTAGATCCTGATGGCGCAACAAACCAATGGTTCTTTAATTTAAGAGATAATACCGCGTTAGATTATGATATTAATAGCCTAGGCTATAGCGTATTTGGAGAGGTAACCGGGGATGGTATGGCCATTATTGAACAAATTGCGGCGTTACCGACTTACAGTGATTTTGCAGGTCTCTCAGGGCTCTCAGCACTGACAGATTTACCTATGCAAAATTATAGTGCCGGAGATACACCTGACAATACGAATTTAGTAGTGATTTACAGGATAACAATACTAGACGCCGCAGAAGATACAGCAGTAAACTTGAACCCTAAACTAAACACTAAAGCGCAAAGCTCAACGTCTAGCTCAAGCGGCGGCGGCGCTTTAAGCGGTTTATTAATTGGTTTATTTTTATTTATTAGATTAAATCGAAGAAATAGATAATCCTTTCATACGAAATAAACAAGGGCTGAAATTACAGCCCTTTATTATTGTTAAACACTTATTAATTTAATGCTGCAATAATGGTTTAATTACTCGCAGCTTTCTCAAACTCCATAATACTCCCCTCCTAACTTTTCCCGGCATATCTTCAATGATACCAATTGTGGCAGGCAAAAATATCGTGGTTAAAATAGTGGAAAACAATAAACCGCCCATAATGACATAAGCCATCGAATAATAATAAACCCCACCAAGTGAAGGTTTTTGTATAACAATTGGCACCAACCCTACAAGTGTTGTAAGCGCTGTCATAATAATTGGACGCAGTCTTTCCTTGCCACCCTGGAGCATCGCTTTGTCACGCTCCCACCCTTCTCGTCGATATAAATTAATATGCTCTATCATTACAATGCCATTATTAACCACTATGCCTAGCAGCAGCAGAACAGCTACCGATGCAGGTTGGTCAAAATCGACCCCAAATAAAAATAAAGTCCAAAATGCGCCAGCCAACGCAAATGGCAAACTGATCATTAAAGCAAGCGATTGTCGCATCGACTCAAACAAACTAGCCATTACCGCATAAATCAATCCCAACGCCATTAATAAATTCAGTACAAACTCAGCCTGACTTTCTTCTGCTCCACGCCAACGGTTATTAAATTGCCATTGATAACCCGTGGGTAATGGCATTTCGGTTAAAGCCTCTACCAATAATTTTTGATAGTCATTTCGTTTGCCTTCATCAAATCGTGCGCCAACCCAAACACTAGAAACTTTATTTTGACGGTTGATTCTGCCCGGGCCTTTTTTAGTTTCAAATTCAGAAATACTGTCTAATAATATTGTAGATCCATCAACTTTGTTTACCGATAAATTTTTCACATCTTCAATTTGTGTCTGTTGCTCTTCTCCTAATAACAATCGCATTTGTACTTCACCGTCTTCACCTTTAAAGCGTGGTAAAACACGGCCACGGAAAGTCATTTCAACCAAACTAGAAGGTTGATTACTGGAAACACCGTAACTGTCCATTCTTTCTCTATCTAAATTTGCGTGAAGTTCTAACTGTCCCCCTTCTGCAGTTGAATAATAATCAAATAAACCGGGAATTTGCTCAATTCTCACAATTGCTTGTTCTGCTAGCTCACCTAAGGTTGCAGTATCTGGACCTCTGAGTTGAACGCCAACTCTTTTGCCGCTGTTACGACGCCAAAATGGGCCGTTGTCTTGTACCTGTAATTTAACGCCAGCAATCTTAGGTAAAATTTTTGGTAATTGCTTTCGTATTTTATTCATCTGCTCTTCGTTTTGAAACCCCGACTCCATATATAAACGGATCATAGAGTTTCCTTCGCTCCACCAAGCATAGATAGAACTTAAATTGTACTCTTCTCTGTAAGGCTCAATCGCTGTTTCAATTTGACTCATCACAGCTTCTTTTGCATTTAAAGACGCCGCTTCACTAAATTCAACGCGTAATCCTACAAACATTTCTGTCGGCGCGGCGTCGAAATTAAAGTTCATATTTTTAACTGGATATATAGTCGCTAGTAAAACACCTAAACCTGCCACAATGGCGAGCCAACGATGTTTCAGTGTATATCCAAGCACTCTGACATAAACTTCTTGAATGCGATCCATCACTGGCGTTTTAACTATTTTTGTTTGCTTTTTAAGTAGTCGCGTTGCTGCCAATGGGATCAATGTTTGGCTAATAAAAAGTGAAGCTGTTAGTGTGATGCATATCGTTATGCCTAACTCTTGCAATACGACATTCATATTAGTGGGTTTGGAAAATATCATCGGCAAGAAAACAATAATCGAAGTGAGTGTTGCAGTCATTACTGCAATAGAGACTTCTTTAGAACCTAATATTGCAGCAACTCTGCCGTCATATCCTTTTTTCTGATAACGATCAATATTTTCCATGATCACTACAGCGTTATCGACTAACATCCCAAGCCCAACAATTAAGCCTAGTAAAGAAATCGTATTGAGACTTTTTCCTTGCAACCAGATTACGCCACAAGCAACAATCAAAGAAAAAGGGATGCAATAAACCGCGACCAAAGTTGTAGAAACTTTACGTAAAAATAAAAATAAAACGATACATGCCAGTAGCGCACCTATCAAACCTGTTTGTTCCAAGTCCCCCAAAGTATTTCTGATTTCTTTGCCTTGATCTTGCCAAACCAAAAAATTAATTCCATCTAACTCAGGGTCACTTTTCATTTCATCAATTTTTTTATAAATAGCATCAGCGATTGTAATAGTATTTGCCGAAGATTCTTTAGCCACGCTTAAACCTATTGCGAAATCCCCATCTAAATGACGTCCATATTCTAGTGGTGGTTCCTGATAGGTAATATTTGCTACATCAGACAAGCGTAAGTTTGTATTAGCAATTGGAAGGTCATTAATTTCGTCAACGTTAGTAAAAGCGCCTAGTGAACGGAGTGTGATTTTTGACGAGTCAGATCTAAGTAAGCCAAGTGCAGTATTTTTATTATTTTGAGCTAATGCAGACCAAATATCACGAGTGTCTATTTTGTGTTTCTTAAGCTTTATTAAATCTAAATTAATTCTTACTTCACGAGGATTAACACCATCAAGTGAAACAACCGCCACACCAGGGATCCTTTCTAAGGGTTTAACAATTTTTCTATCCAGTAGATCGTAATTCTTACTTAAGTCACGACCAGAACTTAAGCGGGCTTCCATAATAGTCTCACCGCTTTGTTGCGGGTTCCAGTTTCCTGATATGGTGATCCTTTCTAAGTCTTCAGGTAGTTCGTCCTTGATCCGATCAATCCTTTCATGAATTTCAGCTCTAACTAAATCCATGTCGACGCTTAAACCAAAGTTCAGAAAAACCCGACCGCCTCGATTGTCCGCATTTGAACCCATATGCTCTAAACCATTAAGCGAAGACAAGGCTTCCTCAACGGGTTTTAAAATCATCCGCTCAATTGCTTTTGGAGAAGCGTTTTGATAGTTCATTACTACAAACAAACGCTTCTGTTCAGCTTCAGGCATAAATGCGAGTTCAAGTCTGGTTAATGCAATGACACCTAAAACCAAAATACTCACTAGTGCCATTAGAGTCCCTATAGGACGTTTAACTGCGATTTCAGGAAGTGTCATTAACTTATCTCCTCTTTGCTACAGTGTTTAACTATTTTGTGGCAATTGCTCATGATGGCTTTCATTTTCTTTTGCTTGCGATAATTTTTGATCGAGCAGTTCTAATTCCTGATCAGTTGTGACTGATGAAGGCATAATCAGGTAAGCTGCTGGGATGATAAATAAAGTTAACCCAGTTGCAACCACTAAGCCAAATGAAACTACAATTGCAAGCGGCGCACGTAATTCAGCCCCCTCCCCCATGCCAATAGCCATAGGAAGCAATCCTAGCACTGTTGTAAAAGTCGTCATTAATATCGGCCTTAAACGAGATTTACTGGCTAAAATAATTGCGTTAAGTTTACTCTCTCCTAAACGCCGAGTCTGATTAATAGCGTCCACCAGAACTATAGCGTTGTTCACCACTATACCAACCAGGAACACCCCGCCGATCATTGAAATAACGCTGATCGAATAACCACTTAAATACAGTCCTAGAATAACGCCAGTAAGTGCCAATGGAATGGTAAATAAAATAATAAACGGATGACCTAAGTGTTCAAAGGTCGCCGCCATAACTAAATAAACTAAAAAAATTGCCAACAAAACCGCAAATAACAGACTATTAAACGAACGATCCATTTCTTTATTTTGTCCACCAAACTCAAACGAAAGTCCAACAGGTGGTGGATTGTCTGCCACTAACTGCTTTAGCTCCTCGGTGACATCTTTAAGACTGCGTCCCTTTAAGTTAGCAGCAATTACTGCAACACGTGATTGCTGAATGCGATCGATCGCAGCCGGGCCTTGAGCTGCGGTGATGGTTGCAACTGCGGCTAAAGTAACTGGTCGCCCTTGAGCTTCTCCGATTACAATATTAAGCATGTCGTTGACACTATCACGATCAATCACTCGATTGCGTAAACGAATATCGATTTGTCTGTCAGGCCTTTGAAAACGAGAAACGATCGAGCCATTTATTCGTTGATGTAAAGTCTCGGCAACATCATCAATAGTAAATCCTAAGCGTGCTAATTTAGCTCGGTCGAACTGCACCATCAATTCAGGATTACCCGTTTCAAGTGAAACTTGTATATCGATCAATCCTTCTACTTTTTCTAGTAAGGGTAATATCGACATGCTGTACTCTCGCATCTGATCTATATCTTCTCCAAAAAACAACATTTCCATCGGTGTTTTTAGGCTAAAAAATGATGGACGTCCAAACTGGACATCTGCTTGCGGTATTTGTTCATACACCAATCTCAAATCATTGATAACTTCATTTTCAAGCTCACTATCAGCTCGATCTTTAATCACAATACTCACTTGACCTAAATTTTCATCTTTAGTTTTAAGAGACAATCCTCCACTAACATTTCGGCTTCCAACTGAAGTATATACACTCGCAACGCCCGGATGGTTTAACGCAACTTTCTCCATTTCAGCCATGACCAGATCGGTTGTTGGTAACGCGGTACCTTCGGGCAGACTCACGTCAAAATAAAATTCACCTTCACTCATTTGCGGGATCAATGATGTTGGTATTTGAGGCACTAACTGCAGCGCTAAAAATAAAGCTAAAAAACCACTGCTCACGGTTAACCATTTAAACCGTAAAGCTTTATTTAAAATATTTTCATATACAGATGAAAACCAACCGAGAGAATCATTTCTATTTTTACTCGATGATTTTTTACTCTGTATTATTTTAGATTTTTTAGTTTTAGGTGTTTTAGCTGTAGATTTATTTCTACCTAGTGAAGCAAGCATCGGGATTAAAGTGAAAGAAGCAATCAAAGAAGCCAACAAACTAAAAGTCACAGTTAATGCCTGATCGCTAAATAATTGGCCCGCGATCCCTTCGACAAAAACTATCGGAATAAAGACTGCGATGGTGGTTAGTACTGAAGCCGTAACTGCGCCGCCCACATCAGAAGTTCCTTTAATCGCAGCCTGAACTATAGACAAGCCTTTTTCTCGCTGGCGATGGATTGACTCTAGTACTACTATTGCAGAGTCAACCAACATTCCGACTCCCAAAGTTAACCCACCCAACGACATAATATTTAAAGAAACATCACTTCTATACATAAATATAAAAGTGGCAACAACAGACAAAGGTATCGCTGTTGTGATTATTGCGGTTAGTCTAAAATCTCTTAAAAATATCCACAGTACGGCTATCGCTAATAACCCACCTATCATCAGAGACTGTTTAACTTGGTCGATAGATTGTTTGATAAAACGAGATTGGTCAAACTGAATATCAATTGCAATCGCTTTACTCGACTTAGTTTTTAGTTTTCTTTTTAAATTAATTAATTCCGCTTTAACTGCGCTCGCCACCTCTACAGTATTTGCATCACCTTCTTTATAAAGTGAAATTAGGATCCCTTCTTTATTATTGAACCGTGTGATTTCTTCTCTATCTTTGCTTGCCCATAAAACTTCGGCCACATCACCCAAACGAACAGTCGCGGTGCCAGGTTGTGTAATTCTTAATTGACGAATTTCTTCAAGGTCATCGTACTCATTGAGCGTTCTTACCAACAGTTGCGTTTGTTTGTTTTTTAAAGAGCCGCCTGGACGATTTATATTTGAATTGGCAAGAAGTTGCTGAAGTTGTTGAGGGCTGATCCCCATTGCTGCAACTTTTCCTTGATTAATATTGATATGAATTTCTTCCTCTTCGCCACCTTGAATTTTGGCAGAGGCCACGCCTTCTATCCGCTCTAAAGACTCCTTAACTTCTTTATCACCCATTAATCTTAATTGGGTTAAATCTAATTCCCCACTCAAGCTTAGTTTTAAAATAGGATCGAGTGCAGGATCATAACGCAAAACAATAGGATTTTCTGCCTCTAATGGAAGTTCCAACCGGTCGAGTTTCTCTCTAATGTCCATTGCCAAGTTGGTCATATTGGCTTCCCAACCGAACTCTAAAGTCACTTCAGAAATGCCTGAACGAGATATCGAGTGTATTTGTTTTAATCCTTTTAACACGCCAACGACTTCTTCAACCGGGCGAGTAATCAATTGCTCAATTTCAGCCGGCGCTGCATTAGCATATTCTGTTTGAACAGTTAAAGAAGGATAACTCAGTGACGGCAATAAATTAATTGGTAATCTAGAAAAACCAACACTTCCAAATGCCAACACGGCTAACGCTACCATCAATATGGTAACCTTACGTTTGACAGAAAATTCGACCAGTTGCTGGATCATGAGTCTCTTCTCTTATTCTTGCCATTCTTCTTTTTTTTATCGCCGTCTTTATGACCTATTTGTAACTTATTTTTGTCTACCTCTTGAGATTCTTGTCCTGGCACAATAACTTGCAATAGGTTCCCGTCATTAAGGTTTCTTTGCCCCTTGTTAACAACTTTATCTTCAGCACTAATTCCCGAAATGACTTCCGTCTGTTCGCCTAACACATAACCAATTTCTACACTTTTACGTATGGCTTTATTCTCTTGCTCAACAAATAAATAATGAGCGCCACGTTCTTCTATTATTGCAACGCTTGGTAATAACATCGCATTTTCTCTTTTATCAGTGATCATTTTAATTTCGGTGAAATCACCCGGGCGAACATTCACTGGATACTCTTCTAATTTAACTGTTACTTTAATTGTGCCTGTGGCGGGATCAACTATCGGACTCACTAAATCAATCAAACCTTTGAGCGACTCCTTAGCACTATCTACCTGTAACTCAATCATTTGCCCCTTAGCCACACGGCCAATACGATTGGCTGGCACGTGAACTCGGACCAGCAAAGGATCGATAGACATTAAACGCATCAGTAAGTTACCTGTTGCCACATGCTCGCCTAAATCAACTTCTCGCCACACGATTCGTCCATCAAAAGGTGCAGAAATTCTGGTATAAGACAAAGCCAACTCAGCCAATTCTTTATCCGTTTGCGCTGATAAATAAGTATTATTGGCCGCTTCCCATTCGTTTGGTGAAACCGCGCCAGTTTTTTTCATCGTGTTTAAACGATTAAATTCTCTTTTGGCGCTATCCAATTTTTGTTGCGCCTGTTTTAAACGCAATTTTTGATCGTCGTCTTCCAACAATAATAATATTTCACCTGCTTTAACATCATCACCTTCCTCATGCAGAATTTCTCTGACAACCCCAGAGGTTCTTGCGTTAATGGTGGCGTCACTATTCGGCTCTAAAGTTGCTGTGGTGACATAATAAGATGCAGCAGTTCCGATTTCAGCTGTGGTCACCTCAACCGGAATAGATTTAGCCGGTTTAGCGCCTGCGCCTGGCGGGCTACCTGGTCCGCCTCTTTTACCTGGGCTATCGTCAGAACAAGCGCTCAACAGACCGAGAGCCAATAAAACTGAAACAAATAACTGAGAAGAAGTAACAGGCAGCTTTTTCATACGATTACAATCCTTGCTTTAAAATATAGATAATTTAGGTTGATATATTACAGCCAGAGCCGACAGTATTTTTAATGGCATATATTATCCACCAATTTGGCCTTTAGATGGGTCGACATTTACGTTTATTTACATTTTAATTTTTGAATATATTCAAAACAACTTATTGATTTTCGATACTTTTATCGCTAATTTACAGTTAAGAAAAATCGGCTCCTAATCAATTCTAGAAGGTAATTAGCTCATATGTCAGATTTAAACGAAAAGCACTTACATACGTACCAAGATGGCATTACACGTTGTTGGTGGGGAAAAGATGATAGGGATTACCAAGAATACCATGATGAAGAATGGGGGCACCCTACCGTCGATGATTACAAGTTATTTGAAAAGATTTGCCTTGAAGGGTTTCAATCAGGTCTCTCTTGGTTGACTATCCTTCGCAAACGAGAGAATTTTCGACAAGTTTTTCTCGATTTTGATTTCACTAAAGTGGCTAAGTTTGATGATAGCGATGTGGATCGATTGCTACAAGATGCTGGAATCGTTCGTCATCGGGGAAAAATTGAAGCTACAATCAATAATGCCAAGCGAGCGCTTGAAATAGTGGACGAATTTGGCAGTCTTGGCGCATATATTTGGGGGTGGGAGCCAAATACAAATGAGGCACACATTGGTAAAGGTGAGTACAATTACCCTGTACCCAGTATCACCAAAACCTCACAAGCATTAAGCAAAGATCTCAAGAAACGAGGCTGGAAATTTTTTGGGCCAACAACAGCTTACGCTTTTATGCAGGCGATGGGGTTGGTTAACGATCATATCGAAGGTTGTGCGAGCAGAAAAATCGTTGCAAACTTGAGGAAAGCGTTTAAACCTCCTCAATAGCTCGACTTGTGTATAACCTAACTTGTCATGAGCTGACTTTTTAATACTCTATTGCCAGACTCGATAAACGCTGTTGCATCACCAGAGCTTTAACTGCTTGGCAGTTTTGTTTTGACGGCTTGAACCTACTTACCATATCAAATAACTCTTGCTGGGTTTCTAACTCCCATACAAATAGCGGGTCACTTTCAACTTCAGACTGAATAGGGGGCTTGCTGTCCTCACCTTGTGCTGAGATAAATGTTAAGTAGGAACTCACTGTATTAAGCGAGAGCAAGCTTAAATCAAACGCACATCGGGTTTCTTTTTCATCAAATGATTCGAATAAACTCACCAAACCAGAACAAACGTCAATCGCAGGGTAAACCGCAAATATATCAAAATCGATATCCGCAGGAATATTCTGCTGCAGTTTTTCTAATTGTATTTCACTATTAAATTTGATCGGCATTTGAGAGAGTTTTTGCCAGATGATATCCAACTGATTATTCAGTAAATTAAACTCGCCAAATTGAGTCGCCTGTGAAAAATAGGCATAATTGGGCAGCATTCTTTGCAATAATGCTGCTGCAAAAACTTGTTGTTGCCATAAATTGAGAGAGTTTAAGTCAAGTTGCATCATTGCTGCCCTAGTATTTTTTACAATTTTAACTGTTATAGCCGTTTTATATAATCGCCAAACATTAGAGATTCTAAATCAGAGATACATCCCCATGCCACAAATATTTAATAGCCTTGAAGCTGAAACTCAGCATCAACGACACCAAATGCACGAAATCTGCCGTGTCTTTAGTCGTAGTCCAAGTAAGGGTAATCTTAAAAAGCTAAAAACCTATTTTAACCACTGTGGCGGTTCAGTGTTTATTGAACATGGATTTCATTGTGATTACGGCAATAAAATCAGCCTGGGCGAGAGAGTTTATCTTAATATTAATTGCACTCTGTTAGATGGCGGTTTAATCAACATTGGTGACGATTGTCTAATAGGCCCCAATGTACAAATATTAACCATTAATCATGCAACTTCGCCAAAAGAAAGGTTAATTAAAGCCAATTACGCTGATGATGTAACCATAGGCTGTAATGTTTGGATTGGCGCAGGCGCTATCATTTTACCCGGCGTGACGATTGGAGATGCCGCAGTCATTGGCGCAGGAAGCCTAGTTAACAAAAATGTTGAAGCTAGTTCTTTATACGCTGGCAACCCTGCCAAAAAGATCCGCGTTTTGGAAGAATAAATCTCACTCATTTTGAATTATGAAATCTAGTTCACCAAATTCAATTATTTTTATTAAAATTACGCCGTTTTCATACTCTTTTGGCTATAATCAATAACATCTAATTAATTAATCATAATATGAGTTTTGAAGTCTCACTTTCTAATGAACGATAACGTCCAACCTATTGATAAACATGAATTTATTCAGCGCTTATTCAGCGCGATATCTTCAGTTAACGATGAAAAAGATTCAAATGAGGGCATGATTGACGTTGCTACAGGTCAAAAAATCGACTCGTTGATTACCCCTTTATTAGAACAACAAGCTTTAGAAACGGATCACGATGTTATTTTTCCAAGTATGGCTATTTTGCTGAAACAACAACTTTTAGAGCAAAATTTAACGCTGTCTGATAATTTTTTTAGTCTAGTAAATTTAATCGATAAATTATTTGATTATATCTTGCTCGAAAAACATCTAAAAACCGACATAAAAAACCTCATTGGCCACTTAAGGGTGCCTTTCTTTAAACTAGCTTTAACCGACAAAGATTTATTTATTGAAACATTGCACCCTGCCAGATTATTTTTGAATGAGATGATCAAAGTCGGTTTACTCTGGTCTGCTCGTGATCCAAAAACTTTTGTTATTAAAGAACAATTAGAAACAATCATTCAACAGATCATTTCCAATAGCAGCAGCCAAAACGTCAACAGCGTATTTAATTATGCAGAAAAACAATTAAACCTGTTTTCCAGTGGATTAATCAAACGCGCTGAAATTTTTGAAAAACGCATTAAAGAATCAGAAGAAGGCAAAGCCAGAGCAGATTCTGCCAAAGTTTCTGCGAATGAAATATTAAAACAAGTTACTTGTAAAAAGAATATTCCCCTGTTTGTACTCAATATATTTCATGAAGCTTGGGAACACGTTATTTTTCTAGAGTTACTCAAAGGGATCAGTCAAGAACAAGGCGAAGCATTATCGATCGCTAAACAGCTACTTGTCAGTTTACAACCTTGCTCATCAGAATCTGAGCTAGAAAAATTCCAGCAACTTCGCCCAGAATTAATATTAAAACTCAAACAAGGTCTAGAAAAAACAACTTGCTCATATAATGATATTGAAAAGTTTATCCTGGCTCTCAATAATTATCACAATGATATTTTATCCAAAGCTAAATCTTTGATTGAAAAAGGTCCCGCTGAGGAAATAATTCGTTTAAAACCAACTGGCTCATTTGATATGCCACCTGTAGATGAAATAGAACAACAGGAGAAACAAGCTACAATCAATACTGCTGATATGGACATAGAC
>Ga0114899_1001676_pt1 | contig 12658 bp, 26 predicted proteins | sample MalvireepMed_215_FD_83497 | JGI IMG/M metagenome (GOLD analysis project Ga0114899, IMG submission 83497) | Marine viral communities from the Global Malaspina Expedition - Malaspina viral metaG DeepMed_215 | ecosystem: Environmental > Aquatic > Marine > Oceanic | place: Mediterranean Sea... | reverse complement strand
GTCAACTCCAGCATCTGATAACGACGAGTCTCCGCCACAGTTCTCACTGCCTTGGTCGGATAATGTCCCGGCTGATTCTTCTTAACCATTACTTAATAGCAATCCACGCCTTGAAGTTCATCCATTGCCATATCGTCTCATACTGATTAAATCCTGCACCCCGCAATAGTTCTTCGTTGCCCAATGACGTTAATGGAACCAACACTCCCTCCAGCGATAATCGCTTGCGGTCAATATCTTCTTGACTGTAACCATTGTCAGATTTCATCTGATAATAAGCATCAACCATCAAATTATTAATAGGATATTGACTGCCAAGAATCTTTTCGACCAGTATCAATGCCCCACCATCATCCATCTGTTCATATATATCACCGAGCACCCTGTGGCGATACTCAATAGGAATAAACATTAGCGAGAGAACGGAAAGGACTAGGCTCGCCTTGAAGCTAGGCATACCCTCACGCAAATCGTGCTGTATGATTTGCACATTCGCCTGTCCCTCGAATCGCTTCCGTGATTCAGCGAGCATAGACTCGCTGATCTCTATTCCCATCAATCGCGCATCCGGTATATTCACAAACGACATCAGAGCATCGCCTCTGGAACATCCTATATCAACAATGTCTGTATTGGGCCTCGCGAATATCATGCCTGTTCTATGCACTAATGCCCGCATAGCCTCATATTGCGGAATGGACCGTGAGAGCATATCGTGGAATACATCTGTGACAGTCTCATCAAACGCCCATCTCTCTGCCGCATATCCCTTGTCGGTTTTTAACATTTCTCAAGTATGTCCTCTCGGATAGTTTGGGCAATAGCACGAGCCATTAAGGGCGGTACAGAACGCCCCAAACGCTCCCAATCCTTGTCGTAAACTCCTGATAATTTGAAATCGTCAGGAAATGACTGGATGCGTAATACCTCCGGTATCGACAATCGTCTTTCATTATTTGGATGTAAGTAAGGAGCAGCCCTTCCAGCCTCTGCCAGAATCGTTGGAGAGGGTTTATCAAAAGATAGCCGCCTCATATTCATATATTTGTCATTGGATTTCCCAATCTTCATTCTCGGCAATTGAGCTTTATAGCTTGAACTAATCCCTTTGGTGAACCCGTGATTTGTAATACCTTGAATGGCGTCACGAAATGTATATTGATATGAGAATGGCTTGGGATACACAGGAGGTAAATCCAAGTCCTCTCGGACTCCCATAAAAATAACCCTCCGTCTAAACTGGGGAACTCCCAGCCATTGGGCATCAAGTACCTGTGCGTTCACTTTATAGCCCGTCTCTTTTAATCGGGCAAATATCTGCTTAAAATAACCTTTAGCCCTGCCTCTAATTAAACCCTCTACGTTTTCCCCAATAAATACCTTCGGCTGTACTCCCTCAATAATCCGTGCATATTCCCAAAACAAATCATCGGTCCTCTGCTTGGTGTCACTATATTTCTTAATCTGCCCCCATAGGGCTTCCCGTCTACCAGCCGATGAAAACGATGCACAAGGCGGTGATCCTTCAAACACATCAACCTCTCCCCTTGATAATCCCGATTCCCGTAGAATATCCTCTGGCAACACATCCCGAATATCCTTTGTATTTAACGGCACATGTGGATGATTTAGGCGGTAGACTTGTTGTGCTGCTGGTATAAACTCACTCGCCCATACCGTTTGGAATCCAGCCATCCGAAAACCCAGACATGTGCCACCGCATCCTGAGAATGTACTGACAACCTTGTAACCGTTGGGAGGCATCTCGGCAATTTCTGCCATAGCCGGAACTTTATAATTAGGCTTCAACAAGACCTCTCCTTACTACCGCATTATATGCAGAGATAGAAGACTTTCCTTTGGGGGCATATTTGGCCAACATAGCTTTGCCCACCGTTTCAGCAATCCCAGAGTCGCCCAGTTGTAGGTTGGTATGATTCTTTATCTGTAATGGATCTAATTCCGGGAAAGCTGCCCTGAGTACCTCTTTCTGTCGTGGTTTATTTAATTCCTCCCATGAGCGGTTAATCAATAGATCATATAATTGCTGACCCCAGAATGGGTCATAATAAGATATCCCGTATTCTTTGGCTGCCTTATAAATAACTTTCCTTTGCCCCAATTGACCGCCAAGAAAATATTGCTTGCGGAAACTTCGCAAACTATTGAGGGTATGCCGATAATGAATCATTCCTTTCTTTGACAAACAGAAGTACCCATCACATCCATGCCCCATTATTAAATGCCTAATATTAAGATTTGCAAGATACCGAATCATGTAGAGAATCGGATAGAAACACTCAATATCAGCTTTACCACGCAATCGATAACGGCTCATATTATCCAAGGTAGAATTAGTTATGAGATTTTCGTCTGTCGGTAGTAATACTGGAACAAACTCCAATCCGAAATACTGTGCGAGTTTCCGCGCGCCCTTAAAATCCTCAGACTCCCTGTCATCTAAGGTGAATGAGGAAACCGCCACATCACATCCCGCCTCTAATGCCGCGACAACAAGCGTAGAGGAATCTATTCCACCAGAGGTGGATATAACTACCCGTGGTATTCTTAATGCCCCCAGATACTCAATCAAATAATCTCTTATTTGTTGACTAACTCCATTCATAATCACACTTCGGACAACGGAAAGAAGTCTCTAGGTTCTCATCAACCTCTGGGAATGCCTCTGGTGACTCTATCTCCAATATGGCGGCATCGTTCATCTCCAAGACAGATTCCAACAATGATTGGATGCTCTCGTCAGTTATAGAGATACCATCCACCAATTCGCGTAAAGCCTCGGTGTCTGCCTCTGCCATTGATGCCAATGGGTCAAGGGTGCCAAGGATAATATCTGCCTCTGCCGCAGTAACATCGAGTATCAGCACAGGCACTTCCGAATCGGGTGTAGTCTCTGCCCTGAGATGACCATCCACCAACATCAGTCCCTCAGGCGTTTCTCTGGCGATTAGTGCGTCAGCATACCCAACCTCCGCTAACACGCCTCTGAGCGCGTCCTGTTGATGCTGTGGATGGGTTCTCCAGTTCTTGGGATTGGAGATAAGCTCCGACGCCTTGACCCGCCTGAGTTCTTTGATACGGTCTCTTATCTTCATGCTCACTTCCTATTCGCTCACCGGGCGGCGAGGATAATTCTCAACCTGATCTTACCACAGAAGTTTTGATATTTGTCAACACGCATTCATCGACCTGACCCTGATGATCGTGCGATTCTCCGCTCTCGTCTTGACCTTCGTGAACTTGGCCTCGTACTTGATAACGACATCGGGATTGTCGTCCTTCATGACACCAGCATCGACGAGTCCGTCGAGGTACGGACCACAGGCGGTCAGCAGACCATCACGGTCGTACGGCTTGTTACTGTAGTATTGCTCGACCTCTATCGCGACCGGCAGAGAACCGTCCCAAGCACCATTGATCTGCATAGCCTGTATGCCGAGATACATACCGGCCTCTCGCTCGTCCTTCCTGATCCTGCCGACCTTCTGAGCGGCCCATCTGCTGCGAACCCTGCCTAGACCGTTCTTCGAGAGTTCAGACTTTGGATGTACGAGCATGACTAGTTCGTTGATCATATGTACTCCTCGCGTTCTGCGTCTGTCAGGACACAGAGGTCGTTGATGATAGTAGTGGCTTCCGAGTCGAACCTGTATTCACTCCGGAGGTTAGCAATTGCGGGCCAGTCCTGATGGGTCCGTAGCAGCACTCTGGTACGTTCGATGAATGCGGCCCTGACCGGAGGCGAGACCGCGATGAACATCCCATTGAATCCTAGCTGGGTCATTCGTCTTCAGGTCCGAACGTAGCCGGGACACGTTGCCTCTTGAGAGTGAATATACCTTCTAGGTCAGCGTTCCTGTGCATTATGAGCCTAGCGTAAAAAGCCCTGTGACTGTTGGATAGTCTGGGCGATGACTCGTCATCCAGCGACGCGAACGACATCTCCCATCTAGCCCTCTCGTACAGTGCGCCGATACCGACGATGGACTCAGGACCACGACGCGAACGCCACTGTCTGGCGAAATATACGAGAGTCCTGTAGACCTCTGGATGCTCTTCGTGGAACTCCCAAAAAGCTCTCTCCAGATGGCCCTGTTCTCTCAGGTCCATCTCATACTGTGATGTTATCATATCAAGCCTTGATCTCCTTGATATTGGATTGATCAACTATCATGTCTCTCCTCTCTCCCTAGATCAATAATGGACACCCCCCTAAGGGGGTGTGTGTCCTATTTGTATTAATCTCTTGATCTGATCAACCGAGTAGGTCTATGTCCGACTTGATCTGCCATGCCCTGCCGTTCACACCATTCGCACCGTTCACAACAGCCGACTGGAAACGAGGGTCGTTGCTCAACGTAGAACTCAGGGATCTCTCGCCCACACCGAGTTCCTCCGCTAGATCTTTGAGCTTGCCGGGACCGTCTCGCAGGATGCCGTAGGCACGGTCACTCAGCTTCCCCAGAACGGACAGGTCAGTGTCCTCGGCCCTTATCGACTCTATCCTGATACCGTCGCTCCACGTCAGGCGGAACGACTTTGGTTCCAAGATCTTACCCACGTTCGTCTTCTCGTGGTACAGACCCACATCGACGAAATTGGCATTGGCACGCTGGATCTTCTTCACGTGATACACCGCCCGTGGGAAATTGGTCCAGTAGACCGAGCCGTAGGGTCCACCGCTGTCAGACTCGTTCTTCCTGACATGAGCGACGGATATCGTCGTGACAGGACGGTCCACTGATGACATGGTCCGCAGTGCGGTGAAATACTGGATCGTGGGACCGGCGAGTTCAGGGTCTCCGCCACATGCTGGACCGACACTGTCGACCACGACGAAACTTATGTCCAACTCCGATATCTGACGCTTGATCGACTGTATGTCCTGAGACAGAGGGGCAGAGCAGAAACGGTAATAGACCTTCCGCCCACCCTCGACACCGGCACCTGTCAGTAGATGTGCAGACCGTCGCCATGTCTCATCCCATGATGTCTCATAGTCGAGGATCAAGGCGTTGCCCCTGATGGACTGGAGACCGTCTATCGGCATACCGTTGTGGACCGTGTTGGCGAAAGCCAGTGCGAGGATGGACTTACCAACACCACCGGCACCGTACAGGACCGTGGGCATTCCTTCCCATGCTATGTCTGTGATGGTCTCGCGTGGCTCGTCAGGTGCCTCACGTTCGTTCAGGTCGATTATCGGTTCACCAGCCCGGATCTGCTGTAGACAGTAAAACGCCATCTGGGTCAGGCGATGCTTCCAGTCCTCGCGGTAGCTCACCTCTTTCAGGTCGGACAACAGGCCACGAAACGTCTTGGTCAGGCTGGTCCTTATCGGCTGCAATAGCTGGGGATTAGCCTCGCTGTGGTCGAATATCTCCACCTCAGCATCGACGTTGTAATCTCGGTGTTGATAGATACGACCGACCTTGATGCTCACCTGATCGGGCCATGAGAGACTATAGTCATCTCCATGCCTCTCGACCTGTGGCCGGGTCAACAACAGGGCTTTCTCGGTGACTTCCATGTCGGAGTCGTTCATAACAGCGTCCCCCCGGTCTTACCGCGGGGACTTCGTCTCGTCTCGTTGTAACCCACCGACTTCCTTATCTCCTCCCTGACTATCTCTCGGATCAGGTCTTCGGGCACGTCAGCGAACTCAGGGCGGCCCTCATAATGCTTGGTCAGCGAATCTCCTAGTACGGCAACGGCGGAGATACGATTGAGAGCGTCGATCCTGAGACACATCCCGTCCCAAGGATTACGACCGCTGGGCCGACTGCCACCCTCATCGTCTACCACCATCCCGACATCATGGATATCGCATCTCTCCTCACTGCAAACAAGATCACTCATTCTATGTCTCCTCTCTTCGTTTATCTCGATCTCAGATGAGTCCCCTACTCCTGACAACGTCGCCTGAGAGCACGCGGAACAGACCCTGATAGTCGTCCTTGTTCCTTCGCAAGTAATCAGCACCGTTCTCGTAACCGGCGTCTCCGAACCGCCTCCTGATGTCGTCGTCTGTGACACCTAGGTCCGAGAGCTTCACCTTCACGTCCTCGATATTACGAACGAACGGCTCGTTCGATGTGACAACGGCACCGGATCCGACCGCATGATCAACAAGGCCAGAGCCGGTTTTGTTGCCTTGAGGTTCCTTTTTAAGGGGTGGTGCAGAACTTTTAGGGGGAATCACATCAAAAGCCTTACCGGCACGGCTAAGAGCGCGTTCGTTGAGCATGTCTCCCCAGACACGGGCGATGCTCTCGACCTGATCCTCGGTGATGAGATTGCTGCCCTCCGGTGGCACATTACCCCACTGGACCGCAGTCATCAGGGCGGTCCGGTCATTGGAGATCATCTCCCTCTGGAGCATCAGGATAGTGGCGTTGTCCAGTTTCATCTCCACAACGTCCTCGCCGTTCGACGAGATCTTCTTGGGACTGGGTCCGTTCTCAAGGAACTTGACGACTTCCCATCGATAGTTGAAATCCACGGACGGATCACGTTTCTGACCGGCGTTCTGGCCTGACCTAGTGGGTTCCTTCAGGGCACCTCGACGTAGCACCGCCGTCGTGTTCCATGTCGGATGATCGCCTCCGCAGTCTTCCATCCAACCCTCCGGGTCTGCCTTGGGGCATCCGCTGGCGGAGGCTCTGATGGTGGATTCAGCATCCGCTATGTCCTCCCTGTGACCACGGTACGGCTCCACGAACTGACTGATCCCCGGCACCTTCATGATCACGTTCACCATAGGCCCACTGGCCTGACCGAGACCGTGTACCTCCACCAGTTCCTCTCTGTCTGTCTGTGTCGTCATCGTTCTCTCCTTCCGGTGGCTTCGAGCCACTCATCCTTGGTTGCTCTCTCGAACTCTTTGATGGTCACCCTATGGCGACCGACCAGCCTAGCACTATCGACTATCTCTCTCTGTCTGGTCCCAAGCTCTCGGAGCTTGCGGCCCTTCGACATGTTCCATGAGGCAGGGACATCGACCGTCTCCTGATGCGCTGGCTCATAGATCCCTTCCAGATCCAGCGGACCGACAAGCTCCTCGGTGATCAACGCGGCTAATATCTCAGGACGGTACTTGACTCCGCGCTCCTCTACGAACACCGCGTGGTCCTGCGTCTTCCTCATCGTCGCGCCCTCGGATTCCATGAACTCCAGCACACGCCTCTCCAATTCCCACTCCGCTTCTTTCATAGCGTCGAGTCGCTTCCTGACATCGTGCAACTGTCCGACCATCTCGTCTATGTCTAGGTCTGTCTGTGCGATCATCTCATCCCCCTTCTGTCTTATCTTTGACAACTACGCCTCCGCCTTCGGCTGTTCGGTGGAACGGCTTCTCGATCAACCATATCTCCCCACCAGCCGGAGCACCCATCATAGGCACCTTCCGACATTCACCCAGCAGACCCTTCAGGATTAGCTGGTGGACCCTCTGTCGGGTCAGGCCGAAATACTCAGCCGCCTCAGTGACGGTTCCCCAGTTCGGATTGCTCATCTCTACCTCCTTTCTATCGTCTATCGTACCAGATTATTTGATAAATATGAAGCTACATCGCCTCTACGTTAGCCAGCGTTAGCATCCCGCCCCGAATGCCGTCAGGATAGAACCGAATCCGGTCGAACGACTGCCTGACGTAGAACGGACCAGACATGTCATTCCCAACGCCTGATGCTAGGCTCCATCTGGATCCGTGGCGTTCTCTGACCACTTCACCCATCAGGTCCACGACCCGGTCGAACTCACTGCTGTGCAGAAAGTTAGGCCCTTTTGCTGCACGCTGGAACCCTGCCAACCTGTTCTCCGTGTCAAACTCTTTCATCCTGATACTCATTGTCTATATCCTCTCTCTCGCCATTTTCCTGATTTCAACGGCTGCTTCATAGGCTCCGATCTCCTCATGTATCTCAGCCGCCCTCTCGATCTTGGCAGCGACAGCGGCCACCTTCGCCTCCCACTCTGCGGCCTTGCATCCAACCCGATGGAACTGCTGCTCAAAAATCAGACTGTAGACCATACCGCATTCGTCACACATTGCTCTCTCCTTCGTTCCTTGATCTATTGTCAATCTACCAGTCAGAGTAGAACGTGAAATCAAAGCTGTAGTAATGCTCAAAGCGTACATGGGGAGCAAATTCGAAAGTCGATTCCAGTCTCCTGTCGTACAACTTGTACCCCATCTCCTCGCCCCATATGTTGCCACCGCCGCCACCTATAACGGCCCACTCATATGGCCCATCTTCCCAACTTATCTTCCAGTGATTAACCACTCTATTGTCAGACCTTCGCACCTTTTCTTTTGTGATATAGGCGGTTTCGGGTGCGCCGCCAGCCTTGGCCTCTCGGTTCACTGCCCTCAACATCTGCCCCGCCTGTCCCTTCGGTGTCTTCGCGTCTATCCTGTGTGCCATCGTTGTCTCCTTCTCTCTACTTTTCTACTAGCTGCGGAAGTGAACCGATGATTTCGCAGTCTGGTAGTGTGCGAAATCTAGGTCTATGCACGCTGCCTTCTCTTCCTGCTCGACTTTGGAACGAATCTCTGCCAGCAAGTAGGCTAGGTCGTATCCGCTCACCTTGCCCAAGTCCTCGTCTCTGTCTGATGCCAACGCCTGACAGCCCTTACTTATCTCTTTCAATAGTGCAGTTCTGCCCTCGGCTATCTTCAGGTTCTCGGTTGCTTTCTCGATTTCTGTGTTCATCTCTCTCTCCTTTTTTCTCCGGGTGCAGGATTTAATATATACAATCCTACACCCCTAGTTGATAATTGTCAAGCCTTATGCGGAACCGCATCTATGCTTCTTCTAAATCGTCTCCGAAATACTGGATGATGTGGTCGGGCATCTCATGGCTCTGGAGCCAGTTCAGCGCATCCCCACGTTCCAATGGCCTGATGCCATACGACCCGGTCATTTCGCCGAACCCATCAGACTCATTCCACTGGGACATCGGACCGCCTCTGCCAGCGAGGAACCAGTTTCCTTTCTTGGTCCGATACAGCGTCTCCGTGTACCAGTTGTAGTCGTTGACCGGTATCGGCGCATCGTAGAACGCAATCTCCTCGGCTTTCGTCGTGTCATACACCTTCTTGTCCCAGACCCTGATCATATCTCTCTCCTCTCTGAACGTAGTTGACGTTTGGCTCCCTGCTTGCACGAACATCCACATCTCATCTCTCCATCGGTCTCTATCTCGTCACACAGATGGTCGGCTAACTCGCTGCCCAGATCGACCATCATGAGATCCTGTTCCTCGCCCTGAAGACCCTCATCGTAGGCTACTAACAGACACTCATCACAAACCTCATCGCCAACGCGATTCCTAGGCTCGACCTCGCGAACGGCTCCACTGACTGTTCCGTCGTCATACCATTCATACTTCTTCCCTACTTCGTACTGAGTCACTCTCTCTCTCCTTTCTATAGTTCCTGCTTAAACTTTTCTAGCTGGTCGTGGTCCCTGTGAACCGAAAGGTGAATCCGTGTTGCTGGGCTGTTCTGGCGAAAGCGAAGAATCTGGCTTGGTCATCGAAGTCGGTGAAAGTCCTCGTGAAGTTGTTCGTCAACACCTGACCTATCCAATTGGTGTCTTTACTGGCTCTAGTGCCTTGAGGTTCCTTTTTAAGGGGTGGTGCAGGGCTTTTAGGGGGAATCACATCAAAAGCCTTTCTCCTGTGCTGCCTTGGTTCACAGGATCTCCTTGATTTATTTCTGGTTTTCGGGACATAGATCCAAGGTCCAATCCTCTGATGCGCCTCCGCCGCCATGCCACACTTCCCCTTTCTCTAGGGCCGCTGAAACTTGGGCGACGTAAGATTTGTCCAGTTCGTTGCAGATAACGAAATCTCGTAGTGGGCCGGTCCACTCATTCTCTGTGCCACGGTTCAGGATCACGATGCGATTCAGGTGCCGATGGTCCGAAGCCTTCTGCTGGAGCGACCAACCAATATCGTCGTCCTCGGTGCCGATGGTCCGAAGCCGGAAGAACTGCTTACACTGGTCGCATCTCCTACTGCCCGGAACCTGACCCCACTCGGCCCATTCGACCTTGCCACCACAGTCAGGGCATGGCGGTAGCGGTATCGACCACCAAGCATCGGCTGGACCAACCTCACCGAAGATCGTCTCCTCTCCGGTATCCTCAGACACTAACATAACCTTAATCATTGATTGGCTCCTCACCCGCCTGACATGGCAACGCATGGACAGTCGCAAAGTCGCAAATACGCAGAATCACTAACCATGTAGTTCTCGAACGCCTCACAATCATGCTGACCGACCGGACTGTTCCTTGAGTTCCAGCATCGACCACAGATTTTCAACTCTGCCGTTGCGACTTTGACAGGGTCTAAAAACCTTGATTGGTCACAAAACCGCATTCGCCATACACCCGTCCAACTCTCTTTATTCACAGGTGCTCTCCTCTCTCGACTGCCTCGACGACATCTCCGATCGTCGTCTTCCAGTCCCAGTACTTGTCTCTCTCGACCGCAGGAACTCCCGGCATGGCATCGACCGATTCCAACTCGTCTAGGCTGAAGTAACCGAACTCAGGGAAATCCCCCTCGACGAAACCGTAGAACCTACGCTCCCGTGGATCGTACTCTGTCGCGTACCAAGACCAGCCGGTCCAAGGACTGAAGAACTTAACGTGGACCCTAGCCTCATGGCTGTCTTTCTCAGACTCCCCTAAATCCGGTATCCTCTTCTCTATCTCTTTCGTCATCATTTTCATCTCTCTCTCCTTTACGTTATGTGATTGACTACGTGACGACCTTGGGCCAGTCCGGCGGTCCGCCAGTCGGCAGGGCACCAGTTCTCGGTTTCGCCGCACCGCCAGCAGATGACGCTGGCCTTGCGACCCGCCCGCCTTTCGGAGGAAACTGCGGCCTCGGCTTCGACCAGTGATCGATAGCCGGTTGATAGGCCCGACTCGCCGTTCGGGCTAGTCCAGCGGTATTGGTAGAATATGGTCATCTCTCTCTCCTTTATCCCTTAGTTCCTCTAGCTACCTACGTGGATTTCTGTGATTCCTAGTTCTTTGCCCTTCGCTATTGCCTTGGCTTTGACTTCTGTGTAAGTCCCGAATCCCTCTTCTACAACTAGCTCTTTCTGGTTTAGGAACCGGAGGAACATCCAGTGTCCAATAATTTTATCTCCACTTAGCGAGACCATTCCGCTGGGGCTGCGTCCGTGAACCAATCGGAAGTTGGTGGTGTTGACTGTGACTTTCATCTCTCTCTCCTTTTTTCTCCGGGTGCAGGATTTAATATATACAATCCTACACCCTTGTTTGATAATTGTCAATAGGTATTTCTTGCTGATTTACTTCTGATTTTCAGACGCTGCCAAAAATGCCTTGACGGCTAGGACATGGCAGCACTCTGGTCTGTCGTTGTTCCTATCTGGCTGGACTTCTGACGCCGGCCATTCGACTACATGGTCCTGACAGGCCCAGAGACCGTTACGGTATCGATAGACCGCTGTGCCTGTCGGCGGTCCAAGACCACGGTCGTGGTACATGTATACACCGTCTGCGGTCTGTGTGACTTTCTTGGTCGCGTCAATCATCTCTCTCTCCTTTATCCCTTATATACCCTATTCGTAGGAACGATAGAATGACGCTCCACATTTTGAACAGAGCATGTATCCACTGGACCTGTACCAACCATGCCCACGAATGCAACTGGATGGAGTTAGATGGACACGGTAACCGTGATTACACTGAATAATGTTGTTGTACTGGTCCACTTGCTCTTTGGTGCAAACTGTCTTTTCTGTTGCCATCTCTCTCTCCTTTTTTCTCCGGTGTCATGCACAATCCTATCATCTTGTTTGATAATTGTCAATAGGTATTTAGCCTGATTGTGAAATTGCTCTGAAAAAGGAACTCCGCTATGTCTGGTGATCAACCATAGACTTGGATGAGATGGGTCCAAGCCCGACAGAGCGGAGCGAAAAGAGAGAGACTAAGCGAGTATACCAGACTGGCTGCGTTTCGTCTTGCGCTTCGGAGATGTACCGACACCGTCGTCCCAATGCTCGACACACCAGCCGTTCGCCAGCCAGACCCTCCAGCTGCCACACACATCAGCGCGGCGGCACGCACCGAACGACTCGTCGGGGAGGATGACGTTAACGTGGGAGGGGGCGGAACGTACTGGTGGCTCTACCGCAGGATTCGCAGACCCCTTTGACCATGCGGGCGTTGGGCTGTGCGCTTTCGCCATAACCTGTCCTCCTTGACCGAACGCGGGCCTTGCACCTGACACACCAGACGTTATCGTGCACGGCGGCGAGGGACGCCAGAGCCGTGGATATAAGCGACGCAAATCCACTAAGCATCAGACGTTATCACGTCTTTGGCAAGGGCTATGATGCCCGCTATGCAGCCTACCGTGACTTCCGTTAGGCCTGCTCTGATCGCCAAGACCGCGATGACTCCGAGGAGCGCGAGTGCCAAAAAAACCTGTGGCCGGAACCGCCTTACCAGATCCCGTATCGCCTCGGTCATGCTGTGCCACTCATGTGGTAAATCATATCACTGCGGTCAATAGGCTGGGACAGTGGTCTCGCCCAGCTTCGATTTATCAAGAACCCAAAACTGGGAATATCCACCGCTGGCC
>Ga0114899_1001671_pt1 | contig 12682 bp, 7 predicted proteins | sample MalvireepMed_215_FD_83497 | JGI IMG/M metagenome (GOLD analysis project Ga0114899, IMG submission 83497) | Marine viral communities from the Global Malaspina Expedition - Malaspina viral metaG DeepMed_215 | ecosystem: Environmental > Aquatic > Marine > Oceanic | place: Mediterranean Sea... | reverse complement strand
TTTTCGATGGCGCGGGCCTGGGCGTCAAGCCGATTTCGGAATTCGGTTCCAAGCGCTTGGTGCGCAAGGCCATCCAGTACGCGATCGACAACGGACGCGAATCGGTGACCCTGGTGCACAAGGGCAACATCATGAAGTTCACCGAAGGCGCGTTCCGCAGCTGGGGTTACGAGGTGGCGCGCGAGGAGTTCGGCGAGGTCACCATCACCGAGGAGCAGCTCTACGGCGAGTTCAAAGGCAAGGTTCCGGACGGTCGGATCGTCGTCAAGGACCGGATCGCCGACATCATGTTCCAGATGATGCTGCTGCGTCCCGAGGAGTTCGACGTGCTCGCCACGATGAACCTCAACGGGGATTTTCTCTCCGATGCGATCGCGGCCGAGGTCGGCGGCGTCGGCATCGCGCCGGGCGCCAACATGGCCGACCATGTGGCAGTGTTCGAGGCGACGCACGGCACCGCACCCAAGTACGCCAACCTCAACAAGGTCAATCCGGGTTCGCTGCTGTTTTCGGGCGTGATGATGCTGGAGTACATGGGCTGGCAGGAAGCCGCGGACCTGATCACCCTGGCCTATCCGGAAGTGGTCACCGACGGCATCGTCACCTATGATTTCGCTCGCCAGATCGACGGCGCCACTGAAGTCGGCACCTCACAGTTCGCCGATGCGCTGATCGAACGCCTCCAGGGCGGTATCGATCTGGACGCGAAGCGGCGCGCGCAGCAGGAACAGTTGATCAAGGAGCGCAAGCAGCGCGAAATCCGCCGTCTGCTGCAGCCGATGGAAGAACTGATCGCGACCGGCAAAGTGCCCACCTCGGTGCGTGACCTGATGACGCGCTCTCTGATCACCGTGACCGACGAGGAAAACGTGGAGACCGCGATGCACGTGATGGCGGATGCGGGAGTCTCCAGCGTGGTGGTGGAGCCGGACGCGAATGGCGCCTGGGGTATCCTCACCAAGCGCGACATCGTCACCAAAATCGTCAATGGCGACCGGAATCCGGCGACCACCAAGGTCGGCGAGATCGCGACGAGGCCTGTGGTCTCGGTCGCGGCCGAAGCGTCTGTTCGGGAGGCGGCCAGCCTGCTGTCGAGCCAGAACTTCTCACGTCTGACGATCGAGGAAGGCGGGCGTGTGATCGGCATGATTACCGAAGACGATATCTTCTCCACGGTGGAGCGCTTCGGCTGGTCCGAGTGAGCGGTGTCGCCACCGGGCGGCCACCTCGGGCGCGCAAAACAAGAATATTCTCGTACTCAGGAGTGTCAGATGGCCTTGCCCAAGATTCTGGAAGGCCGGCTCAGCCTGCCGGTGGTGTGTTCGCCGATGTTCATCGTGTCCAACCCGGACTTGGTGATCGCGCAGTGCAAGGCCGGCGTCGTCGGTTCATTTCCGTCGCTCAACGCACGCCCCGCAGCGATGTTCGAGCAGTGGCTGCAACGCATCAGCGCCGAGCTCGAGGCGCACAGTCAGGCGCATCCGGAGCAGCCCACAGCGCCATTTGCAGTCAACCTGATCGTGCATCGGTCCAACGACCGTCTGCAGCATGATCTCGAGCTATGTGTGAAGTACAAGGTGCCGATCGTCATCACCTCGCTCGGTGCGCGCAGTGACGTCAACGAGGCGATTCACAGTTACGGTGGCATCGTGCTACACGACATCATCAATGACCGTTTCGCGCGCAAGGCGATCGAGAAGGGGGCCGATGGCCTGATTGCCGTCGCTGCCGGCGCCGGCGGGCACGCGGGAACGACTTCGCCATTCGCGCTGGTGCAGGAAATCCGCGAATGGTTCGACGGCCCGCTGCTGCTGTCCGGTTGCATTGCCAACGGCCGTTCTGTGCTGGCGGCGCAGGCCATGGGGGCCGATCTGGCCTATATTGGCTCGGCTTTCATCGCGACCGACGAGGCCAACGCGATCGGCGACTACAAGCAGATGGTGGTCGATAGCCACGCAGCGGACATCGTCTACACGAGCCGATTCAGCGGAGTGAACGGCAACTACCTGAAACCTTCGATCGCCCGCGCCGGGATGGACCCGGATAACCTGGCCGATGGTGACGCCAGCGCAATGGACTTCGGTACAGCCGAAGTGAGCGACGGTACGGTCGGCCCCAAGGCCTGGAAGGATATCTGGGGTTGCGGGCAGGGGATTGGAGCGATCAAGGCGATCGAGCCCGCCGGCCAGCGGGTGGAACGCCTGCTACGCGAGTACCAGGCTGCGCGCCGGGCGCTTTGCGGCTGAGCGCGTTCGGGGTTCGGCTGAACGAGGCCAGCGTCGCGAGCAGCCAGCCGCCCAGCAGCGGCACCGCACACAGCGTCATGGCCAGCAGCAAGGGGCCGATGCCGGCCTGTCGGATCGTACCGATCTGAGTTTTGACTCCAGCGCGGCCATCGCCATGCACAGCACAAAGTTGTCCGCCTGGGCGATCGTGTGCAGCCATGCGGGCGGCAACGGCGCGAGCGAATTGAGCAGGCCGGCCCCAACGAGCAGCAGCGCGAACCAGGGAATCGTGATCGGCGAGCGGTCGGCAGCGTTGTCGGGACCCGCGCGGCTGCCAAGTGGAGCGACGGCAGGATCAGAAGCGGCGCCAGCAGGATCACGCGCAGCATGTTTTCGATCACGGCCGTTTCTGCGGTGGTCGCGCTGTCCGCCTGAGCGGCTGCCAGTACCTGCGCCACTTCGTGAATCGTTGCGCCCGCGTACAGCCCGAAAGCGTGTTCGCTCAGCCTGAGATGCGGAAAGAGCAGCGGGCAGATGACCTTGCCGATGCTGTGCGTGCGCAGCGGCCAAGGATGTCGGCGTCGCGGAACTGCCGGAGGCAGTCACCCGGGCACTGGTCGAGGTGTGCCGCCTAAACCTGCTTGAGATCGGAAATCAGGCAAATTTCAGCCGGGCCCTGTATCAATTGGAGCTGGCAAGACGGCCGCGCTCGCCCGCTTTATGCCGATTTCTCGAATTGCCGGAGATCCTGTGAAAGCAGACGAGACACTGCAGAGGTCTCAGGCCTCTGCCCGGCTTAGGCAGATTCAAGATTAAGCGTTCAAAAAGTTCGGTAAACTATGCGGAATTTCTTCGAATTTGGCGAAATTGTCACTACCTTTTACTTTGTGGTAAATGGGTGTAAATAACAGGAATGAGTCCTCGGCGGGTCGGTTAGAGTGGCCCAGCGTCGTAGCCCTTACTTTGGTGGTGTAGCGGGGCGAGTTGCGGACGTTCGATGGTCTGCCAACCGCTGAACGTGGCCGGACTGGATGCAGGGAACGCAAGGGTGTCATTGAGCATGACGGACAAGCGAGAGCGGCTGGAGCAGGAGGTTTTCGACCTTTTCGGCATCCAGCCAGGGACGACCGACTACAATCTCTACCGTATTGCGCGCCTCGCGGCGCTGGGCACGTCCAGCCGTTATTCCGTAATCACGATGTTCGCGCCCAGCGGAACGCTGCCGGTGGTCGCCTATAACGTCAATCCGGACGAAGTCGACTTGTCGATGTTGTCGTCGTGCCAGGTCGTGCAGCGGACCGGGCAGGCCGTGTTCGCCGCCAGTCCGTCGGGTGTGATCAGGCGGAGCGAGCCGGATATTTCAGGCGATCTGCTGGAGATCGGCAGTGTCGCCGCGGTGCCGGTCTATGACGCCGGCAAGAAGGTGGTAGGCGCCTTGTGCGTCGCGCGTTCGCGGATTCTCTCCGACCTGGATGCGCCTACCATCAAGACCATCCTCAACGACTGCGTGCGCCTGGTCGAAGATTCCATGGGCATGCGTCGTGACGCCATGCATGACGGTCTGACCGGTCTCTACAATCGCAGAACCTTCGATCAGCAGATCGAGGTCGAATGGCGGCGTAGTCTGCGCGACCGCTCGCCGATGAGCCTACTGATTCTGGATATCGACGAATTCAAGGCATTCAACGACGCCGCCGGACACATCGCCGGCGACAATGCCCTGAGGCGGGTTGCCTGCGCGATCACGCAGCGTGTCCGCCGTGCCGGTGATTTCGCCTGCCGTTTCGGTGGCGAGGAATTCGCGGTGATCCTGCCCTCGACCGACATCGAAAGCGCGTTGCTGATGGCGCAGTCGATTCGTGCCAATGTCGCGGCCGCCGAGATCGAGCACCCGGCACACCCGGACGGCCCCGGTCGCAGGGTCACGGTGTCCATTGGTGTGGCCACGGTCGACGAACGCCACTTCGAATGCTACTCGCCGGAACAAATGTTGGCTCTCGTCGACAGTGCGCTGTATCGCGCCAAGGCCAACGGCCGGGATCGTGTCGAGGCCGGCACCTGGGACGCGTTCCCCGAAACCAGGCCTGGCACGGAAACGGCGGAATCATCGTCGGTCGGTCGTAACCGCTTTACGCGCAAGCAATAGTCCCTTCGCCGCTGCCCTTCGCAGCTGTTGTACATACTCTGGCATTGCATTTGCTGCTGTCGGTTCTCAAACAAGGACGATAGGCGCGCACGCCGCGTGGCTGGGAACGACCGGGATGGCGTACCAAAATTCGATGCAGTGGCTGATCAGCGGCCTGATTGCACTGCATGTGCTGGCCTTGGCCGCCTGCGGTTCCAGTTCGCCGGATGGCCCGCCGGGTGACCCCGGCACGCCGGGAAATCCTCCGGGCAGTGGTTCGGAAGCACCGCTTTTCGAACTGATCGAAGCCACCATGGCGGATGTGCATGCCGCCCTTGCCGGCGAACAAGTCACCGAAGACGGCGATCCGCTCACCTGTGTGGAGCTGACCCAGCGATATATCGACCGCATTCTTGCCTACAACAATGCCTTGCAACCGAGCGGACTGCTACCGATACGCGGCGTGCTCTACATCAACGACAACGCCATCGATCAAGCCGAAGCGCTGGACGCGCTCTATCAGCGCGACGGCGGAGTCGGCGAACGCTATCTGCACTGCATGCCGGTCTTGCTCAAGGACAACTACGATACCTATGACGCACCGTCCACCTCCGGCTCGTATTCGATGCTGGGACACCGCGCCGGAATCGATGCCGAAAGCGTGCGCGGCCTGCGCGCCGCCGGCGCACTGATACTCGGCAAGGCGAATCAGGACGAGTTCGCCTACTTCACCACCGGCATATCCAATCGCGGCATCCAGGTCAGCAATCCGTACAACACCACGCAAAGTCCGGCGGGTTCGTCCTCCGGCACCGGCGCCTCGCTGGCGGCCAACTTCGCCTTGGGCGGCACCGGTTCGGACACCTGTCAGTCGATCCGGCATCCGTCCTCGGTGGAAGGCCTGGTCGGCATCCGTCCCAGTCTCGGCGTGGTCAGTCAGCACGGCATCTTTCCACTGTCGCACGCGCGTGATACCGGCGGGCCGATGACGCGCAGCGTGCGCGATTCCGCGCTGATGCTCACCGCTATGGCCAGCGTCGATCCGCGCGACGCCCGCACCCTCGAGTTTCCGGAGAGTGCGCGACCGCAGAGCTACACGCAGTTCCTGGATCGCGAGGTCTATGGCGTGGCTGGCCGCAACATCGGCGTGCTGCGCCAGCTTGGCAGCAACACCGAACCCTACGGTACCGGTGCTCAGGGCGAACTGATCGAGGCGGCGGCGCAGAAGATGGCCGAGATGGGCGCCAACCTCTACGACATCTATCTGCCGGACTTCACCAGTCGCGGCGCCGGCAACCAGAACTACGACGTCGGCGACTACTTCAATACCTTCGAACTCGAAGGCGGCAGCAGTGCCCGGCACTGTCTGAGCAGCCTCAACTCCGGCAGCTCGAACGGGCGCGAGGCCTGTGTCGGAATCGACGGAATCCTCGAGACCGGCCGCGTCGGCCTGCGCTCGGTGGCCCTGGTGATTTCAGCCGCTCTTGGCGATCCGGATCAGCCCGGCACCGAGGAAGAGTTGACGGCGATGGACCAGGAACGTGCCTACGTCGAAGGCATCATGGATGCCCTGATCGACGAAGCGGGCGCGCCGGTTCTGGACGCGCAGGGCAATCAGGTACGGCTCGACGCCTTCCTGCTGTCACCGGGCCCGACCGGCGGGCGCACCTGCGATCTGGGCTCGACCACGCACATGGGTTCGATCGTGGTGCCGGTGGGCTTCGACGACAGCGTCGGCGTGCCGCGCGGCATGGAAATCTTCGTGCGCCGATTCGACGAAGGCAATGGTATCGGCATCGCCTATGACTACGAGCAGGCCACGCTGCACCGTGCGCCGCCGGACATCGTGCCCTCCGCCCTCAGTGAGATTCCCTTGCTGGCGGAATTCAATGAACGCCAGCAGCTGGCTCTGATGCAAGCCGGGTCAGTGGCGCCGGAAGACCTGCCGCTGGATGTCTACCTGCAGGCATTGCAAGAGCTACTCGGCGTCGAGCCGTAGCACTATGCAATCCTGGTAAAAAAGTGCCAGCGGTATTCAGCTACATGTCCAGCACCAAGCGCAGCAGGGACTAGACCTCATCGCTTGCAGCTGACGTAGTAGTGGTTGTCTCCCTCATCCAGGCACTCGTCGACCAAGGCAAGTCCAGCCTTCGCAAGGATGGCCTCGTAGGCCTGTGCGCCCAAGGATCGCGACTGCTGCCCGGTCAATACATCGTCCCAGGTACAAGCTTCTGCCGGCGAGGTGAACAGAAAGCGGCCACCCGAGTTCAATGTCTGCGCAACTCGAGCGATGAACTTGCCCTGCCTGTCGGCCGGCAACAGAAACATCAAGCCCACGGCAAGCACCGCGTCGAATTTCCGGCCGAAAAAATTTGAATCTTCGACCGCTTCACAAACCACATGCGCGTGAGGAAAGCGGCTGCGAAGCGCGGCAGTCAGACTCGGCGAGGCATCGACGCCATAGACGACGAATCCCTCGTCCATCAATGCCGCCGAGATCGGCAGGCCATGACCGCAGCCCAGATCGAGGATCGCCGCGCCGGGTTTGAGTGATCGAGCCCAGGTCTGGACCGTTGTGATACCAATGCCGGACTGTTCGCGTCGCCTCATGTATTCGGAAGCAATGGCCTCATAGCCGTTTGAGGGATCGCGATCAGTCGGGGTCATCGGCACGCATGCGGGATAACCGCTGGTTAGATTTCAGGCTCATCCTGCATTCGATCGGCGAATTGCTGCAGCAGCCGACTGCCGTGAATGACTGCCACGATAAGAATGCGACGGTCCTCGACACGATAAATCACACGATAGCTGTCGACGAAACGCTCTCTGATGCTTGCTTGACCAAGTTCTGGAACAACACGGCCCAGCTCTGGCTGCTCGGCAACCGATTCCGCTGCGTTGACGATTCGCGATGCGACCGCCGTGGCGTACCAAGGCGAGTCTCTATTCGATATAGCCGGCGATGGTTTCAACGTCTTCCAGTGCCTCTGGCGACCATTCTAAGCGGAGAGCCATTTATCGAGGCGCTTTTTTGCCTGATCATGTGGGATTCCACCCTCGATCTCAGCCCGATCTGCACCTTTTCTTATTTTTTCAAGGACATAAAGATGGTATTGGATGTCCTCATAGGTGCTGTCCTCAGGCAGGGATTCCAGCATTGAAGCAACTTCAGCTTTCGGGCTAATCATGGCAACTGCTCACTGGTGATGCGCCTTGCCGATGCTACCACCGGTTGGCCTTTTAAAATCTAACGCACGGCTAGGCAATTGGCTCGCATAGCGCTTGCTCTTTGGACAGCAGAAGCGTCCTCAGAAATAGATTTTCATGGGATTTTCCACCATCGTTCAGGAACTGTTTCAAAGCGTCGATGTAGTCCCACAGAACTCTGCGCCACCTGAACTGACTTTGATTGAGGACTTCTTGAAGAACGAGTGCCATTTCGATAGCCCCGCAAGCACCGGTTTTCCAAAAAAGTCCCGGCTTATCCTGGATCGGATGGCTTGGGTGACTTTCTTATCAAATCAGCGGCTTCACGCAACACCCAGTCCACGGCCCACACGATTGATCGCGAGGCGCTCAACCTGCTGTAACAGCCGTGTCATGGCTTCCCATTAGGGTTCGCGCCGCGCCGCCGGCTGGCGGCATTCGGTCAGCGCCGCAAGGCCAAGGGAGCCAGAGATGCATCGAATTCTTGCCGCCATCGTGGCGGTCTTCCTTTTCGTGCACGCGGGTTTCGTGGGGGCCCAATCGAGTACCTCGGTGTTGTCGGGGCGTGTGCTCGACCAGTCCGCGTCGCTTGGATTCGAAGGTGCGCGGGTATCGATTCCGGCATTGAATCGCGAAGTGGCCACGGCGCGTGACGGTCGATATCGGTTTCTGGAACTGCCGCCCGGCCACTATGCGGTGCGCGTCGAATATCTTGGGGCCGATTCGCAAATCCAGGAGGTCGACCTGACTGCCGGAGCCAGCGCGTCGCTGGACTTCAGGCTCGGTGCGAACGTGGCCCTGCTCGAGAATGTGCTGGTGATCGGCCAGGCTGCGGGCCAGGCGGCCGCGCTGAATCAGGAATTCGCGGCCGACAACATCAAGAATGTGATTTCGGCGGACGCGATCGGCCAGTTCCCCGACCAGAACGCTGCGGAATCGCTGCAACGTGTATCCGGTCTTTCGCTGGCGCGCGACCAGGGTGAGGGTCGCTTCGTGGTGATTCGTGGCATCGACCCTTCATTGAACACCACCACCATCAACGGCCAGCGCGTACCGGCGCCGGAGGATGATTCGCGCCAGGTGAATCTGGACGTGATCTCTTCGGACCTGCTGGAAGGCATCGAAGTCACCAAGAGCGTCACGCCGGACATGGATGGCGATTCGGTGGGGGGCAACGTGGAACTCCGAAGTGCGACGGCCTTCGATCGCGGCAACAGCCTCAACCTGCGCGCCGAGGGCAGTTACAACGATTTGCGTGAGGAATGGAGCCCCAAGCTCGCGTTCAGCGGCACGCGGCTGATCTCCGAGCAGTTCGGTGTCGCGGCTGCACTGAGCTGGTTCAGCCGCGATTTCGGTTCCGACAACGTGGAAACCTCCGACGGTTTCGATGATCTGGAGACCGAAGACGGCGAGGAGTTCCTGGGCCTGCCCGAGGTCGAGCAGCGCGACTACACGATCACGCGCGAGCGTCTGTCGGCCGCGCTGAACTTCGACTGGCGCCCGGATTACGACACCGATGTCTACTGGCGCACGCTGTACAGCGATTTCGAGGATGACGAAGTCCAGCTCACCAATGTCTACAAATTCGATGAAGGCAGCGTCGTCACGTTCGACGATGACGGCGCCAGCTTCGAGGGCGCCGAGGTCGAGAAGCAGACGGAAACGCGGATCGAGACCCAGGACATCCTGACCACGACGCTCGGTGCCGAGCACCGCCTGGCAAGCGGCTTCACGCTCGACTATTCGGCGGGATATGCGGTCGCCAGCGAGGAAAACACGGACGACTACGGCGCCACCTTCGTGGGTGAGGGGCTGGATGTCGGCTACGACCTGTCCGATCGCAGAAAGCCCCGGCTGTTCGCCAACGCGGCCTATGACGATCCGGCCGGCTTCGAACTGGACGAGGCGGTGGAGGGTTATTCCAAGGTCGAGGAGAAGGAGCGCACGCTGGCGATTGACTTGCGCCGCGACGATCTGATGTTTTCGATCCCCGGCTACTGGAAGATCGGTGCCAAGCTGCGCGCGCGCAGCAAGTCCGCCAATTCCGACGAGACGGTCTATGACGGCTTCGGCGAAGATTACACGCTGGCCGATTTCACGCCCTACGACGTGGACTATCCGCTCGGTGCCTGGGGCCCCGCCACCAACCGCGATTCGCTGCGCCGCTTCCTCGACGCCAATCGCAGCGTGCTCGAAGTCGACGCGGACGACAGCGACATCTCCAGCCGTGGCGAAGACTACGAACTGGACGAGGATGTCTATGCCGGCTACGCCATGCTCAACCTGGATTTCGGCAAGCTGCGCCTGATCGCCGGCCTGCGTGTCGAGCAGACCGAATTCGATGCGCAGGGCGTCCAGGTGCTGATCGACGAGGAAGGCGGCGACGGCGATCCCACGTTTGCCGATCTGCACGCCGACAAGTCGTACACCGATGTGCTGCCGGGCCTGCACCTGCGCTACGCACTGTCGGACAAGACCGTGCTGCGCGCGGCCTATACCGAGTCGCTGTCGCGCCCCAGTTTCTTCGCGGCCGCGCCGCGCGCCGAAATCAACATCGAGGAAGACGACGGCGAATTCGAGCGCGAAGCCGAACTCGGCAATCCGGAGCTCGACCCGCTGCGGTCCAGCAATTTCGATCTGGCCTGGGAGTACTACCCCGGCAAGATCAGCGTGCTGTCCGCCGGCGTGTTCTACAAGCACATTCGAGACTTCTTCGTGCTCACCGACATTGCCGGACAGGACGGCCCCTATGCGGACTTCGATGAGGCCCTGATCACCCAGAACGGCGATACGGCGGAGCTGTACGGCCTGGAACTCAACTACGTGCAGCAGCTGGCGATGCTGCCGTCGCCGTTCGACGGGCTACTGTTCTCGGCCAATGCGACGTTCACCGACAGCGAGGCCAGCCTGCCGATGCGCGAGGACAAGGTGTCGCTGCCCTTGCAATCGGACATGATCGGCAATGTCTCGCTGGGCTATGAAAAATACGGGCTCTCGATGCGCCTGTCCGCCGCGTATCAGAGCGAGTACTTCGAGGAAGTCAACGAACTCGACGATCCGAACTACGATCGCTACACCGACGAACATCTGCAGATCGACTTCACCGGAAGCTATCGTTTCGACGATCACTATCAGGTCTATTTCAACGCGATCAACCTCAACGACGAGCCGTACTATGCCTATTTCCGCAGCGCGCGTTACGCCGCGCAGTACGAGGAATACGGGCCGACGTACGAGCTGGGCATCAAGGCCAACTTCTGATCCGATCATGACGCTCACTCAAGGTTTTGCACGCCCGGCCGCAGTCGCTCTGCTGTGCCTGCTGAGCGCCTGCGCGCAGCGCCAGGTCGCCGCGGACCCGGCATTCGTGCAGCACGAACTCGAACAGGATGAACTCGGCGATGCACCGCTGCCGTTGTTCGCGGGCCTGCACACGATTCCGGAACGCTGGCTGAGCGAGCGCGACGAAGCCGACAATGTCGATTCGCTGGCCACCTGGCATGGTCCGAACGGCGAGCACTGGCTGCTGGCCACGGCCAAGGAAACCGATCGCCTGCTGGTCTACGACGCGGGCAATGGAAAGCCCTTGCGCAAGTTCGGCGCCTCCGGCATCGGCCCCGGCCAGTTCGATCGGCCGAACGGAATCAGCGTCATCGACGATCTGGTGTTCGTGGTCGAACGCGACAATCATCGTGTGCAGGTGCTGCGCCTGCCGGACTTCGAACCAGTGTTGCGATTCGGCGCCGGGGATCTGATCAAACCCTACGGCCTTTGGGTGCAGTCGACCGCCGAGGGCTACCGCGTTTACGTCACTGACAACTACGAAAACCCGGACGAAAGCATCCCGCCGCCCGATCAGCTGGACCGTCGCGTCAAGCGCTATCAGCTGATCCGCGAGGCTGATGCCTGGACCGCGACGCTGGACCTGCAATTCGGCGACACCGGCCGCGGTGCCTTGCTGATCGTCGAATCGATCTGGGGTGACGCGGCCAGCGGCCAGCTGTTGATCGCCGACGAGGAGCAGTACCAACAGCGCAACATCAAGGTCTACGATTTGGACGGGCGCTACAGCGGCCACAACATCGGCGGCGGCGTGTTCCGCGATCAGCCGGAAGGCATCGCGCTGTACGCCTGTGAGGACGGTTCCGGCTACTGGTTCGCCACCGATCAGAGCAAGCAGCACAACGTGTTTCATCTGTTCGACCGCAACAGTCACGAATACCTGGGCAGCTTCGAAGGCGCGGTGACGCTGAATACCGATGGCGTCTGGCTCGACCGCAGGCCGCAGCCCGGCTTTTCGCAGGGCGCCTTCTATGCGGTGCACAACGATGGCAATGCGGCAGCCTTTGATCTTGGAGAGATTCTTTCGGCGCTGGAACTCAAACGCTGCGATTGAGCGAGTCCGTCCGGCCGCGATGCAGCCAGATCGCAACCAGCACGCCGGCCAGGCACAGCGTCGCGACATAGTGGGCCGGCGCCATCGGGCTGAGCCGCATCAGCAGGACCACCATCAGTGGCGTCAGGCCACCGAACAGGGCGTAGGCCAGGTTGTACGAGAATGACAGGCCCGAAAAGCGTACCGCCGGCTCGAAGGCGCGCACCATGATCGTCGGCACCACACCGACCACGCCGACGCAGAATCCGGCGATGCCGTAGAGCGGTCGCAGCAGGCCGCCGTCATGCGCCACGCCGAAGTACAGCGCATAGACCGCGCACAGCAGCAGCGCCGAACCGATGCCGAGGATGCGGGCGGCACCGTAGCGGTCCGCTGCCCAGCCGAACGCGAGACAGCCGCAGGCGAGGGCGAAGGTCGCGATGGAGTTGGCGCTCAGCGTGGTCGCCACCGGCAGGGCGAACAGCCGCTGCATCAGCGCCGGCGTCATCAGGATCACCACGACGATCGCGGCCGTCAGCAACCAGCTCACCAGCATCGACAGCAATACCGAGCGCCATTGTTCGCGCAGTACGCGCTTCAGCGGCAGTTCGCGCGCCAGCGCCTTGCGTGCCCGCAGGGACTCGAACACCGGTGTTTCGTCCAGCCAGCGTCGCAGCCATACCGCGAGCAGTCCGAAGGCGCCGCCCAGCAGAAACGGCAGACGCCAGCCCCAGGCGCGGATCGCATCCG
>Ga0114899_1001669_pt1 | contig 12685 bp, 14 predicted proteins | sample MalvireepMed_215_FD_83497 | JGI IMG/M metagenome (GOLD analysis project Ga0114899, IMG submission 83497) | Marine viral communities from the Global Malaspina Expedition - Malaspina viral metaG DeepMed_215 | ecosystem: Environmental > Aquatic > Marine > Oceanic | place: Mediterranean Sea... | reverse complement strand
GCTAATGTCACGACCCTCACGTACAAAATGGATGAAGGTATTGCAGGACGAGAGTTCAAGCAAGGAACCGCCGAAGATGAATACGATATCAATGATAAAAAGAACCAGGGTTACTTTTCTACCCCAGACGGGGACACTATAGATACAATAGGGGTCTTCGATACCTATGATGATGCCCAAAAATATATTATCTATGACGTGCTATCAGATTGGAACGATAAGGACAACCCTAATGGCTGGTACATTGATAGGTATTTTGCAACAGGCGAAATTCATAAAGACTTTTTCGATGAATACCCTTATGTAATTTTAACCCTTTCAGAATATCAACCAAATACTGGGAACATTAATGATGTAGAAGAACTTTGGGCTGTCACAAAATCAGCATTTGATGTTTCAGCAGCAGAACCAAAGAAGAATGATGGTGAATGGTGGGTTACACGCAGTATGGATCGCGTCAAATCAAACACAACAAACAAAACATTGTATAGCACGAATTTTGTTTATGATGTTCGCCAAGTTAAGCCCGCATCATTTGCACAATACAATACCGATAATAATGTAACCCTTTGTCGGGGTCCTTATGCAACGAAGGATGATGCAACAAAAATCCTACGGAATATTGAAGCCGTAGAAGCAAAGATTATCCGAAAGAAGGGTCCCGATAACGTGCCTACCTTGAACTTTGGGCTGTCTAGTTGAAAGTCAAAACACAAAATAAATAGTACAATAATATAATGAAACAAAGACTGCGAAAAATGATACGGGACAACCCCTATTGGGGTGGAATTGTCTTCGACAAAGCACAACAAGCATTGAAAGGAGCGACGCCAACAGTAGAACAATTAGATGAAGCTGAACGCCAATTGATCAGGCAAATGACCGAGAAAAGGAAAAATAAGGATGACTGACTATCAACTAAGTAAGGTTACGGGATTGCCAGAAGGTACATTATGGAGGTGGAGAACTAACTTGTGGAAGAATCAACCCCGCTGGTGGAAGGACCCAGCAACATCCGTTAGCGTTGTAACGTTGATGCGCTATTATCGAACTAACGGTGATGCATCAAGCATCCAACGCGCAGTGGATCTAGCAAAAAATGGAATACGAACAGCAAGACAGGCCCTAAGTTTTGATATGCAATGAAAAAGGTCCCTACTAAAACAGTAATAGCAGCTTCTTTAATTATAATATTCTGGGTCTTTGGATCGTTAGCAATGATATGGTTGTTTTCACAGTGAGGATAGCAAAGATCCTACTACATATATTGTGTTCATTTATAATTATTATCCCATCCCTGGTAGTTGCCTTTTACGTACATCCCTATCTAGGGTGGTTTGTCCTTATACTATGGATAGTGGTTTATTTCCTAATAAGGGACATGATCAAGCCCTAGTATGGCCTCTGCCTTCTAAGCAGTTGAAAGCCTAATTGGATACATGCAGGTTCGAACCCTGCCTAGGGCGCTATCTAAAGCCGATTACACCTTACAGGAATGCAAGTGTCTACTAAAATTAATCTTTATGTGTTAGCACCACTTACAAGAATTGCACAGATGGATGGGGGTGAAGATACATTTGTGCAAATGTATCCATCTTCTTCTGGAAAATACCCAGAATCCTTTCGATGTATCAACTGTGGATTGGATCATTGCTTTGGGTGGAAGCATCTAAACAACAGGGGGGTATTCCTCTGTAAAAATTGCGTAGATGTAAAGGTGATAAAATGAACACAGGCGGAAATCTTTTTGGTGGACGACCGGAATTCGATAAAGACGGTATCCAAGAAATAATCAAACAATTTAAAAAGGAATCGAAATCTATTCGCGACAAAATAGAGTATGAATTTTGTCCAATTTGTAGAAAAACAATGAACGATGCTTTATGGCAAACAGACAAGTTGGCAGAATGGATGATGCTTTATTCCGAAGCAAAGAACCCAACACAGACAATGTTTGTTTTGATAGCTGAAGTGCCCAAGCTGCTATCAATGCTTGATACAATTTTAGGAGAACACGGGGGAACAAATGAACACCGAAAGAGCAACCCCTTTGATCAAGACTAGAAATCTATATTACTATCTACCAAGCAATGACTTCGATGAAGTCTATACACGAACCAATAAAACTATTGCGGAAAGGGATGGTGGTGTAATGGTCTGTAATATCCCTGCCAATGTAACACTACCTGAAACTATTAGCCCTATCGAAATGGCCTGCATACAATACAAGGTTGTCCGAGTAAAATGATGCCCCCAACATTTACACTAGAACAAATCAAAAAAATCCCTATACTAGATATTCATAAGCATCGTCCCTTCATGTATCTAACAAATGAAGAACTAAAGAGAGAACTGGAATTGTCACGGGAACTGCATAAGAAATTTAAGAATAGAAACCGGATGGTAAACATTATCAGTCAAAGAATTCTATCAGAATTATTGAAGCGTAACTAGGATACATTGTATTTTATATTATATATAATTATTAAGCAAACCCTGACGGGGGTTTGTATTGTATGACATCTGCATTATTATATATATTATACTTGTTATTGTATTTATAATGCAAACCCCCCGTTGGGGTATGTTTAACAATACAGGATATTATATATATAGTATAAGGGTTCGGGGAAAAATGAATGGCGTATTAGGTTTGAACCTTCAAGGTCATCCATTCCCCCCTTAGGAAGAAGAGAGAAGGGTTACATTTATATTGTACCACAAGGCTTTACTTCTGACAAAATATGTGCTAGACTTGTTCTTCGTCGGGTAATTCTTCAATAGTTGCTTCGATGAATTGTTGGTAAGCCTGATCAGTTTCTTCATCAGTGAAAGGATTTCGATTGTCTACTGAATGCATCATGTCAATCCGCTTACCAAACTTCTCAGGTCTTTCTGCTTCCAGCAAAGTCTTGAGTAAAGCATTATCAAATTTGGTAACGGTCCTTGTTTCAACAGTGTCAGGTTTGGTAATGGTTGTTGTTTCGATCCAACCGTTTACAGCTCGATCCCTGGCAACACCTTCCAGGAAATCCTTGTAAAGATCAGTGGCAATGTTATTCATTTCAGAGTATTCAACATCTTCATCTAGCCACTGCTTGTGTGTAGCGGGAGAAACACCTATCACTTTTCCAGCGTGTGTGTGTGATCCCAAAACACTTATAAGGCATAACATACTGCGTTTGTTTTGGTGTTCGATAGGGAAAATATTTTCTAGTTCTCGTGCAAATACTATGTCATCGCTACGAACACTAAGCGGATGCTTACCAACATCTTGTAACATGAGTGTATCTTTGCCCTCTTCCATAACTTAATTATACCAGAAGGGATATACCTTGACTGATGAATACTCCTAACCCTTTAAGCCCCCGTGAATTACATGTGCTTAGAAGTTTTGAAAAAGGATTGTCCACAAAGGAGATTGCTAAAGAATGGGGATTACATGTGGGAACTGTTTCTGCCCATATCAGGTTGATTCATGCTAAGATTGGTGTACAAACGATTACTCAGGCTGTTGCAGTGGCTATTCGTAAAGAATGGATTTAATAAAGTTTCTAAAAAAAGGGGATTGTACGTGAGTACTGAAAAGCGTTCTGTCGACTCAATTACCGTGACGGATAACCAACGACCACTTGATCAGGAACAGGTTGCCAATATCGCCAAAAGCATGGACGAGACAGGCACCTGGACACCTATCTTTGTCAGGCCAAGCGGTGAGCTGGTGGCGGGGCAACACCGTTTGGCAGCAGCAAAACAGTTGGGGTGGACCGAAGTAGACTGCACCATTTTCCATGGTGACGATCTCGAGGCCCGCCTACTGACAATTAACGAAAACCTAAGACGCTATGACCTGTCGGTATTAGTTCAAGCACAGCACATTATTGAACGTGAAGAGATTCTGGAGGAGTTGGGTCAGCGGGCACAACGTGGTGAAAATCAGTACACACAGAAGGAAAGTGGTAGGGCATCGGATGCCCTACCACCCAAGACCACAACTGATCTTGCAACTGAGATGGGGTTGGGCCGAAGATCCTACAATAACCGTAAACAGATCGGTAAGAACCTAGACAAGAAAACCCAAGATGTCTTACTCAACACCCCAATAGCCAATAGCACCGATCAACTACTGGCACTAGCTAAGATGGACGAGCCACAACGAGACAGAGTTGTTGCTGAGATCGCTGATGGGGCTGTATCTCTTCGCGAAGCGCAATCTAATCTACAGAAAGCCCAAGAACAAGAGCGACTAACAAACATTCCGGTTACCCCAGATGGTGATCAGCTTTATCGCTGTATTGTGATTGATCCACCATGGCCAATGCGGAAAATCCTACGGGATACAGTACCTAAGCAGGATGTTTTCCCCTACAAAACGATGACCCTTGACGCCATCAAAGATATAGACATTGCTAGTCTAGCTGATCCTGATGGGTGCCATGTCTACCTGTGGACAACACAAAAGTTCCTACCTAATTCTTTTGACATAATGCAAGAATGGGGGGTGAATTACCAATGCCTAATGACTTGGACGAAACCAACTGGGTTCACGCCATTTTCCTGGATGTACAACACCGAACATGTCCTTTTCGGGACTATTGGCAATCTAGCTGTGCAGCGAAAGGGGCTGAAACTATCATTTGATGCCCCAGTAGTAGGACATTCAGTCAAGCCACAAGTCTTCTTTGACCGTGTAGAACAAGCATCCCCAGAACCCCGTCTAGAAATGTTTGCACGAACTAAGCGTGATGGTTGGGATTCCTGGGGCGATGAAACAGACAAATAATTTACAAAGGAGGGGGTTATACAATGGGGTTTACACATTTACATTGTCATAGCGCGTACAGTCTATTAGACGGGCTATCTGAACCAGAAGAAATGATCTTACGGGCTAAGGATATTGGTCAGGACTCTATTGCAATCACAGATCACGGCTATCTTCATGGACTTTTAAAGTTTTATAAGGCTGGAAGGGACCATGGCATCAAGCCAATCCTCGGTGTTGAAGCATATCTAACATCAGATATTTCGGTAAAGGATAAGGATGATAGACGGAATAACCATCTAATTCTTTTAGCTAAAAACAAGGCTGGGTATAAAAACCTACTGGAACTAATGTCTATTGCAGCCACTGACGGAAAATATTATCAACCACGGATAGACCATCAATTGCTTACCCAATACCATGAGCATTTGATTTGTTTGTCTGGATGTATTCAAGGGGAAATACCAGCCTATATCCTTGGCGACAATTATGCAAAGGCCCTAGAACAAGCCAAGTGGTATCAAGAACTATTTGGTGATGACTTTTATCTTGAGGTTATGAGGAGTAACCACAAACAATTTATAACCGACGATACCCCTGATATTGTAAAAGACAATCTGATATTGTCTAATGCACGGGAAGATAAATACCTGGGCGGGTTAATTGATATTGCAAATAAAACTAATATCCCCTTGGTTGCTACCAGGGATTCGCATTATGCCTTACCTGATGATGCTAAGACCCAGGATTTGTTACTTTGTGTTCAGACTAAACAATTATTTGATAACCCTAGTCGAACACTACGCTTTATTGATACCCCAAACATGTACATTATGTCAGAAGATGAAATGCTAAAGGACTGGGATGATCGTCCCGATGTAGTTCATCGAACAACGGAAATATCTGACAAATGTGAAGACCCAGAAATCACTCTCGGTAAATTTTATTTCCCCAAAATAAATAGCAAGATGTCTTTGAAGGAGATTGTTTGGGATAAGGCAACAAGAAAGTATCCTGATGTTGTACTTGATACCGATATCCAAGATAGGATTTCCTTTGAATTAGATGTTATATCTGATAAAGGATATGATGATTATTTCTTAATTGTAATGGATATTATTGCTTGGTGTAGAGAGAAAAACATCAAAACCAATACTAGGGGATCAGTTGCAGGATCAATTGTGTCCTTCATTCTAGGGATAACAACTGTTGATCCATTGGAATACGGGTTGCCGTTTGAACGGTTTCTAAATCCTGAAAGACCATCACTGCCTGATATAGATTTAGATGTTGAAGATGTAAGACGTGATGATGTCATTGACTATATTGCAAATAGATTTGGTGAAGATAAAGTTGCCAACATTTGTTCGTTTGGAAGAATGTTATCTAGGGGTTCTGTAAGGGATGTTGGAAGGGCATTAGGATATCCCCTTAATGATGTTAATAAAATCGCTCGACTCATCCCTGAACCAAAACAAGGCTTCCCGATAACTATTTCCCAAGCAATGGAAGATGTACCCGATCTTAAAAAACTATATAATAGATCAAAAGAAGCAAGGAAATTATTAGATCAAGCAGGAAGATTAGAAGGCACCACTAGACATGTTACCCAGCATCCTGCTGGAGTGGTTATTTCCCCTACCCCCATTACTGATTTTGTTCCTTTAGAAACAAAAGACGATAGATCTATTACACAATTCGAAATGCATGACGTAGAAGATCTTGGGTTGGTTAAGTTTGATATCCTGGGATCAACAAGTCTATCAATATTATCTGAAGTGGAAAGGTTGTCCGGTGTTTCCAGTACTGATATCCCCTTAGATGATAAGAAAACATATGACATGCTTACAGCAGGACATACGTATGGTGTTTTTCAGCTATCCAGTACAGGCATTACTGATGTTCTTAAGGAACTAAAGCCTAATCGGGTTGAAGATTTGATGGCTTTAGTTGCCCTCTATCGCCCTGGCCCCATGCAAATAATTCCAGAATACATTAAAAGAAAACACGATCCAAGTCTAATTTGGTATTTTGATCCCCGAATGAAAGAGTTCTTAAAGAAATCATATGGACTGCTAGTTTACCAGGAAGACATTTTGTTTACGGCTATTAAGTTAGCGGGATATTCTTGGTTGGATGCTGATGCCCTTCGAAAGGCAACAGGCAAAAAGATACCTGAAGAAATGGCTCAACAACGGGAGAAGTTTGTTCAGGGAATAATAGACAACGAACGTGAAGGGGAACACAAAGATATCGAGAAGTTTGCCGAGGTTTTATGGGAATATTTCATCCCGTTTGCGGCCTATTCATTCAACTCAGCCCATGCTGCAAGCTATGGGATGCTGTCTTATGCCACGGGGTATATGAAAGCCAATTATCCCCAGGAATATATGACAGCAATGATGAGTCATTCAGTTAAAAACACTGAAAAAATTAATCTTGCCATTAAAGAGTGTAGAATTTTAGATATTCCTGTACTTTTACCTGATATCAATCGTTCTGACTTTGGTTTTTCGCATCGTGATGATGGTATTTTATTTGGATTAGAGGCTATCAAGGGGATTGGCACCCGTACAGCTGAAAGACTTATCCAAAACCGACCCTATGAATCTGTTTCTGATTTAGTTTGGAAAACTGATATCAATAAACCCATTATGACTTCCTTGATAAAATCCGGTGCCCTTGATACAATGAGTGATAGGTCAATGGCAATGCGATGGGTAGATAGTTCGCAGTTTGGGGAGATTAAATTTTATGCTTCTGAAGCAGCTAGTGGTCAACTAGGACTCTTCGATGACAAAACTAATCTAACAAAAAAACAACCTGATTTATTGGAAGGTGAAACATCAGGTCCAACAATTAAATCCTGGGAGGAGGAGACACTAGGAATAAGTCTCAGTTTTAATCCACAGAAGATCCTTAAATCTATGGTGGATAAGAACGCTATAGATATCTCGGATATCAAAACAACCCCACCGAACAACCTAATACGAACAACTGGTGTAGTCACGAGAATTACAGAGCACACAACAAAAAAAGGTGACGGGATGGCTTTTATAACTCTCGCTGATAATACCGGAGAAGTTGATGTTACTGTTTTCCCAAAGCAGTGGGATTTGATACAAGGAAAAATACAACCGGAAACTATTATAAAAATGGGGGGTAAAGTAGATCAGTATAAAGAAAAATTGAGCTTGGTCCTGAACTGGTGCGACACTATCGAGAATGATTTTTAAAGGAAAATAATGACAAATACAGAACAAGATCTAGTAACAGTAAGCGGTGTAATAACAAAAGTACATCCAGATAAGCGGGGGAATCCAGGTATACTAGTTAATAACGAAGAACAGTGGTACAACAAGGGGTTTCAATACAAAGGAAAGCCCCCCGAACTTGGTGACAATGTTGTAATGAAGGTACAACCTGGTGGTACTGGTGGTTTTTTTTATCAGATTATAGAATTTGATGGTGAACCAAATGACGATGCGGTTACAGCAAAACCTAGCCCAGCTATAACTGTCCAAGCACCACAAGTAAGCACCTATACTAACGGCAACGGGAAGGACAAGCAGGAGTCAATCAATAGGGCCGTAGCTATCAAGGCTGCTGTTGACGTGACGGGGCCATTTTCTATGCCAACAGCAGAAGACTTCTGGGATAAGCCCGACAAATATCTTGCTGATAGCCGTAATGTTCTTCTTCGAGATCTATTTGCTAAAGCAGAACAGATCCAAGAATGGCTTGAGCGTCCTGCTTTAGAAGACGATGCGGATGATGAGGATGATGACGTAGTAACATTCTAAATGAACATAAAACTAGTCTCTATTACTCCAAGTGCAGAAAAACTAATCGGGTACTGCGCTAGAGTAAGTAACCCCAACAACCAAGATAATCCAAAGGTATCAAGGTTGTTGGGGTTCTGCATCAAGCACGGGCACTGGTCCATCTTTGAGATGGCTAACATGGTTATTGAGATCAATACAACGAGGGGGATTGCTGCTCAAATACTGCGGCATCGAAGTTTTTCTTTTCAAGAATTCAGTCAAAGGTATGCGAAGGCGCTAGGATTTGAGTATAACCCCCCACGTAGACAAGACAAAAAGAACAGACAAAACTCCCTTGATGATTTAGATCACGAGCACATAAAGTGGTTTGAAGATGCTGCTATGTCTATTCAAAACACAAGCGAAGAATTGTATAAGGAAGCATTGGATCGAGGGATTGCCAAGGAGTCTGCCCGATTTTTATTACCATTGAGTACAAAAACCAGGTTATACATGAATGGAACCGTTAGGAGTTGGATCCATTACATTCAATTAAGAACGGATCAATCAACTCAAAAGGAGCATCGGGATATTGCGGATAGTATTCAATCAATCTTTTGTGAACAACTTCCAATCACTGCAACCGCCTTAGGATGGAGATAATCATGTTCATGTTAGTTTCCTTATGCCACTAACTAAGTTTCGCTGCGAAGATGAAAAGTATAACGATGATGTTTCTTTTGATTTCTGTATAGAACAATGCGCTGTTCATCGGGATCAAAAAAGAACATGTGATCTAACACCCCCTATTCTTAGGGCCATCAAACATAATTCTACTAGACGACAAGGGCTAGAAATATCTATTACAGGTATCCTGGGATGCCACAGACAAACAGTCCTGGAAAAACTTAACGACTATAGTCATCATCCTACTAAAATGTGGCCTGCACTTAGGGGAGTATCTATCCACGATGTTATTGAAAGGGGGCAAGATTTAGAAAATAAAAGTATCATTGTTGAACGTAGATTTTCTAGACAAATCGAAGTTGATGGGGAATTAGTTACTATATCAGGATCACCTGATGAACTAAACATTGGGAAATCTGTTTGTATTGACTATAAAACTTCTAAGGGAAGGATACCCCAAGCAAAACCAGATCATAGAATGCAACTTCAATTGTATAGATGGTTAGTAAATGATGGTATTGACCAAGAAACGGGGGAACCAGTACACTATAAAATAAAAAGGTTGGGATTGGTATATCTGGGGCCTAATGATATCCAAAAGTTTAAGGTTGTTCCTAAGCCACTTAATGAAATTGAGGATTTTGTTATAAAAAGGGTTACTGATATGCATCGGGCATTCAATGGCGGGGAGATCCCTGCTGTACCTAAAGGGTACGATCCTTTTGATGAATACCATCCCTTTTGCCAACCAGATGGTTGGTGTCCAGTATCTACTTTATGTAGGGAAGCGTTGGAAGATGGTAAATCCTAAAGACAATGAAAAAAATGGTACAAGAAAATATCCCGATCCTAAACGATGGGCTATTAAAAACATCAAAGGAGAAGTACTTGCTTATCATTGCCGAGTAGACCTAGAAAACGGCAAGAAGAAAATGTGGTGGCAACCCCCCGTTTATGGTGATGAAACAAAAATAAAAACTGTAACCCTGCCCTTATATGGGGCGCATCTTTTACCAAAAAAATGGGTGGGAACACCAATCGTTCTTGTTGAAGGAGAAAAGGCTGCCGATGCATTACTTCGGTGGGGGACCCCCGCACTTGGTACTGTTTGCGGGGCTCATACTATTCCTGCTGATGATATCCTTTCAATGCTCCATTATCGTGAAGTAATTTTTTTTCCTGATAATGATGAACAAGGATATAAACATTTTGTAAAAATAGCACATAAACTGAAAAATAAAATCCGTCCTAGACTATTTCAATGGAAGGGATTTAAAGGAGCTGATGCTGTTGACTGGTTGCAATTTGTTAGACCTAGACACCCCTATAAAATTCTTCAAAGATCCCCTGCTTGGTACCCCCCTGAACCAAAACAAGAACGTCGTCGTGAATACACCATCATTCCAGAAGACAATACAAATATAAAACTAGACGATGTTGTGAGCAGGGTGGTTCAATTAAAGCAGGGATCATCAAACACACTTGTCGGTCCTTGTCCATTTCATGACGAAAACGACCCATCATTTACAGTTTATTTACAAAAAAACAATGCTTATTGTTTTGGGTGCGGGATTTATATTAATAACCCTGTAGATTTTGTTATGAAATACTATAATCTGCCTTATAAAAACGCAATAGAAAGACTTCAAAATGGAACTTAACCGATTAGGCGATGATTACCAAATCACTACCCCAAACAAAATTGTATTCCTTTTTTCTAATATCTATTTAGCCAGACAAGATAATCAACTTAGGGGCAGCATGAAAGTGTTTGTTCCAAACAAGGAATTACCCGTGTTTAGGGATCAGTTTTCCTTGTCTTCAAGTAGGTCCCGATCATCTACAGCAAAAACCCTAGCTGAAATAGTTAGGAATTCCCAAGGGAAACTACAAGAAAAATCTTATTGGGACAGTATGCTCTTTGAAGTATGTGGGTTGGTTGAAGACGCCTGGAGACAACCAGCAGAAGTTATTGATCTAGCAACTGTTGAATTAGATAACAGTCCTAGATGGTTACTCAAACCGTATATTGAAAGAGGAAACATAACTACAATCTTTTCTAGGGGGGATAGCCTAAAATCCGTTCTAGCATTAGCAATGGGAACATCAATAGCAACTGGGATATCAATTATTGGTGATCCATTGCCAACCCCTAGTCCTGTCATATACTTAGATTGGGAAGACAACCAACAAACCCATGCCCGAAGGTTGCAAGCCCTTTGTAAGGGGCATGACTTGCCATTAACGCCCCATATCAAGTACATCAAGATGAGGAATTCCCTTAAAAATGATATTCGGTATATCAAAGAAACTGTAGATAGACTACAAGCAGAACTTATCATAATTGATAGTTTGGGAATATCTACCGGCGGTGATCCATCAAATACCGAAGCAACTATGAATTCACTTTCTAGCGCATTATCATTAGGGGTTTCTGTCCTTATTGTCCATCACATTACAAGGGAATCCATAAAGGAAGGAAACCTGGTTGCGTATGGATCAACATATATTGATAATGAATCACGGGTTATGTTTGCCCTGATGAAGGCTAAGGAAGCTGAGGCATTTCAACCTGTGGTGGGTGTTTATCCTAAGAAGTCAAACAATGGACCACCATCTGTTGGTTACGGGCATCATGCCTTGAAACTTAATTTTATTAATGAAGAAGCACCTAATGGTGATTACTTACTTGATAAAATTGAAATAACCGAAGAACTTGTGGATTCATATCCATCCCTAATGGAACATGTCTAGATCATCACCAGACAAATGTGATTTTTGTGGATTAGAAATAAATCTTGTCAGGCATCACATATATGGAAGGGAATGGGAAGGGGCAAACAAACCTGAAAATATAGCCTGGGTTTGTGGATATGGAAATGATTCTGGTTGCCATGGCATTTTACATAATAACCCTTCCCCCCAACATAATCATCCAGATTTTAATGGACAATATGTTCCTGTAGAAATGAGGATTATTCCAGGTGATTGTTCTTTATGTAAAGAAAGGCTTTATTGGAATAGGATAAATGTTGGTAATGACGGGGTTATGTATCTTATGTGTAGAAGCGGACACATATTAGTGGATGAAGAATTAGACGAATATCTAAAGAAATTATAATGATACAAAACAAAGACCTAACCGTGACTACTGCCATGGATGAATTCTTCCAGACGCTAGCGGGAAATTCGCCCCGCACGATTTCTACCTACCAGACTGGTCTGCGTCGTTGGGCCGAGTTTCTCCGGCGCGACCTCGGAGCCACTGATGATATTTATGTAAACCAATTGCCAGAAACTGTTCTGGAGCAATTCTACTTGTGGCTCGTAGAGCATCAGAGAGCTGTAAGCTCAACCGTCCTAACTTACCTTTCCGGAGCCCGATCTTTTATGCGATTTCTTGACCACCGGCGACTACTTGCACCAGATGTGTTACACTCGCAAATGTGCCAGAAGTTACAGGATGTACTTG
>Ga0114899_1001667_pt1 | contig 12687 bp, 8 predicted proteins | sample MalvireepMed_215_FD_83497 | JGI IMG/M metagenome (GOLD analysis project Ga0114899, IMG submission 83497) | Marine viral communities from the Global Malaspina Expedition - Malaspina viral metaG DeepMed_215 | ecosystem: Environmental > Aquatic > Marine > Oceanic | place: Mediterranean Sea... | reverse complement strand
TCAATAATGATCTAACTATCTGTAAAACAGAATACTACAAAAGATAAATTAGTACCCTACCAACTATTTTTGTCCATTAAATCTCAATGTTCATGGGCAGTCTTTCCTTCAGGTCGATTTGGTATTCAAACTGAAGGTCTGAAGTTGAATATCTGCCTAGAATAGCTTCAATTCCTGCAGAAAGGCCTAGTTCTTCTATTTCGAAAGGCATCATTTCGTGTGAGATTTTGCGGGTTGAATTGATGGCTTCTTTTAAAATATCTACCCCTTTTTTGTAGAGCATCTGACTTCTTTCTTCCAAACCCTCTTCTACCTTTTTGGCTAAAACCTCCAGGTTCATAAAGGCCGCCAAAAGGGTTTGTTGTAAACCATTATGAAGACTCAGCGCTATTCTTTCCCGTTCTCTTTTTTCTACCCGATAAGCAATGACCTGAAGTTCTTCCTGGAGCTTTTTTCTTTCTGTAATGTCTCTGGCAATAATCATTCTGCCGGGTCTGTTCTGAAATTCTATAGAGGCACTGTAGATTTCGACAGTAAGTAATTCACCATTCTTTTTCTGATGTATAAAGACTCCAGCATAAGCCTGCTGTCTATTGGCTAAGGACTCTTTTAGTTTTCTTTCCAGTTGTGGCAGATATTCCTCGGGCCGTAAATCCTGAATTCGAAGCTGTATGAATTCTTCTCTGGTATATCCATACTGATTCAAGGCAGCCTGATTAACGTCCAGTATTTGATGGGTTTCCAAATCAAAAATCCATTTGGGTTCCGGACTCAGGTTGAATAGGTTTCTGTAGTTTTCTCTGGACGTTTTCAGATCCTGAACAAAATGCTTGCGTTCCAGGGCATAAAGAACCGATTTATACAGAATTTCAGGATTAATTTCATCTTTGATGAGGAAGTCGGCAATGCCATTGGCCAGCATTTCTTTGGCCAGGCTCAGGTCGGTGTAACCGGTTAAGATAATGATAGGGCATTTGCATATCTTCATGGCCTTTTCTACCAAATCTCTTCCTTCAATATCCGGTAATTTCAGGTCCAGTAGCACCACATCATATTTCACATCGCTTTCTATTCTGGCAACCGACTCGTCACAGTTTTTGGCATGATCTATCAGAATGGCATGGAATTTTTCCAGCAGGTATTCTTCAACCAGAAAGAAGTCTCCCGGATTGTCTTCTACCACCAAAACCCTCTTTAAATTTATTTCACGCTCCATGCCGCTATGAGTTTGTGGAGGATAGGGAACACACTTCCAGCCAAAAGCCTTCGATTTTAATGATGGCCTGAATGAACTGCTCCATTTGAATAGGTTTGGTTACATAGCTATTGGCATAATTGCTGTACGCCTTTGTGATATCTTCTTCACTGGAAGAGGTGGTTAAAACAATTATGGGTATTTTCTTGTGCTCCGGATGAGTTTTAATTTGTTCCAATACTTCGTGGCCATTGATAATTGGAATATTGATGTCTAATAGAATCAGATCAGGTCTTTTGGCATCCTCAAATCCTTTTCTTTGGAAAATAAAGTCCAGCGCAGCCTGACCATTTTTTACTGTGCTGATGTCCGTTCTGATTTTGCCTTCTTCAAATGCTTCTTTGGTCAGGAATATGTCTCCTTCATTGTCTTCAATCAGTAATATGTGTACTGGGTTCATTCGGTAGTATTATTGGTTGATGGTGAAATAAAATGAGGAACCTTTTCCGGGTTGGGATTCAACCCAAACACGGCCTCCCCATGATTCAATAGTTTTCTTGACGATAGACAGGCCCATACCCGAACCTTCATACTGGTCACGGTCGTGCAGCCTTTGAAAAATGATGAATATTTTTTCATAAAACTGTTGGTCTATGCCTATACCATTATCGTGTATGCCAATGCGCCATTGGCTCTTCACTTCCTTGATTTCCGATATTTCAATGCTTATTTCCGGTGGTACATCCTTTTTAGAATATTTGATGGCATTGTCTAACAGGTTATGCATCACCTGGGTAAAAGGGGTTTTAATGACCTGAATAGCAGGTAGGTTTTCATATTTGAGAATCACCTTCTTTTCATCAATAACACGTCTGCGAAGAATTTTGTAATCCTCTATCAATTCAGACAAGTTCACCGTTTCAGGCTCGTCTTTGAACTTTCCTGCCCTGGAGTATTCCAGCAGATCCAGAATAATCTGACGCATGCGTTTGGCACCATCGGTTGCATAGAAAATATATTGTTTTGCCTTTTCGTCCAGTTCAGGTTCGTATTTGCGTTTGAGCTGATCCAGAAAGCTGGTGATCATGCGCAAAGGCTCCTGCAAGTCGTGAGAGGCTATGAAGGTGAATTGTTCCAGTTCTTCATAGGCAATTTCCAGTTCCCTAAGGTTTTTCTTCAGGCTACGGTTCAGTGATAAAAGTTCTTTTTCATGCTCCCTGATGTAGGTAATGTCGGTTATGGCACCCAACATTCTGATGGCCTTACTTTCATCATTTCTCATGATCACGGCCTTATCAAGTACGTGTTTGATTTTACCGTTCACGGTCAGTACCCGGTACTCCATTTCCCATTGGCTTATGGCCGGATTATTAAGGCTGTTTTTCATGCTACTTTTAACATTATCAAAATCTTTGGGATGTATGGTAGATCGCCAAAATTCATCTGAATCGATCAGAGCGGTGCCTTCATTCTCAATGAGATCGTTGAAGCCTTTGCCCATATAGGTTTCGTTTTTCTCAATTTCCCAGTCCCAGATGGCGTCTTTAGTGGCTTCTGTAACTTTTTTAAATCGATCATTCGCCTCCTTTATTTTGTTTTCGGCTTCTTTTCTAAAAGTAATGTCTTTAAAATAGACGGAAAGTCCTGATTTAGAGTCGAATACACTAATGTCCAGCCAGAGGTCCAGTCTTTCGGCATAGTACTCAAAGCGGGCATTTTCACCTGTTTTTTTGACTTCGTGATAGCGATTAAAAATGGGGCTATTGACGCCATCGGGATATTCTTCCCAAATGTTTTTACCTAGAATATCTTCTTTCTTTTTTTCAAAGAGTTTTTCAGCCTCATCGTTCCAATAGGTAACTATCCAATTTTCATCGAAGGCAATAAAGGCATCTCCAATACTACCCAAGAGATTGTTTCGCTCCTCATAGGCTTTGTTCAGGGCCAACTGGGCTTCTTTCCTTTCGGTAATGTCCTGGAAACTGCCATAAATTCTTACACACTGCCCATTGATGAATTCGGGTTTGCCGATGCTTCTGACCCAGACTTCTTTGTTATTTCGGGTGATGATGACCGCCTCAAAGTTAATGGGGGTGCCTTCTGACAAGGCCTGATCAAACTGGGCCTGAATCATTGGCCTGAAATCAGGTCTGTAAAATTCAATTCCCTTTTTGAAGGAAGGCTCAAAGCTTTTGGGATTGGTTTGGTGTATTTCGTGTACTACCTCAGACCAATGGACTTTGTGATTGATTAAATCGGTTTCCCATCCGCCAATTCTGGATAACGATGAGGCGTCATCCAGCAGTTCCTTGGTTTTTACATCTTTGGTTACATCTTTGGCAGTAATAAATATGATTTCTTCGTCAGGTTGAAGTTGGCAGTTCCATTCCATCCATTGAAGCTCGCCTTGCTTACTGAGATGCCTGGTTTCGAATCTTTCGTGTTTATTTTTTTCATTCAGTAAATCCAGAAAGTCCAGGTTGTTATTTTGCGTTAAGTCTGGAATGATTTCATGGAGTCTTTTGCCAAGTATTTGTTTTTCCTTTTTTTCCAGCAGGTTGCAACCGGTGGTATTAATTCTTAGAAATTTACCTTCGATATTAAGGATACCCATTAACTCAGGAGCGAATTCAAAGGTAGTGTTCAACTCACTGGCCAGCTTTTTCCAATACACTTTGGAACTGAGTGAGTGCTGTATGCCTTTGAGTAGTTCGAAGCTTTGTTTCAGCTCGAATTTATCTTTGAAAGAACCGGCTGTAACTACTCCTACCAGCTGATTGGCATAGAGTAGGGGAATGCCCATCATGGTTTCCATGTTGGTCTTTTTAGCCTCTTCTTTTCTAACGAATTCGTTGTTTTCTCCCAGGTTTTCCCAGATTACGGCTTTTTGTTTCTCCCAAACTGTTCCGGGCAGGCCTTCGCCCAAGCGGAATGAGTCTATTCTTTTAGAAGATTCATAAAAGGCTGAGCCTGTCTGGTCACTGGTAAATTGGGTGATTCTTTTCAACCTGTCATTAGTGAGGTTAGGAATCCAGATTTCTAGCAGACTGAAGCCCTGACTTTTCGCTATTTCCTGACAGGCCAGGTCTAAAGACTTGTGGAGGGTAGGTTCCTGGTTGAAGATATGCACCAGCTGTTGAACGAGCTCCGTTTGCATATCCATGAGCTTTCTTTTGGTTACATCGCGCAGTACAGATATGCAATGGGTAACCACCCCATATTCATTTTCCAGAGGAGTAGATCTGATTTCTACCCAAAAGGGTTCACGGTTTTTCTTGTAATGGATTGTGGTGAGTTCGAAGGGCTTGTTTTGGCTAATGGATTGTCCGAGACGTTTTAAGCCTTCTTTGTCTGTCTCTTCTCCAATGAGAATGAAAGGACTTTCACCAATAATTTCGGTTGTGCTATAGCCGGTTATTTTCACAAATGCCGGATTAACATAGGTGATGCCTTCCGGTATAACTTTTTCAGAGTCAAGTTTATTGACAAAAATGGCATCGGTAGAATTGTTAATGGCCTTGCCCAGTAATTCGAGTTGTTTGACGTCTCTTTTATGCTCACCGTTATTGCGGATAATGCAGAACAGTGACCTGGAACTATGGTCCCACCTTAGATCCCAATCGGCCTCAAATAACTCTCCACTGGCCATAAGAATTTTATTGCTGAAGTTGAGGCTTTGCTCATGCCCCTCCATTACCGCATGAATGGCTCTTTGAGTGTGGACTATATCCTGTTGAAATACTAGTCTGGAGTATGGGCTGCCAATCAGCGCCTTCGGATCATAGCCCCAGTTCTTTTCCACAGACTCACTGACATACAAAAAATGGCCTGTTTTAGAGATGGAGCAGATGATGTCTGTTGATGATTTAGCCAGCAGACTTAATTCACTTCTGAATTTGGCTGAGGTATCCATGCGGCAGGCATGGCAGTTGAGGTGACCTATTTTTCCATTTTCATCTTTGATAGCTGTAAAGCGAGTAAGTCCGTATTCAACTTCGTTGGTAACTGGATTATACAGACTATCAATTACTTCTGTAAGCTCGCCTGCCAGAGCTTGTTGGTAGTAGTTAGTCCATTTTTCGACATATTCTTCACCAAAAAGAGGGGTGATCATGGGATCTCCGATTTTGAATTCCTGGCCGGTAGCAGAAAAAAGGAGGTTGAGATAGGCCTTATTGGCATATCTGATTTTTAGATTTTTATCTAAAGACCAGAAGTAATCTGTACTGAGCTCAATCAGTTCCTCGTAAGGTGTAATACCCACTTTATCTCGTTGTTTTGGTTGTGAATTATTGGTGTCTTATGAGTCGCAATTCAAAGGATGGTCAGAGGCCATCGGTCTATGAATTTTAATTCAATTTTTATTCGCAATAATCGGTAATAGGCCTATTAGCTATGTCAGCGAATTGCCTAATGTTTTTAATAGGTAAATCACCTATTAAGAATTCTCAGAATAAATTGAGTCGGTATTTGATCTCAGGCATCAGACAGACTGAACAGGAAAAAGCTCTTCATTTTCCTTGTGATATTCGGTCAGATACTGATGTTGATGGATTTTAAATTAAGACTTGAAAACAGAAATGAAAAATGATTATCAGGATTTATTAAACGTAAAAATGACTGTTAATGACAAAAAAAGTGACTTTAATTTATATGTAATTGCTTGATTATTAGAAATTAAGGGTTGACTTGATGCGGTGAAAATACCGAAGGAAATGATGGTTTTAGATTCACTTAAAAAATGGGGCTGAAATTTCGGTCGGTACTCTCACAGGCCTTAGATTATCTCTTCTAACCATGCACCATTCGGTTTTGGCCTGAACAAGGAGCTCATCCGTTTCCTTTTTGAATATTCTTACCAATCGGACGGATTTTACTCCGGTAAATTCGTGTACATGGGTTTTCAGAATGAGTTGGTCGTTCAGAAAAGCGGGTTTCTTGTATTCGATAAAGTGATTGAGTGCCACCCAGGCATATTCTTCCAGCCAGTGCGTCATGGCGGCACTTTGCCAGTGGGCTTTGGCTACGTCCTGAACCCATTGCAGATACTGCACATTGTTCACATGGTTCATTTCGTCCAAGTGCTGTGGTTGAACCACCAGTTCCATCTCAAATATTTTGGCCTCGCTCATGTTTGGTTTAGTACCTGATTCTTCTTTGTTCCACTTTCAGGGTTACTCCGTTGGAATAGGTGGTTTTTTTGATCCAGTTACCGAAATGATCATACTCATAGAAGGTGGCATAGCGGTCTACAAAAGTGCCTCTGAGTGTGCGGCTCTCGTATTCAATCAGGTCACCATCCACATAGATTTCCTTAAAGCGTGACCGATAGGAGGTAGTATCACCGGAATTGTAATAACCCTTCACCAGTACCCTGGCGGAATCGTGCTTCACTTCCACGTGTTTTTCTGAAGGCCAACCATTGGTTTGATAGAAGATAGTTTCACTGACCAATGAATCGGGAAAATGCCTGAATTCGGCTGTGGAAAGCAGCAAATCATCTTTAATGGTTTTCTTCAAACGCTGCTCACCTTCAGGAGTGTATTCATATACCATCTCGGTGTGAATGGAAGGCTGGGCCATATCAGTTGGGTTTGCAGAGGCAGTAAGACTGGCGGCCAGGTCAAAATATTCTTCTTCAATTAGATCATCTTGTGCATTGTATGAATAGAGCCAGTATCGGTTCAGTTTGTCCATTCCCCGGTATTCTTCCCTGCTGATCATTTGCCCATGATCATTGAAGCGGAGCAGGGTTTTGGAATGGACAGTACCTGTTATGCGGTAAACCACTTCTTCAGCGGTAAGTTCATTGTCGTTGTAAGAGTAGGTAATTCGGGGGATGCTTTCAAATTCATCGCTTCTTAGCTGCTCGATTATCCTACTGTTTTTGTCGTAGGTATAGGTTTTTATGGGATTGCCCTTCTTGCGGAATTCTATCTTTTGAAGCCTGCCATTCTGATAATAATAATGCCGGGTAATCTCAGATTTGTAAAGCTTGGCAGAGTCGCGATTGTAGTTGTATTCCTCTACACTAAACTCTTCAGGATTCCCCTTTAAATTCTCATCGACCCATATCTCCTGAAGGTGGGAAGACTCAAATGAGGGCAAAATGGTTTGCGCCAGACATAGTTGTGACAGGAGAAAAAATGGAATCACGGCCCTCATGATTCTAAATATAGTATGAATTGACGAATGATTTAAAATGGGGGGCTTAGAAACCCCTGGCAGTGTCGTCACCTCTTGGATCTGCACCACCTTCCAGTTTGCCATCTGGTAGTATGAGAATGGCATCTACTCTGCCACTGGCTCCTCCAGAACGCATCTGATGACCCATTTGCTCTAATTTCACTACGGTGAGGCTGTCTAATCCATTGCGTTCATAGTTCACCACATCTGGCAACCACTGATGGTGGAACCTTGGTGCGGCCACTGCATCCTGCATGGTCATGTCAAAATCTATCACATTCAAAATGGTCTGAAATACGGATGTGATTATGGTTGAACCACCCGGTGTGCCCACTACCATGAAGAGTTTATCTCCCTTGGTCACGATAGTTGGTGTCATGGAGCTGAGCATTCTTTTTTCCGGAGCTATGGAATTGGCTTCACCACCTACAAGTCCGTACATGTTTGGTTCTCCTGGTTTAATGCTGAAGTCGTCCATTTCATTGTTAAGCAGGAAGCCTGCCCCGCCAACAAAGACTTTGGAACCCATACCTCCGTTCAGGGTGGTGGTTACGGAAACCGCATTGCCTTCTGCATCGACAACTGATAAGTGCGTGGTTTCTACACTTTCATAAGGCATTGGAATTCCGGCTTCGATGTCTTCGCTTTTGGTGGCATGCTGAGGGTCAAAGTTGGCCATGCGGTCCACTGAATAGCTTTTTTGAAGTAGTCCTTTGCCCGGCACTTGGTAAAAGTCAGGATCGCCCAGGTGTTTGGCCCGGTCTGCATAAACCCTGCGTTCGGCCTCCACCATGGCATGAACAGTTTCTACTGAATGAAAGCCTTTTTTGCTCAAATTGAGCCCTTCCACGGAATTGAAAAGCTGGGCCAGTGCTATGCCTCCACTGGAAGGAGGGGGCATAGAAATAAAGCCATAGTCTCTGTAAGTACCGGTAACCGGTTCTCTCCAGACGGCCTCGTATTTTTCCAGATCTTCCAGGCTAATGAGGCCATTTCCTCTTTTCATTTCTTCAGTAATGAGCCTGGCCGTTTCTCCTTTGTAGAAGCCGTCTCTTCCATTGTCTCTGATTCTTTCCAGGGTTTTGGCCAGATCCGGAATGCGGACGGTATCACCGGCTTTCCAGGGCTGATCTTCAGGCGCAAGGAAGAATTCAGGTTGAACCGTGTTGTACTGCATAAAGGCTTCACGATTGGCATTGAGGCCTCTTGCTTCCCTTTCAGTCAATTCCCAGCCATTGGCGGCCAGGTCTATGGCCGGTTGCACCAATTCTGCCCAGGCGAGTTTGCCATATTTTTGATGCGCTGCATCCAGCCCGGCTACAGTACCTGGAACTCCGGCAGCTAAATGACCTCTGGTGCTGGCGTAGGGGATTACCTGACCATTTTCATCGAGATACATGTCACGTCCACCGGCCAGGGGGGCTTTCTCTCTGTAATCCAATGAGGCGATTTCTCCATTGGCCAATCGACTCACCATAAAACCACCACCTCCAATATTGCCTGCTCCGGGGTAAACCACCGCGAGGGCAAATTGGGTGGCAATAGCAGCATCCACGGCACTTCCACCTTTCTGTAAAATGTTCTTACCTACTTCAGAAGCTAAAGGATGGGCCGAAACGACCATTGCCTTTTCGACAATGAGACCTCGGGTTCCTTCGTTCTGTTTTACCTGTGGTTCACAGGCAAAAACGGCAAGCAGTAGAACTGCCAGGAATGCTGCTCTTTTCATACTTTATTTCTTTTGGCCGATGGTATTTTCAAACAACTTAAAGATGCGTTTGTACTCATCTGTCCAGCTGGTTGGTTCTGTAAAACCGTGGTTTTCTACCGGATAGAGTGCCATTTCCCAGTTGTCTTTGCCCAATTCAATCAGTCTTTGGGCCAGCCTTACCACATCCTGGAAGTGCACATTGGTATCCACCATACCGTGGGCAATCAACAGGTCTCCTTTCAGGCCTTCGGCAAAGTAGATAGGGGAACTCCTTTTATAAGCGATCGGGTCTTCTACCGGAGTGTTCAGAATGTTGGCTGTATAACCGTGGTTGTAATGCGCCCAGTCGGTTACCGATCTCAAAGCTGCTCCTGAATTGATGATATCACCATGTTTGAACATGGCAAAAAGGGTGATGAACCCACCGTAAGAGCCACCATACATGCCTATTCTTCCTGCTTCAACGCCATGTTCTCTCATCAGGAATTTGGCGCCATCGATCTGGTCAGAAAGGTCTTTTCCACCCATATAACGATAGATACCTGTTCTCCAGTCACGGCCGTATCCTGAGCTGCCTCTGTAGTCAATGTCCAGCACGGTGTAGCCTTTGGCCATCAGCATATTGTTGAACATGTACTCTCTGAAGTAGGTACTCCACCAGTAGTGAACGTTTTGCAGGTATCCTGCTCCATGTACGAAGATGACTGCGGCTCCATTCGGATTTTCCGGCTTGTAAAGCCTGGCATGCACATCGGCACCATCTTCAGCTTTAAAAGTGATGATATCGGCCTCATGCCAATCATATTGCTTGAAGCCATCTCTGAGGCTTTCAGTCAGCTTTTTAGGCTTCGCACCTGCTTTGTTTTCCTGTACATATAGCTCGGTTGGCTGATCGATGTATGAATACTCAATGGCCAAAGTTTTTTCATCAGGAGAGAGGGTTACTTCATTTCCACCATCTACAGATGTAATCTGAGTCGGGTTGCCACCTTTAACTGGCATGGAGTAGAAATGCTTGATGCCCGGGTGTTTCATGTTGGCCGAGAAATACCATTTGCTTTCATCTTTTGAAAGAAATGGGTCATAAACCTCATAGTTGCCACTTGTCAACTGTTTGGTAGTGCCAGTGGAGAGATCGTGGGTATAGAGGTGAGAATAACCAGATTTTTCGGACTGGAAGTAGAGGGTCTTGTTGTCTGAAAGAAAACCAAAGGTGCCACCAAAACTACCTATGCCGGGGCCACCTATCCAGGCTTCATCTCGTTGGCGGTCTATGGTAATCAAATCTCCTGTTTCAGGAATCAGTCTCATGATCCAACGGTCTTTGTTGTCATCTGAGCTGAACTGAACTACCGCATATTTACCATCGCCAGACCATAGGGTAGAGGCTGCCGATACTTTTCTTGGTTCTTCTTTCCATTGTTTGTCTGGATAATCTTTGGTGTAGTCTGGAAGGTCGGTAATTCCCGGAAGCTGCATTTTGTCCAGATAGTAAACACTGTCGCCCGAAATGCTATAGATACCTACTTCAGAGTAGCCTTGTTCGCCACCCACTTTAGAACGGGCATTGATGTCTGTGGTATAGCCTGAATCTGTTACATAATTGGGTACAATGGTGCTTTTGGCACCATTTTCAGGGGCATGATAAACGCTGAAACTCACGAATCTGCCATCAGGAGAAAGCTGTATGCCCCTGATATTGTCCAGTTCCACAGCGCTGCGGGAGTCATTGTTGCCAAAGCTGCCAAAACCCCTGAAGCTTCTTCTTGGTTGGTTTCTTCTTTCTTTTAGTATTTCTGAAGTAGAGATTTGATCTTCTCTCAACCAGTTATCCTGAATACGGTTTCCGTTGTTATTATTGCCCATATTTCTTCGGGCAGAACCTCCGTCATCATCATTGCCAGTTGAAATGATGAAGTTGGTTAATTGAGTCATCAAACCGGTTTGGGTATCTATAGAGTAGAGATTGTCGTCAGCAATAAAGGTGATGACATTGTCTTTATGGAAGCTTGCACTCGACTCTCTGGTGTTGGTTGCTGTCAGTCGGGTAATTTCACCGGATTTTAATTCTTTGATGTAGATGTCTCCACCTTCAACATAGACAATCTTGGTTTTGGCTTTATTGTATGAGTAACCGGATGGCCAGCCTTCGCTGGTATCGTCTACTTTCTCCGGTGTACCGCCATCCTTGCTGATTTTATAAGAGGAAACTTCTCCGTTGGCATCGGGATCCCAGTAAAAAAATATGCTCTTGCTATCCTTAGACCAGCTCACCCTGGAGGGAGAGGTACCAATGAATTTTTCAGGAGCTTGCATTATTTCTTCCACCGTTAGCTGTGAAAGAGGCTTTGTCTGAGCGATTGAGGCTATAGCCCAGATAAATAGTAAACCAAAAAGGCCAATCTTTTTCATGTCTCTTTTTTAGATTTTAGGGTAATCATCAAACTTACTTAAAATGGCATAATTCTGAAGTCAGAATTTGTCGAGAGGTTGATTTTCCTGAAATCCCGTTTTGAGACAGCGAGTCTTGTTTTGGTTCAGCTATTCCAGGGGTCAATTGGAGGGGCTTTATTTCAATGGAGATTTGGCTTGTTTTTCAGTGGAATTCTTTTGGCACGATTGAGGTGTATGAGACCTTCGGTTTGAGAAATATCAGAAAAAGAATACTGGTGGTAGAAGATGATATCAGCATGCAAAAGCTGGTGGATTTTCATCTGAAAGATATCTATGATGTGAGTGTTGTGTCCGATGGCTGGGATGCGATCAATGCGCTCAATCAGGATTTGGGTTTTGACCTGATTCTTACCGACATCGAAATGCCCGAATTGAGCGGGTTGAAATTGATTGAGATACTGGATGATATTCCTGGGTTGAGCCGGATACCGGTTATTATTATGAGCTCATTGATTTGCGACAGCATCAAACTGGATTTAGAGCTTTCCAATTACTACGGATGCCTGCAAAAGCCCATTGTTCCTGCTGAAATGTATCTGAGAATAGAGGAGGCTTTCGTTTCAAAAATAGGTTAGGGGGAGATTATTCATCTTCCATTTCCTTCAAATAGCGGTAAATGCTCGATTTACCAATATCCAGCTTGTCTGCAACAAGCAGGACGTTGTTGTCATATTTATCCAGAAAATGCCTGATGATTTTGAAGGTATAGTCTCGCAGGGTCATCTCTTCAAACAGGAATTGCCCTTCTTTCTGCAGACTGTTAAAGGTTATGTCTTCGGCCTCAATTACATTGTCATCGCACATTACTGCGGCCAGTTCAATCACGGATTTCAGTTCGCGCACATTGCCGGGAAATGGATAGGCAATGATTTTGCTTTGAGCACTTTTGCTGAGCTTTATGGCTCCCAACTTATTCTCTTTGGCAAAAGCCGCCAGCAGGTGTTTGGCAATTAAGATTACATCCTGACCTCTTTCCCTGAGTGGGGGTAATTCAATGGGAATCCCCAAAAGCCTGTAATAAAGGTCTTCACGGAAGGTTCCAGATTTCACCTCTTCAGCCAGGTTTTTGTGAGTGGCCACAATTACCCGTACATCGAATTTTACCACTTCATTCCCACCAACTCTGGTCAACTCTCTTTCC
>Ga0114899_1001662_pt1 | contig 12753 bp, 19 predicted proteins | sample MalvireepMed_215_FD_83497 | JGI IMG/M metagenome (GOLD analysis project Ga0114899, IMG submission 83497) | Marine viral communities from the Global Malaspina Expedition - Malaspina viral metaG DeepMed_215 | ecosystem: Environmental > Aquatic > Marine > Oceanic | place: Mediterranean Sea... | reverse complement strand
CGGAACTGCGACAGCAGATGACGGCTGCACTGGATGCCGCGCAAGCGATCCAGACGACAGCCGAAACGGACGAGCGCGATATTTCAGCGGATGAACTGGACACGATCCAGGGTCATCTCGATCGCGTCGAGACAATCAAGGCACAGGTATCGACCATCGAGCGGCTGGACGACGCAGCGGCATCGGTGACCGCACCGCGCACGCCGGCAACAGTACAGGATACAGTCACCGCCGCAGGTGACGCCGCCCAGGAGATGAGCGGAAACATCCAGACGCACGACTGCCGGGCCGACAATCCGACGCACGAATTCAATCACATGGGCGACTTCGCCTCTGCGGTTGCCAGTGCAGCTCAACCCGGCACGATGGCCGATGAGCGCCTGGCGTTCTTCGCTGCTGCCGGCGATGCCAGCGGCATGAATCAGACAGTCGGTGCAGATGGTGGCTTCGGTGTCCCGCCGAGCTTCGCGAATGCGATATGGGATGGCTTGAATGCACGCGGTGACAATCTGCTGGCCCGCACGGATCAGCTCACCGTCACCGGCGAGTCGATCAGCATACCGGCCAATGCGGAAACATCCCGCGCTGCTGGCAGTCGTTACGGCGGCGTTCGTGGCTACTGGATCAGCGAGGCCGAGGCGATCACAGCATCGACGCCGAAGCTGCGAATGGTCAAGGTCGAGCCGCAGCAGTTGGCGGTTCTGGTCTATGCAACCAATAAGTTGCTATCCAACAATACGGTGGCGCTCGATCAGTACATCACCCGCGCCGCAGTCGAAGAGATCAACTTCATGTCGGGCGACGCGATCGTCAACGGTTCCGGCGCCGGCCAGCCTCTCGGCTTGCTTAATTCCGGCAGCCTGGTGACGGTGGCGAAGGAATCGGGGCAGGCGGCTGACACGCTGCTTGCGGCGAACATCGATAAGATGTGGTCGCGGTTGCATCCGAACAGCCGGGCGAATGCGGTCTGGCTGGTGAATGTTGACTGCGAGCCGCAGTTGCAGGCGCTCGTCCAGGACACGAATGGCGGCGTGCCGCTGTTCCGTCCGGCCAATGGCTTGATCGGCCAGCAGCTCGACACGCTGAAGAACCGCCCGCTGATCCCGGTCGAGTATTGCCCGACCATCGGCGATGCCGGCGACATCATCCTGGCCGACCTTTCCGCATACGTCAGTGGCGTGCGCGGCGGGATCGAGCAGGCCATGTCGGTGCATCTCAAGTTCGACAGTGCGCAGAGCGCGTTCCGCTTCATCTTCGAGGTGGACGGCCAGCCGTATTTGAACTCGGCGCTGACGCCGTTCAAGGGTAGCAATACCTTGAGCACGCACATCAACCTCGCCGTCAGAGCGTAACCACAACCCCAGGAGAAAGTGACATGAGCGCACGATTCAGTGAGCAAAATCACATCGTAAACGGCCTGTCGCCAGTGGCTGATGCTCTGGCCGGCACGACCAACAGCGACATCGTGAACATGGAGGGATACGGCAAGTGTACCTTCATCGTTCACGCCGGCGTCGGCACAACTGGCACCAGTACTTTCACGGTACAGGCCAGCGACGACACCAGCGCCTCGAACACAACCGCGATCAAGTTCGCGTATCGTCAGATCACCACCGGAGATACACACGGTGCCTTGACGAATGCGGCAGCAGCCGGCTATACGAACACAGCCGGCAGCGATGACATCGAGATCATCGAAGTCAGCGCGGAAGACCTGAGCAGCACTGGCTATAGCTATGTCAGGTTGCACGCAGTCGAGTCTGCAAACGATCCGGTACTGGCAGGGATATTGATTATCCTGTCCGATCCCCGGTTCCCGCAGTCAGTGACTGATTCGGCAATAACCTAATAGCAGCAGATCGCCGGAGCACCCTGTGAAGCGGCCTCGCCTCAGTAGCAGGACTCCGGCATCTATTGCCCCGGAGGGCGGAAGCATGGCAGCGAGTGTCTACACGTTTAACAAGCGGTACACGCCGCCGGTCGGCGGGCGCGAGTTTGAGGCTGGCGACAAGATCCCGGTCAAGGATATCGCGCCGGAGCTTGCGAAAGTACTGATCGATGGCGGCTACTGTACAGCCCCGAAAAAGCGGGCGGCAGCGAAGAAGACAGCAGCGAAAAGCAAATGAACCTGCACCAATCGCAGCTCGCAACCTGGTCGCCGGTCACGCTGGCCGATGCCAAGCAGCACAGCCGTATCGACATCGATGACGACGATGCGCTGATCACGGCGCACCTGGCGGCAGCGGTAGTGCGTGGCGAGCAGGTGACCAATCGGCAATTCGCGCCGGCGACCTGGGTGCTGAAGCTGGACGCATTCCCAGGCACCGACACGATCGAACTACCGAAGCCACCGCTGCTATCGGTATCCTCGATCCAGTACGTCGATACCGATGGCGCAACGCAGACATTCAGCAGCGGCGACTACAATGTTGACCGGACAAGCGAGCCGGGCCGCGTGGTGCTGGGCTTCGGCAATTCCTGGCCTTCGGCTCGAGCGCAGCCGGACGCGATCACGATCACCTATGTCGCCGGGTATGGTTCAGTCGTGACGGCAGTCAATGCCACGAACGTATTCACGATCACCGCCGGCGGCAGGACGTATGCCGACAATATGCAGGTGCGTCTATTCTCGGTCGGCGGCGATGTCCCGACCGGCCTGACTGCCGACACCGCGTACTTTATCCGCGACGTGAGCGGCTCGACGTTCAAGTTGGCGCTGACCGCCGGCGGCACTGCGATCAGCATCAGCAGCGACGGCACCGGCACGATCTACATCGACGAGGTGCCGGAGATCATCAAGGCCGCAATCAATCTGGATGCGGGGCAACTATATGAAAACCGCGAGAGCCTTGTATCGCAGGTCGGCCTGGTGCAGTTCGCGATCAATCCGACCTCGGACGACATATACCGACAGCTACACATTCACACGACGGAGTGGACATAAGATGGCGATACAGTATGCGACCTCGCGTCGGCTTGATCAAGTAGTCGACAGCCAGGGTGACGGCACCGGAACGGTGAACCAAGCACAGAGGGCAAAGACGGTTTCGGGTGCAACCAATGCCACGCCCATTGTCGTGACGGCAACAGGTCACGGTTACAGCGACGGCGACTTTGTGAACATCACGGGCGTCGTCGGGAATACGGCGTGCAACGATCTGCACGTGATCCAAAGCAAGACATCGAACACCTTTGAACTGACGACACCAGCAGGCACGGACGTCGCCGGCAACGGTTCATACTCAAGTGGCGGTGCTGCGCATTTATCCTTCGCGTGCAAGCCAGCATCTGGCGAGCAGTTCTGCCTGCATAAATTCACCGGGTATTTTCTCGATAGCGGCATGACGGACGATCTTTACATGGCCGAAGCTGCACTGAGCGTCGGTATCAAAGTGCAGGTGCGGCAAAACACAACGCTGATACATACGATCTCACCGACGCCGATTAAGACGGCCCCGGTCGGATGGTCACTGGGTGCATTGCCGATGATGTTTGCCGAGTCACTGGGCAGTGCAGCGCATTCATTCGCCTGGCGGTTTTCGAGTTGTTTTATCAATCTCGACGGTGATGCCAACGAATTTTTTGTAGTTCTCCACAGCGATTCAGTCGCTATCGAGGAACAGGTAATGAGCATCCACGGCGAGACGATATGATCGCATACAGTCCATCCAGACGGCTCGATCAGATAATAGACAGCCAGGGCGACGGCACCGGAACGGTGAACCAAGCACAGAGTGCAAAGACGGTTTCGGGTGCAACCAATGCCACGCCCATTGTCGTGACAGCAACGAGCCACGGGTACAGTGATGGCGACTTTGTTCACATCACAGGAGTCGTCGGAAACACTGCTGCAAATGACCTGCACGTGATCCAAAACAAGACCTCGAACACATTCGAGCTGACCACACCAGCGGGAGTAAACGTCGCCGGCAACGGTTCATACTCAAGTGGCGGTGCTGCGCATTTATCCTTCGCGTGCAAGCCGGGCAGTGGCGAGACATATTGCGTGGATAAATTCACTGGATATTTCCAAGATTCCGCTTCGACAGACGATAAATACATGGACGAGACAGCACTGTCCGTCGGTATCAAAATCGAAGTACGGCAGAATACAACGCTGAAGTATACGGTATCGCCGACGCCGATTAAGACAGCCCCGGTCGGATGGTCACTGGGCGGAGGGCCGAACGCAATGGTCGACAAAATGCCCGGCTCGGCTTATGCTTTTAATTGGATTTTTTCAAGCTGTTTGATGAATCTGAACGGTGACACAGACGATTTTTTTGTAGTCTTGCACAGCGATTCAATCGCAATCGAACAGCAACTAATGAGCGTACACGGAGAATCGATATGATCGCATACAGTCCATCCCGCCAGTTGAGCCAAGTACTCGACAGCCAGGGTGACGGCACCGGCACGATCAACCAGGTATTCGCAGCGAAATCTGTTTCCGGTGCGACCAATGCCACACCGATCGTCGTCACTTCATCAAGCCACGGGTACAGCGATGGCGACTTTGTACACATCACCGGAGTCGTCGGAAACACAGCCGCAAATGACCTGCACGTCGTCGCGAATAAGACGGCAAACACATTCGAGCTGACCACGCCAGCGGGAGCAGATGTTGCCGGCAATGGTTCATATTCGAGCGCCGGTGCGATACATCTATCCTTCGTCTGTAAGCCGGGCAGCGGCGAGACATATTGCCTGCATAGACTGAACGGATATTTTATCGATTCCGCTGCTACTCACAACGAATACATGGACGAGACTGCACTGACTGTCGGCATCAAAGTCCAGGTGCGGCAGAATACGACCGTCGTTCATACGATCTCGCCGCAGCCGATCAAGACAGCACCCGTCGGATGGTCACTGGGCGCCGATCAAGGCTCGTTCAATGAGCAACTGTCTGGCGAAGCATATCAGTTTGTCTGGTCTTTCGAGGACTGCATCGTAAACATGACCGGCGATGCCAACGAATTTTTCGTGATTCTCAATTCGGATGCGATTGCAATTGAACAGCAGGTAATGAGCGTACACGGGGAGTCAATCTGATGCCATCCGCAGGTCAAATGCGAAACCGAGTCGAAGTGCAGCAGGCCCAGGAAAGCGCCGATGCACATGGGCAGACTTCACGCGCCTGGACAACGATCGCAACACGCTGGGCCTCGATCTCATCCGATGCCGGCGATGAAGTTCTCGAGGGCGGGCAGCAGGAAGTTCGCAACACGCACAGCATCCGTATGCGCAGCTTCCCGGTGCTGCAGGCAGACACGCACCGGCTGATCGTGCGCGGCATCGTCTACGACATCAACGGCGCCACGCACGACCAGGCCGGCAAGCAGCGCACGACTTCAATCGCAGCGACGGACACGGGCGTGACGGCATGACCTTGAAGGACGAAATCACGCGCTACCTGAAAGGCAACGCCGGCATCGCCGCTGCCGTGGCTGGGCGCATCTTTCCCGGCCTGGCGCCGCAGTCAGCCTCGCGGCCATATCTGCTGTGGTCACGCATAGCCGATGCGCCAGGGCATCATCTCGCCGCATCGTCGGATATGTCGTCGGCACTGATCCAGGTGGACGTGATGGCCGACAGCAGCATCGAAGCCGAGACAGCAGCCGAGGCAGTGCGCGAAGCGGTGGACGGTTACCGCGGCACGCTGAACGACGAGTTCCACGTCGACTCGATGTGGCTCGATGCGGAGGCTGATTTCATCGAGTCGAAGGGTGACGGCAGCGACGACAGCACCTATCAGATTTCTCTATCAATCACGGTCAACTACCGGCGCACGGTGCCGGTATTCAATTAAAAACAAACAAGGAGAAGAACAATGCCTGGATCAGCATCTCGATCAATCGTAGGAGCGACAGTCGTTTTTGGAACGACATCCTACTCGCAGCAAATCACCAGTGTCGGCATCAGTGGTGCCGGGCGCACGGCGATCCCAACCTCGCACCTCGGCACGACGCTGGCGACCTCGGGGAAATTCGGCAGTATGACATTCAGAGCGAGCGACCTGGTGAATCCCGGCACTGTCGATCTGGGCATTCATTATGATCCCGACGACGTGCCGATCATCGACACCGCCGCTGAGACTTGCACGATCACATGGGCGACCGTGACAGGCGATTCCAGTGGCTCGATACTCGCGGCTTCGTATATCGGTACTGACTTCTCGTTCAGCGGCAGCGTTGACAGCGAGCTGTGCGAAGGATCGATGACGGGCCAGCTCAGTGGCAATGTCACACGGACGGCAGCAACCTAATCACAGGAGGCCAGGCGATGGCGATCTTGAACGTAGCAGGCATCACCTGCGAGGGCGTCATTCGCCCGGCAACGAAAGCCGAATGTGGCATCACCGGCGACTGCTTTGCGGTCGAACTGGTGAATGCCGCAGGCGAGCATATCACAGTCATCCGTGATGGCGCACAGGCATCAGCGAACCTGCTGACAGCGGTGCGCAATCACGGCCACAAGCTGGTGACGATTCGGGCCGTGACAAAAGATGAGCGCGGCCCGGCAGAGCCAGCGAAGAAAACCAAACCGAACACAGTGAAAGGGGTGAAGGGATGAGTGAGCTACGGGGGAGATTAACCAGCGGAAAGTGGTTGCCGAGCGTCAAGGTCGAAGCCGACGAAATCGAGGACGGGCTGCTGATTCCCGTGAAGTCGATGTCGTCAAAGCTGCGAGCCGAGTGCATTGCATTCAACGACGACGGCAAGGAAAAGAGCGGCGCCGATAATCTGGAGTTCCAGCGGCGCGTGATCGTGCAGACTGCGTGCGAGGCCGACGGCACGCTGATATTCAGGCCCGACGACAAGCTCGACGGTGTGCCGGTGGTCACGCAGCAGAACCTATTCGACGCGGCGCTCAAGGCGTCGGGGATGGTATCGGATGACGCCGACCCAAACTAACCGACGCCGCCGAGTTCTGGCACGACCTTGCGGTTGCGCTCGGCGGCAGGACGGTGGACGAGTGGCAGCAGGAGATGAGCGCAGTCGAGTTCGAGAGTTGGCTGAAGTACTGCGCGAAGAAACCGCTGCCGGCGCAACGGGCAGACCTGCGCACAGCCAGGCAGACGACCGAGATCGCCGGCATGATGGGGGCGAAGGACATCAAGCTGACGGACTTCATGTTCAACTTCGACGACCTCGACGAGAATGCCGACAACGGCACGGGCCGGCAGATGTCACAGCAGCAAGTGTCGCATCTGTTGAATGTCGCTGTGGCCCAGCACATTCAGGACGGTTACGGGGAGATGGTTGATGGCGATCGTGATGATCCGTGATCTGAACGACTTCGGCGAACACAAGGCCGACTGCGGCGGCAAGCTGGTGCAGATCTGGTATGTCGATCCGCCGCTGATCCGCAGCAAGTCGGGACGGTGCAAACGCTGCAACGAAATCATCAAGCTGCCGCCTGGTCTATGGCGTGATAAGCCGATAATGATCCAGGGCAGGCCGTTCAATATGATTCGCAAAGCACTGGCCCGGCGTGGCCGCTGGCAGGAGGTATAGGCGATGGCGAAAGTAGCAGACATCTCAACCAAACTCTCGCTGAATAGCCGCGATTTCAAGAAGGGACTGAATGCGACGGGCAAGAGCATGGAAAAGTTCCACGCCGCCTTCAAAAAAGCAGCATTCAATGTCGCGAAGGGCGGCGCATTAGCACTCGTCAGCGCCACCGCCGCCTTGATCGCAATCGTGAACAAGACGGGTGCCGCGATTGACAATGTAGCGAAGCAAAGCGAGAAGCTGGGCATCCCGACTGAGAAACTGGCAGCACTCGGCCACGCTGCAGAGCAGACCGGGATATCTACTAATAATATGACGACCGGCCTGCAGCGCATGACCAGGCGCATAGCCGAGGCCGGCGACGGCACCGGCGAAGCCGTCAAGGCATTAGGTGGCCTGGGGATAAAGATAGACGACATCGTGGCGCTATCGCCTGACCAACAGTTTTTGATGATCGCCGACGCGATGGAAAATATAAAAGGCCAATCGGACAAGGTGAAGCTGGCCTTCAAGCTATTCGACACCGAGGGCGTAGATCTAATAAATACGATGCAGGGTGGTTCAGCAGCCGTTCTGAAATTGATGAAGGACGCCGAGAACCTCGGCCTGACTTTCACGAAGGAAGAGGCAGCAATGGTTGAGGCGTCACGGGACGCAACCGACAGGATGAAGAAGGTATTCACCGGGCTATTCAATGCGATCACGATCCAGCTATCGCCATTCATTGAAAGCTGGGCGAACGGCATGACGGAAATGGGAACAAGCGGCGAGTCGATGGCAGATCGAGTATCTGCGGCCATGCGTTCGATTGTATCAGCTATTGGATTTCTCGAGGAGAAGATGATATCAACCAGGGGGATATTCCGAAAATTCGCAGGAGAACTTGCGAAAACCTGGTCAGGATTGCAGATGATCGTCGATCCCGATGCCTACCGCCAGGCAGCCAGGGCGATAGGCATAGAGGGTGGATGGTTCGATGATCCAGGCAAGCACGCGGTGCTCGGTGAGGGCAAAGCTATGGAGCGATTCCGAAATTTGCATCCCGAAAGGTTCGCGGCATTAGTCACAGAACTTCAAGCAGGGAATCTAAGCCGGGCTGAAGTGTCAAGGATGGCCGCTGGACAGTTGGATCTGGGGGCTGGGCAAGATTGGGCCGGCGGTGGTCAAGCGAAAACTCTACAAAAATTTGATGAGGCAATCGCTGCCACGAAAAAGAGGGTGGCAGAAGGCGCGGCGCGACGAACCGGCAAAGCACTTGAAAAGGCTATTGGCGCCGGCGGCGGTGCATGGCGACCAGGTGATCAAGCAGGCATCGGCCCGATGACTGAGGCACAATGGGAAGTGTCGCTGCTCAAAGGCGATGGCCCCGCTGCTGCCGTTGCTGGTGCTGCGGCTGCGGTTGCCGATGCTGCCGCTGGCGGTGGAGGCAAGAAGAAGGGCGGCTTCATGGGGATGCTTCGCGGGATGATGGACTTCGGGGCAAAGTGGCGAAAGGATCGAGGGCTGGCGCCTTGGAAGGCAGCGCAAATCGGCGAAGCTGCCGTATTCAATCGACCGAAGCCAGTTGTCGAGCCGTGGGAAATTCGCCGGCTCCAGGCGCTGGATCGCGGGTTACAGAAATTCGCAGACCCGGCTGGGTCAGCCGAAGAAGTACGCCGCCGCCGGGCGCTCGGCCTGACGAGAACCGAGGAACGCTTTCGGATGCGCCAGCAGCGTGAGAGATTAGAGGATCAAGTGAAGACCCGCCGCCGCAGGGCAGACCGACTCAAGGAAAAGGAACTGAAGATCAATGCCGACCAGAACAAGACGCTGACCGATATACTGGCAACGGTCAAGCAGATCGCCGCCAGCAAGTTCATCGCGTTCGCGGAATGAGGGTGTAATCAATGGAAGTATTCAGAGGCACTGGCGCGGGCGCGGGAGTGGAGTGGAAAATATTCGGCGTGAAAAAGGCGATCCGCAACCTCGAGGCGTTAGGTAAGTCAGTAGGCGAACTGATGAAGCCAGAGGTGACCGCTGCGGGCGAAATGGTACTGCGCGAAATAAAGAAAGCCACGCCGGTCGGGAAAAAGAAAAAGAAAGGAAAGCGCCTGCGCGAGAAAAATAGACTATACGCCACGCGGGTGACAAAGAACGCCGTCACTGCACAGATCAAGAACCGGGCGATATATGCCGCCGTCGTCGAGTGGGGATGGGACGGCAAGGGCCGGAATAGCTTTATGCGATCTACGGTAAAACGACTGAACGACAAGACGCAGAACGATATCCGCCGTGGCGCCATCCGCCGCATCGAGCGCAAGGCCGCGAAGCTGGGGGTGAAATAATGGCGAAGATCGTCGTGCAGGACACAGTACCGGACAGCGCACCGTCACTATCTGACGGCAGCGCCGGCATCAGCGTGACGCGCTCGATACTCGTTGGCGAGCTGGTCAGCATCGGGGCCGGCAGGATATACGAGGCGATACAGGCGTGCGGCGTCACACGCGGCGACAGCCTGCCGGGTGTGCCTGACGTGGTATGCGTCGAGCGCAGCGCCACGATGCTCGACACATCGACTGCCAGGGTGATGCTGCAGTATCGCATCGCCCGGCCCGAGGATAACATCATCACCGGCGCCACCGGGCAGGTCGAGATATCTTCGATCATCAACGAGCGCGAAACCGAGCAAGACATCAACGGCAAGCAGATCGTGGTCGAGTATACCTTCGAGCACGTGGACGACACGACCGGCGAGATCACGGAAGACTTGCAGCGGCAGATCCGCACGGTCACGGCGCCGGAGGCCCGCACGGTCGAGACATTCACCCGCATCGAGGCGGACAATCCACGCGACATAATCCGCGAATATACAGGTACGGTGAACAAGACGAAGTTCCTCGACCGTGCCGAGCGCACCTGGTTCTTAACAATCAACGCCAGCAGCAACGACGGCGGCAGGACATTCAGCGTGCGCTACGCCTTCGAGCATCGGCCAGAGACTTGGGATGCCGAGGTTGTGTTTCTCGACCGGGCGACCGGCGAACCGCCGACCGACATCAAGGCCGGCATCGGTCGCATCCAGCCCCAGGTATTAACCGCTAAAGACTTTTGGAACTTGAACCTTGGCTAATTACGCAAAACTGCAACGGTGGAAGCCCGGCTTCGTGACGAAGCTATCGGCTGAGGGGCCGACCGGCGTGAACCGCATCATCGATGCGCTGAACGGCGAGCAGGGATCGGCACCGACGCCGCGAATGTTTAACCGGGACGAAAGCACCAGCACGCAGCAGGGCCAGGCCGCGATCCTGGTGATCACATCAAGCGTCAGCACGACCGAATATGTAGCCGATGTATACCTTAATCCTGCCTCAGATGCAACGACCAGGGGCGTGACGCTGAAGCTGCATACCTGCACATCAACGCTGCCGGCGGGCTATCCTATTCTGGCGTTTCTTATCGGGAGTACATGGTGGGCGCAACCTGCAATCATCTATTCATAGCGGCAGCAATCATGGCAACAGTGACGACGACAAGCTGGGCAGATAGCCAAGATTGGTCAGCGCCAAATGGCGCGCATCCATCGCAGTACCTGGCTGGCCTATGGGATGCCTGCAGCCAGCGTGACGCGGCACTCGTCGCAGTGAACAGCACTGACGTATCGCCCGGCCCGCCGGCGCAGCTCGAGGAAGGGCAGGCAATCATCGAATACGAATGGATATCTGATCTGTGGGACACGGTGCTGGCGCTGATTCCATACTATCTGAACCACACTGCCGAGGCGACCTGGGATGACTCGTCGGCTATTGCCGCAGTCTGGAGCCAAGCAACGCTCAATACATCGGCAGACATCACTGCACCTGACAAGCCGGCAGTAAATAACTGGGCCGCAGATACTGAGTGGATGACCTATCTATATGAGGTATTGAACCGCCTGCTGTGGATTCGCAACGACGCTGAACCGTGGTCATCGAGCAGTACAGAAAAAATTGGAACCGCTCAACCGGAGCCGACTTCTGTGCCGCCGTATTGCCCGGTGTGGAGCCACTCGAAATCAGACGCGGATACGGCATATGCAGCGGCATCGCCATCATCACCGCCGGCGGCATATTATCCAGTTCAACCTCTTCCAATCGATTTCAGCACGACCGGCCCTGGTTCATTTTCTTATGGTGGCGTGACGCCTTATGGCAATCCAGTCTTCTGTGACGAGCCTCGGAGGTGGCGGGCCGTGAAGCGGAATAGAGTTGGTAAAATTACACCGCCGTCGTCATATGCAGGATTGTCTGTTTCGTCAAATTATTATCTGCAATCATCTGCTGTAGATGGCACGATCTTTTCTCATTCCAGGTTCAAGACCGGAGGGGCGTGCGAAGGACTCGATGAGAATGTATATGATAAGCAGAACGAAGATTTCACGACTGCTGGCAACTACTACCTATTCGCCGAGGCACCGAGCAGCGAAGTAACGGTCGGCGACAACGACGAGCCGCCGTGGTGCCTTGAGCCGCCAGCATACGATGCGCCGTGGCCGGACACGATCACTGATGGAATCGACTACACATTCTCATCGAGGGGATGGATTACATCAGACACATATGCCGTCGTCAAATTTGACGGGACGGACGGCTTCACTCATACCGCATAACAAGGACAAAAACTATGGCAGACTTAAGCGTAACAGCGGCAAGCGTGGTGGGCGTGTCAGCCACTGCACCAGGCACGGGCGCCGAACATGGTGGGACGTACTCGACGGCCTCGAAAAAGTAACCTAAGAAAACAAAACAAAACGGAGACAAAGCAATGGCAGACTTAAGCGTGACAGCAGCGAATGTGGTTGGCGTATCAGACATCCACACAGAGAAAGTGACAGCAGGTGCGACGATCACGGCGGGTTGTCCTGTCTACAAGGACACCAGCGACAGCAATAAAGCGAAGCTGACGGATTGCGATGCCAGTGACGCGGCGAGTGTCTGCAATGGCATCGCCACGCACGCAGCACTTGACGAGCAGCCGCTGGTGATCCAGACGCAGGGCGTCATCAATGTCGGCGCCACGCTGACAGTCGGCGAAGTGTACATGGCAAGCGGCACAGCCGGCAAGATTGCACCGCATGGCGATTTCACGACGGGCGACCGGGCAACGATAATCGGCATCGCGGAAACGGCTGCGAACCTGCGGCTGCATATTCGATCGAGCCAAACGACGAGGGCGTAATCAATGGCAGATATATTTTGGGAAGGTGGCGCCGACATTGATG
>Ga0114899_1001656_pt1 | contig 12763 bp, 13 predicted proteins | sample MalvireepMed_215_FD_83497 | JGI IMG/M metagenome (GOLD analysis project Ga0114899, IMG submission 83497) | Marine viral communities from the Global Malaspina Expedition - Malaspina viral metaG DeepMed_215 | ecosystem: Environmental > Aquatic > Marine > Oceanic | place: Mediterranean Sea... | reverse complement strand
CCTTCAAGCTCTTCGCCGCCAAGCTCTCCACCCAGATCGCCTCCCATCTCGCCTCCCATCATACCACCGGTTTCGGCTGCTGCCGCGGCTTCTGCAACTTGCTGAAGAGAGGCGTCATGTTTGCGATCATAATACATTTCACGCTGATTACGAATAAACTCTTCGTGGGACATTCCAAAAATGTTTTCGGTAACCCAACGTCGCGAGAAAAAGCCTTCAGTTGCGGAAGCGGCAATATCGAACTTCTGCTTCCAGTGCTCGATCTCTTGAAGTTCTGAAATCTTGGATGGGTTATTTAAGGACAACGAGAAGGCCAACAAATCATCTCCTCTGAATCCAAGCGTATAAAGGTGAATAATGCCAATCTTTGTTAGCTCTGCAATAATAACCCTTTGAAGTCTTTGAATGGTTCTTGAAAATCGAATGTCTTTCGTTGCAAGAGTTGTTTTATCTTCTCCTGCGCCCTCGCCCATTGAAAGATATGCTTGAGGAACCTTGAGGGCAGAAAACAATTTATCACGAAGATATTTAACATCATCAATTGCCGTAATATTTGTGGCGCCGGCCAAAGTAGTAATCTCTGTTGCCGAACCTGCACGGATTGGAATGAAATAATCTTCTTCGATGCTCATTGGGTTATAACGAAGATCGACGCGGCCAGACGTAGAGTCTACAACAGAATGTCTTTTCAACTGACTAACAATCTTTTCCATATATTGTTCAACATCTTGCGGCGGAATCGCACCAACATCAATTTTGAATACTCGACGTTCTGAAGAGCGAACAACACGATAAGCCATCATTGCATCTTCCATAAGAGTAAGCTGGCGCCAGATGCGGCGAGCGGCTTCTAAAATAGAAGAACCGTATGGGGCGTATTTATCATTGCCAAGAATGCGAAAATGACAAATTTGCCAGTTTTCAAAAGTCATTCCAGCAGAGTTCCACTGATACTGGACATAATTTGGATTTGTGGAGTCTTTACCTTCCAGCCTTTCAACTTCGGACGCAGGTAATGCAATAACGGCCTTGACGCCATACTTTTCATCAATATCCAAATATAAAAAGAAGTCGCCATATTTACACATTGTGCGACTCCAGCCAAACAAGTTATAATTAAGATTTAAAATACTATCAAATAATATTGATAGAACTGCTCTAATCTCTTCATTGGGACATTTGATGTTAAGCATCGGACGAAGATCAGAATAGGTTGTCATCTCGTCAGCATAAATATCCAAAGTTGAAGCAATCTCGGGCATATACTCCATTTGATCAAAATCTACATATCTCTCAGATCTGCGCTGATTCGCGATTGCTTCTGTTGCAATAGAGTCAAGAGGATTGTAAAGGGACTTCTTAAACTGCTGGCCCGATGCCGATCTGAATCTCGAAGAAAACTTGTCTAAATGTTGCCTTCTAATGCGCCGCCCAGATTGTGAGCGGTAGTTAATGATTGGTCCGGAGAACAATCTTGTAAGCGCTTTAAATAAGCCCGACTGTGAGTTCGCGGGATTTCTTTTATGTGTGTTGTTGGGGCGTGCCATTATTTAATAATCCATTTGTATTGATCGTAGATCTCTTTAGCTTCACTCATTTTATCAAAAATATTGTCTCTTTTGTACCCTTCTTGTCCTTTTATTTGAGTATTTAAAGTGGTTTTGGATGTGATTATGGCATCAACAAATGCTTTTTGATAATTTAGTTCCCTTGCATTTACCTGTAATGCCGTATCTCTCACCCAGCAAGCGATTGCGAGAGCCATAATTAAGTCATCATGGTATCCTTTCATTGCTTGTGGTTTTCCATTTTTCCATATAAAAGTCTTAAATTCATTAGTTAGTCGCGATGAATATGTTTTAATTAGTTTATTTCTTATAAACTCCTCCAATTTCGCAACAATTAGAGGTCGCGTCTTTGACGTGGTAGAGAAGCCGGCAATTGCGCTGTTGCGAACTTCCGCCTGATGTTGCTCAATATATTCGTGAGTTGATTTAACCGAATGGTATAAATTGGGATACCCATATTCTATAAGCTTATCTAACACCGTATATCCAATACTGTTATTTTCAACCACCAGCATACATCCACCATATTCTCGGCCTACTTGATTTAACATATTGGCATACATATCGGGAGTTACCTTACCTTGATATTCTCCAACGACTTCTAAAGTTTCTAGTTGGATAATATGAAACGTAGAATAGTCTGCGCCATCTCCGCGAGCTACATCCGCAACCATCAAATAATTACAAGTGGGATCGTATTCTTCCCAAATCCAAAAGTTGCGATCAAAACCTGTACGGTATTTGGGTTCTCTATGAAGAGATAACATCCATTCCATATCTGTGGGATCAATAACGGTTTCACCAGAGGTGTTGAAATTACATTGTAACTCTTGCGCAATCTGGCGCTTGGACATATTCCTAGTTTCTTTTTTGTACCATTCTTCATCTCTATCTGGGTGTACATCCCATTGAAGCGTAGTCAAATTAAAATTATTTACGCCGGCTTCAGAATCAATACAGGTTTTATGAAACCAGTTCCCAACACCATTAGGGGTTGACAGCGCAATACAGCGACCACCAGTTGATAGAGTGGGATACAAACCTGTCCATAGTTCTTCGAGGTTTTCAATGTGTGCTGCCTCGTCAAGCACCAAAAGAGATAGTGCTTCTGAGCGGCCGGCATCGCCAGATGTGGATGCGGCTTTAATTGATGAACCATTGGAAAGTTCAAAAGAAGTTCTGTTATCAACACTGATTGTCGCAATCTTCAACCAATCTGGAATGTTACGCATAATTCCCTTGACTTTCTTAACCAAGTTTCCTGCTGTTGCGAACTTCGTTGCCATAACGAGGATTGCCTTATCGCGATGGAAGAGCATCATCCACACGATATAACCAGCAGTGATTGTTGATATACCCAACTGTCGTGCCTTGAGTATAACATTAAAACGATAATCATTAAAGTCTTTTAATAGATCGTCTTGAAAATCGTATGTATCAAATAAAATAAGCCCGTGCATCGGGTGGGATATACGGGCGTAATTCTTTAAAAAATAAGCGGGATCTTTACCGCACTTTACTATTTCCTTTACAGTTTGTTTTTTGTCTAATTGAAAACTCATTAATCATTTTCGGTTTGGACTGCGCTAACGGCACCGTGTGCAATTTCCCCAATTTGTCCTAGGGCGTCTACTACTGTATCGAATTTTTCATTTAGGTCTGTGCCGGCGCGTGATCGCGAAGAATAATCTCCGGAATATGGATCCTGGTATTCTCCACCACCTGGCTTTACCTCTTGGAGTGAATAATCTGGGTCATCTTCGTAATCACGGGGGTCACTCCAATAATTCAGAACGTCTCGATCCACCGTCAGATTATCTACAATTTGATCTATATATACTTTTGCTTGCTTCATACTTACATCGCCCGTAACAACATAGTTTCCCATTTTCGTTAGAAAAGTATCAAGGTCAACCATAGAGCCATCAAAATCTGGCACCTCCACGGTCACTATCGTATGATGTACAAATTGTTTTTCCAGTTCTTTGGAAATTTGATCCATTCTCTGCTCATCGGCATATTGAAGAAGATCGGGTTCATCCGGCAACTGCGTGTGCCGCGGCATGACCTCTTTGAGAACTTTCTTTTCTGTCTTCTCATCCACTTTAATAACTTTCTTGTCTGTCTTCTCGTCCATAAAGTAACGAGGATCAAATCGGCGTTTGTTTTTTCTCATTTCTTCTCGACCTCGGAACCCTTCTTCCGTGTGTCGTTATCGGGGCGTTTTCCGCCGGTACCGTTCCAGCCGCCAAGATCGAGAAACTTTTTCCAATTTGTTTCTAATCTATCTTTAGAGGGGGTATCAAGTTCATCAGTTCCCTCGCCAAGACCACCAACCTTATAAACCTGATATGCGGTAACCCAACTACGAATATTGGAAGTTCTTTCAACCATCATATCTATTTCTTCTTCCTTTGTTAGTGTCACGGTGTTGCCGGTAATCTTCTTATATTCTTTCTTAAGAAATTTTGCAATGTCAGCTATTCTCTGTTCAACATCGGATTCAAAACCATTGGCATATACCTCTTTAAGCTGAACTTCAGACTGATAGCTTAGGCACATCTTATCCCCGTAGAATCTGATGTTAAAGCCGTCTATCACTCTTTTATCAAGAATAGGATCGCCTTCTTCTCTTTGGAGTCCTGCCTCTAACATTTCTCCTTTTTCATCCAAGGCGCCATCAAAAGCATTCGCTGCCGCCTGTGATAATCCCTGAACGATTTCATATACTGTAGCCATTATTTATCTTCCTCTTTTGTTGGTCTCCAGCCGTCTAGCCAGCGTTTCTCCCTGCCATCGACATATTTTCCAAAACACATCTCACAGCAATTAAACTTTATCAAACAAACATCATCTTTTGCTTTTCTTGCGAAAGAACCGCAGACCGGACAATACTTAGTCGAATCTCTATTAAATAGTTTTTTTGAAACCTTTATACCATTTAAATCAACTTTCTCTTGCCATTCATCATTTTTCTTAACTTTTTGATAAAGCTCTTTCATCTGGGCAAGATATTCTTTCTCTTTTTCTTCATCCCAATTTGCTTTTGGGTTCTGGATTGTATCGTCTCCATATTTCTCAGAGATTGCTTTTTCAATGGCCGCAATACGATTTGGATTATCCTTCATTATTGAATACTCTATATGCCCCATATGTAACGGCAATCCCGCTTGCTACGCCACCAGCATACCATATCCACTTATTTCTTGGAGAATGCTTTTTAATTGCTTCTTCGAGACTTTGTATCTGTAAATCTTTTTGCTCCAAGACCAAATCATATTCATCTTTTAGTGATGTATATTTAATCTCATAGTTTTCTCTCTCAAGATCAAATTCAATTTCTTTTTTTTCGAGTTCGGTATCAACTCTCAAATTGCATTCTGCTGTTCTAATCTTTGTTCTGGATAGGATTTCTGCTGTGGCAGTTACATCAAATAAAACACCCTCATATCGAGCGCACTCATTCATTCCCATAATCATAAACTTTCCGGGATCTTCAGCAGTTGCTATTGATGTTAATAATAAAAAGCTAAGGAGCATTCTCGAATCCGTAAACTTCTTCTATTTCCTCGATTAGTGCGTCTTCGTTTTCAGAAAAATCTTCAATGTATTTTTCTTTGTATTCTCTTCTTGACCTTTCTAATTGAAGCTGGCTCTCAAGATAATTTCTTTCTAGCTCTGCAAGGGCGCCCCTGTAGTCTTCTAAAGCCTGCGCTCTGCGAACTAGTTCGCGCTCGTGAATGTTTTTCAAGCCATCAATCTGTGCTTCTAACGATGCCTGCTCCGCTTCATAAACACTTTCTAGTTGTTTATAATCGGAACGATATTTTCCGACTACAAGCAATGCTAAGACGATGATTAATAATTCTTTCCAGTGTTTGACAACAAAATCTAAAATCTTCGTACTAACCATTTAAACCCTTCAATGTGGCAATGCCGTCGATGACAGCTTGACCGCCGATATAAAGCGCCGAGATAATAACCCAATCACTGGATTCGAGGCCGGCCGTAAGCATTAGGGTTGTGGCCGTTACCCAAACCAAAAACTTGCGAGAAATCATTTTCTCGATAAACTTGTCTACTTTGCCTCTTGCGTAACTCATCATTAATTACCTCACTTAATACCTTTTTCTTTCTTTACGTTCATTACACATTTTTCATACTTTTCTTTGTCTTCGCGGCCAACAGATGCTGTGCAAATCGCCCAAGGATTATCCTTTGCTTTTTCTTCCTGTAACCCATCATTAATCGTTACTGCAATACACTCCTCGTGACTTTGATTTGGATGTGCTTGGTCGCACTTTTGGCCAGGATGAGCGCAAGGATCATATTCTTCTACTAATTCCTGAATATCTTTGAAATAGCTCATGTATCTTTCTTCATCAGATGGATATTCTTTTTGTTCCCATTCTACCAGAGTGCGCCCCAAATCAACTAAAAGACCAGTTAAATCATCTTCGGCAATTTGTTCTGGGCCCTGCAAAGAGTGATCGGGACTATCTACTTCCTGTCCTGCCCTACCCGCTACCGCACCCAAATTACGAGCGGCGCCGCCAAGTTCGTTTAATTCTTCTATGATGATCTCTTTGAGTCTTTTTGTCGTAATTTTCATTTTATAATTCAACTCCTGTCGGAGCCTCTTCTTCGCCCCGAGCCTGATCTCTTAATTGCTTAAGCATTGTAAGAAGCGCTGGAAGAATCGCGGCTGGGGCGAGATTTTTAGCAACTTGTATAACCATGTCAAAAGCCATCTGTATATTTTCTGGCGTTAAGTTCTCAATACCTTCTTCCAACTCCTCAAGAATTTCTTCGCCAAACATCTCGGCGGCTTCTTCGTTGGTTAGAGTAACTTCGATCTCCTCTTTAATAATCTTTTTAAGTCTTGCTGTAGTAATTTTCATTTTATCTTCCTCTTTCAATACCATTCATACATAGTATTGCGATTAGGCCAGGAACGTTTCTCCGAACATAAACTCCTGAAAAAAGTGTCTCTGTGCGGCCACCAACGTAAGAAATGGCTGCCTCCAAATGTTTACTAATTTTTGGATCGGCAACCATATCTTCCGAAGCAACCAAAATAAGCGTTCCAGTTTGGGGCTTTCCGCTTGGAGGCGGGCACACGGCACGAGTTAAACAATTGTGAAGAATGAGAGAACCAAGCTTAGATGTAGCGGGATCTTTAATAACCGTCGAACCAATAAACATTCTCCCTTCCTTTCTCAAACAAGTTTCCAAATCCTTCGAATCAAAAGATTGAATAGGGGAAATCTCTGTCGAGAGTTTCAAAGTTTGTGCTAGTAATTTTGCGAAAGCAGTATTGGCATATGGATAAAGTCCAAGCATCCCAACGTTTCCTCTCAATAACTTCGTCTGTCTTTCGTTATCAATAATAACATGAGGCAAATCAGTAACATCGTTTATCAACGAAAGGGCGTTCCTACTAATCGCCGGGTTTAAAGATTCTTGCGCTGTCGGCCAAGAGACCACGTATAGAACTTCACCGCCGGCTTCAACAGATTTTAAATAACGCTGAAACACTTCCTGTAAAGCAACAACAGAAGAACCAGTCCCGCCACCTCCACCAGCAAGAACCAACAACCAATCAACATTTCCAAGTTTTGTTCTTAGGGCATCTTCAACAACGGTACCATTTGATTTAAATATAGATTTTCCCAATGACACATCCTTGCCAATTCCGTCAGAGTTGGGAATTAAAACAACATGCTCCTCTCCTATTCCTTTTGGAATGTCCTTGCCTGTGGTATTGACAAGTAACGTCTTGCTGAATCCAATGTCCATAAACGCTTTAGCCATTTTGTTTCCGGCGCCACCGACGCCAACAATACCAACATTTAAAGAAGAGATGGCAGTATTGTCTGGAAGGAGATCTTCATCTTGTGCTCCTCCCATAATACCGAAACCCTCAATAAAACCAAAATCCTCTACAGCAACTTCTTCTTCAAACCTATCTTCTTCTTCTTCTTTTTGAAAGTCTGGTGGAAGTGTTGCTGGAGGAGCAAAGTCAAATTCGTTATCGTTACTCATTGATTTACCCTCGCGTATCCGCGCTTTTTCTCAATTACAATCTGCCTATCTACACAGTCCTTCAGGGAGTCGAGATGTGAGATAAGGAGAACGTTCTTAAAATATACCTTAATTAGTTCCAAAATGCGAATAAAGCCTTCCATATTTTCTTCGTCTAATGCAGTTCCAGGCTCATCAAGAATAAACAAATCACTCTTTGGAAGCGATGAAACAGACAAAAGCGCCAAACGAATGGCCATCGCAGCCATCGTCTTCTCTGCGCCAGATGCCATCTCAATCGGGCGCGCCTCGTGTTTTGGATGCTTAATAAAGATATCAAGCTTGTTTCCGTTACTTTCAAAGAACACCTCAAAGTCAACAATGTTCGCAAGAACCTTTGCAATCTCTTGATTGATTATAGGAATCTTCTTTTTGATAATATCGTAAGCAATTCCGTTGGGGTGCATACAACGCATAAACAAATCATACGCAGCATATTCTCTGCGAAGATTTAAATATTCTTGCTTGGCATCTTTAATAGATTCAACTCGTTGTTCATATGAACCAACCTGTCGATATAATTCATAAGTGTTTGCTTGATATTTTTCCAATTCACTTTTATTTAATCTAATCGAGTTTTCAAGTTTTCTCTTCTCTTTAAGCAGGCATCCAAAATTCTCAATGGCTTCTTTATTATTATTATACTCTTCAATTTTAATATTTAATTTATCAATTTCGTGTTCTGTGATCACAACAGCGCTTGTATTTCTTTCAAGTTGATTCTCTAATTCTGAAATCTCTTTGGTTATCTCACCTCTTTTTTCAATCAATTTATCGTACTTGTTCAATAATTTTTGAACGTGCTCTGGATTAATTTCTGAAAGGGTTATTTCTGCTTCTTCTTGTTTTTCGACAACATTCGCATGCTCTTCTTCCAATACTGGTAATCGTGCGACAGATGCGTTGGCGTCTCTGATAAACTTACACGAAGGAAACGAATCACCACAAGGAATTCCATCAAGCAGTTTGATCTTCTTTTCTGAAATTTCAATCTCTCTTTCGAGATCAGACAACTCCTTTAAATGTATTTCAATATTTTCATTAATGGTTTCAATTTTATTCTGTTTGGTCAAAAGTTCTTCATAATCAAAACCATCAACAAATTCTATTATCTTCTCAAGCAACTCATTCTTATTAATAATCTGCTCTTTGTTTTCTGTTATCTGCGTCTTCAAAGATACAAGTTGATTGTTTTTGTGTTGTAGTTGTTCTGTAATCTCAGCATAATCAATTACTTCCGTGGGGGCTTTTTCAATCGCACTTTCGGATTCTGTTAAGCCCTTTTCAAGCTTCTCAAGTTTGGAGATAAGAACTTTGCACCGATCCTCGTTTTTCTCAAGTGTACCGCGCTGAAAAGAAAGCTCTTCTTTCGCCTCTTCCAGTTCTTCATCATAATTTTTGTTTTCAAGTTTTTTCAGGGCGCCTCTAGCATCAATGGAATCTTCCTTTGAAAGTTTGAATTTCTTTTCAAATTGTTCTAAATCAAGGAACTTGGCGATGATTTCTTTGCGACGGGTTGAACCCTCTTCAATGAACGTCAATGCACCGTGCTGAGAGGCCATAGAAGACACGAGAAAATCATCTATGGACCCAAACCTCTTTCTGATATTTGCGTCGGTCTGGTTGCGTGTGACGCCGTTTAACGAGGTGGTTTCTCCCGTTATATGATCGGTTACTTCAAAATTCAGCAAAGTTTTTGCTTCAAGTGTTTCTTCGCCTTTTAGCTTCTTGGTATACTTTTCAGAAGTGCGATCAATCGTATATGTTTTCTCTCCAACTTCAATCTCTAAAATGCCTCGTCCAAATTCTCTGTTTTGGTTAATGATGTTGAGGTTCTTTCGTTCGTTTTTGGAGGTTGTATTAAAGAGAGTATAAAGGACAGCATCGACAATAGAACTCTTCCCGGAAAAGTTCTTTCCAAAGATACCAACAATTCCCGACAAGCTAGAAAAATCAACGTTGTTCTTCTCTCCATAATTAAATAGGTTGTCCCATTTAAAATTCTTAATCTTCCAGTTAACATTTCTGGAGATTTCTTCACCCTCTTCAACAATTTTGTTATATTTTCTATTCAGTTCGTAAACAGTTTCGAGAGTATCTGTGTCAACCTGATAGTCTTTTAGATATTCATCAATCAGTTCTTCCTGAATGTTTACATCTCGCAAGTTTTCCACTTGAAGAGAATTGGCCAAATCTTCAACATCACCCCGTATTCCAGCGGAGCGATTCAAAAATGAAATAGATTCTGGATTGTATCGGTGCTTGGCAATATCGAGTGCTTTTCGCATCACATCAAGAGGCAAATTATTATTAGACACAAGACGCAAACGAGCACCGGTGGGCACCTTAAGATTGCGAGGCATCCTCCCTTTCATCGTGAGTTCGATTGTGAAGAACGGTTTCGGGTTTTCAAATACAATTGGCTCAATGTCCCAACTATTCTTCGACTTGATATCCCAAATCAAAATGCCCTTGTCGTTTGTCTCGCCGTGATTCTGTTGAACAGTTGAGCCGGCATACCAAACGCGGCCGACTTCATCCAAGAACTGGCGCCGATGAATATCACCAAGCATCGAGAAATCGTGATGATCAAAAATGGAAAGATCGTCTTCGCCATTCGCCATCGTCCAATTCATATCTGTTTTGCAATTAGAAATCGAACCATGATATAAGGCAATATTAATCTTCCCTGGATCGGTTGGCTTTATCCAGTTTTCTCGATCAAAAACAGAAAGAACATTTAAACAGAACTTATCGTTTAGTTGAGTTTCACCAGAGTTTTTCAGCAAATGAAGATCTTCAAGATCGAGCGCATCTACGATTGGCGTCAGCGCATCCTGCCTACTACTATTCTTAAGGTTGCCATCATGATTGCCAAGAATAATATACGTTGGCGCAATGTCAGCAAGAGTACGAAAAAAATCAGAACACATCTGCACAAACTCTGGCGAGATCTGTGTTTTTGTGTGTGCTATATCGCCACAATGAACGATGCAATCGACCTGTTCTTCTTTTAATTTCTTATATAGTTGATCGAAAATAATTCGATACTCGTAATGATATTTTAAATTTTTGATATGAGTATCACTTATATGAGCGAACTTCATTTATCTCCTATATTGATTGGAATAAAACCATCCATAAAGCAAAGAACAGATACAGAAGAACACCTTCTATTATTGACTGCGAGATGAATTGTGTCATCCTTCTTATCTTCATATCTATATTATAACACGTTACTGAGAGGTGCGCAAGTAAATTATTCTCTCGCTGCTCTAGTATCGACTAGTCCCTTGGCTACGGACCACTCCAACGGCAATATCAATGTTCTCTCAGATATTTCGCCATAATAATCTATCATTTTCTTTTGTAATTCTGGGCTTGATGAATAGGATAGTACCGGAGCGAATAAGGAATCTTGATACGACCAAAGAACTGATGTTCCTTGTCTTCCACCACCGGTAACAAAATCTTTTAGATCTTGATCGCCCCCCTCATAAGGTAGCCACGCCACTCTTAAATATGTTTCATAATCTGCCTTTGTCATTCCAACAAATGGCAACATTGTATCATCAGAAATTTGATCTGCTGGTACATAAGCAAAGCCAGCAGCAGGCAGATTTGGATCGCCATCGATAAAAAGTCCCGGGCCAGCGCCGAGGGGCGCACTTTCTAATGAATAGTTTTGTCTTATGTCGTCCATAAGATCGTCAACTTGCGATTGAGAGGAAATGGACGCGATATCCCCTTCGGCTTGGGCCGCTTTTCTAAAGTTACTAACTTTTTTTGATTTCTCTGCGGCGGCTTGCAAACTGTCTCTTACTTGTTGGGCCATCTCTTGGTGGCCGGCGGAACTTTGCTGATATACCCCGCCGGGGCCAAATACCTCCGTGCCGGAGGCACCAAGGAAAGCCAAGAGTCCCAGAGTAGCAATCTTCTTTTTACTTGGCATACTCAAAAAGAGTTCTTTTTCTACTTTTCCGTCGTCGTCCACATCATCAACTAAATCTTCCCACGCTTCTCGGCGGCCAAATAACTTATCGAGGTACTTCATGATACCCTCATCAAGATAAGCTATTTCTTCTTTAAGGAGATATAATTCAACTTCTTCTGTGATGAGTTCTTTTAATCGTGCTTCGGTGATTTTCATTTTGTTGCTCCTTTTAAATTTGGTCAATCTCTCCGCTACTGGAGGCGGGGGTTCTTCATAATTTGTATTAATAAAAGCGGTCAGGGCCCCTTTGGTTTGCAATGTAAGTGGTACCAGTTCTACAAATTTTTCATTTTGTTCCAAAGTTAAAAAAAGGCGATTGATTAAATCTCTATGTTTTATAACTAAATTTTGTAACTTTTTTATTCCCGATATAGCGCTGGGATCATCCTTAGAAATTATCGATGCTCCAGTAGGAAAAACTTTAGATAACCATGCATCTATCTTTCCGCCTTTTCCAATCAAATTACCAATTTCGGGTACCATTGAAACCATAGAGAAGGCAGCGAAAAGAGGTTCGCCGCCATTTATATAATTAATGACACTTGCAACATCCGCAACTTCTCCCAAATCTGGAAGCATGTTGGCAAGATCCAAAAAAACATTAATTGTAGTTTCTTGTTCTGTGATTTTCATTTCAAATATCGCGTGTTACTTCGATACGATTATGCTGCCGATACACTTTGAGAGCGTCGACTAATCGCTTGACTGCCCGATCTGTTGGTTCAAGAACCTCATCTTCAATTCCGGCCGTTTCCATATCTGATAATAGCAGATGAAGATCTTCATATAATTCTCTAAGCCTCGCAAAGAGCGCTTCGGGTTCAGATGCAGTAAGTGCTTGCTCCCACCCTTCATCGAGTTCTTCTTTAATAATCTGTCTAAGTTTTGATTTGGTGATCTTCATTTTATATCTCTCTCCCTTGAGCCTTGGCGTGCATCATATCCAGCGGGGACGCCTGATGAAAAACTTCGTCAATAGTGGCGCTGAGTGCATCGAGGGCTTCTTCTCTGCTTCCACCAGCATCCCGAAAAGCTGCTATGTCATTAGCGAAAGCATCGACAGCGCTGTGTAGCGCCTCGTCTCGACCGATAACTCTTTCTCCCGAATTTCCAAGCT
>Ga0114899_1001653_pt1 | contig 12782 bp, 9 predicted proteins | sample MalvireepMed_215_FD_83497 | JGI IMG/M metagenome (GOLD analysis project Ga0114899, IMG submission 83497) | Marine viral communities from the Global Malaspina Expedition - Malaspina viral metaG DeepMed_215 | ecosystem: Environmental > Aquatic > Marine > Oceanic | place: Mediterranean Sea... | reverse complement strand
GTCTGGAGGAAAGTGGTTATACTGTGGAGACTGAGACCGATGGAAGTGAAGCCATTGAATCTGCCGCAACTGAAAAATATGACCTGATATTGCTCGATATTATGCTCCCAGGGCAGAATGGTTTTGATGTTTTGAGAAACCTTAGAGAGTTTGCCATTAGTACACCCGTAATCTTTATGAGTGCCCTAAGCGAAAGTGAACATGTCATCAAAGGACTGGATATGGGTGCTGTAGACTACATCAAAAAACCCTTCGATTTTGAAGAGCTCAAAGCAAGAATCCGTAATGTACAACGCAAGTTCGAAAGCCAGAAAAGCTCCATTTTCAAAATCAATGGCTTAACCATGGATTTATTGAGCAGAGAAGTTATGGTAGATGGTGAGCCAATTGAACTCAGTAAACGGGAATTCTCAATTCTTGAACTGCTTATAAGAAACTCCAACCGGGTAGTCTCAAAAACAGAAATAACAGAAAAGGTATGGAATGTGAGCTTCGATATGTCTAGCAATGTTGTGGAAGTACACATGCACCAGCTTCGTAAAAAAATTGAGAAAGACAGCACCAAACGCCTTATTCAGACACTAGTAGGTTACGGTTATAAAATTGAAGGTAACTTAGTCAAAAGTTAGAACCTCAATTCAGAAATGATTAAAAGCCTGAAACTTCAGATTGCTCTGGCCTTCTTCATTGTATTTCTGGCCATCAGCTCGGGTTTTAGTTACTTCCAATTTCTGCAAATCAGACAGTTGCTGGTTGAATCATACGAGGAATCCCTCAAAATAGAAGGTAAAAGTATGATGGACAGCTTTCAACCAGATCCATATCTGATACCCGGAACCCTTCCTGATCAATCTATTCAAATCTGGCTGCAAAGTTTTGGAGAATGGTCTCCATTTTATCAAAGAGATGACTTTCCTGAATCTGCTACAGACATTTTCTACTCACTGGAAAACTCTCTGCCCAATGAAGAACCATTGATTATAGAGTTGGACAGTATCAGTCTTTTCATTCAGAAATCGGCCGTATTTCAAAGCGATGTGGTTTCCCGAGCCATTATTCTGGCCAAAAGTAATACCAAGCTCAAGTATGAACTTAGAAGCATTCGGCTGAGACTTTACAGGAGTAACCTGCTGGCTTCCTTGGTGGCTCTATTAATAGCCATTGCCATTTCATACCTTCTGCTCAATCCACTTCGGCAAATTGTGGATAAAGCCAAGTCTATCAGTGCTGGTACAAAAATGGACAGGCTGCCGAATGCAAAGTCCAGCCAGGAGGTGGCTATGTTGAGTGAAACCTTTAATGATATGATCGAAAGAATTGAGTCATCCATTGTCCGACAAAACAAATTCTTCGATTCCGCCTCACACGAGCTGAAAACTCCGCTTGCCAACCTACTGGTTGAAATAGATTATCAGCTAGAACTTGAAAAACAGGAGCCCTCAAGAAAAGTGCTGAAAAGTCTGAAGTCCGAAGTTCTTAAGTTGACCCGGCTGGTGAACGACTTCCTAATGATGAGCCAACTTAAAAGTGATCAGCTCAACCTTAAAATGGAGATGCTTCGAATAGATGACCTTTTGTATGATACGCTTGAAAATCTAAAGAACTCATACGATGAAAAAACCCTTGATATTCGACTTAATTTGAACAGCGAAGAAGATATTAAACCAATTTTGTCTGACTCTTCCAAGTTGGAAAGCATTGTTTCCAACCTGATCTCCAATGCCTTTAAGTACAGCCGTTCCTCGGATAAAATCGAGGTAGAACTATCACAATCAAAGACACAAATCGTCTTAATCATCCGAAACTCTATTGATGAAGGGGCACTTATTAACCATGGAAACAAACTAGGTCTGTGGCTGAGCAAAGAACTTGCTTCCAAGCTTGGGCTCATGTTAGAAACTTCCCGAAAAGAAACCTCCTTTATAGCACAATTGACCACACCTCTCAATGTACATAGCTTGCAGCATTAATGTCGATAGTGCAGCCGGTGGCATGATCTGCCAGACCTGAAGCCAAGAGTACAATCATCGGAGCTAGGTCCTGCGGTTCCGTTAGTTTGTTCAGGGCAATGTCATTCAGGGCATAATCTTCTCCATACTGATCCATAAAATCCTGAGCCATATCCGTTCTTACAAAACCCGGAGCAATATTGAATGCCGCAATATTCTGTTTGCCATAGTAGCGGGCAATAGATCTCGTTAACGCTACAATGGCTCCCTTGGAAGCACCATATGCCAGATACTCTGACGTATCTCCTCTGAAGGCTGCCCGGGATGAAATATTGATAATTCTACCGCCACCCCTTTTGATAAAATGATCGATAGCCAGTTTGCATAAAAGACCCTGAGCCCTGGTATTTACCGCAAATGTGGTATCCCAATCTCTTATCCATGATGCGTTATCTGATGAAATATCTGATGAAATGGCAATTCCTGCATTATTTACCAGAACATCAATACACCCAAAAGAATCTATTACTTGTTCAAACAATTGGATAAGCGACTCCGTACTTCCCAAATCGGCCTGAAAGGCCTTTGAACCACAGGAAAGGCCCCTCAATACTTCCTCTGCTTGAGATTGGTTAGAATTATAGTGAAGAGCCACCTTAGCTCCCGAGTCTGAGCATGCCTTTGCAATCGCGGCTCCAATTCCCCTGGAAGCCCCTGTAACCAAAACCACTTTTCCATTTAAAGAAATTTCCATGCCTTATCCATTTAAGGTGAATAAATTACATGCTTATCATCAGCTTAAAAAACATATTTACAGCAATTACGATTAAGCCTTAAACGACTCGCTATGAAGAAGACCTTCCTTTTGGCATTGGCCATTTCGGTATTGACCTCCTCCCTATCCGCACAAACAGTTACCTTCGAGGAATATGATCCGCCATCTTCTTTGGTGGTGCCAGAACATCCTGTTCAAAGAGCAAAGTTTCCTTTTATCGATGTTCACAGTCATCAATGGAGAATGGGTGAAAGAGACCTGGGTGCTTTAGCTGCAGAAATGGACGCTTTGAATATGGGACTAATGGTCAATCTTTCAGGGGGAAGTGGAAAAGCTATAGCCGATGCCATGACCAATATTCGGGCAAATCAACCCGATCGTTTCGTAGTATTTGCTAACCTCAACTTTAATAATTTGGACGATAGCTGGGGAGAAAGAGCCGCAGCGCAATTGGAACGGGATGTTGAGCAGGGAGCCAAAGGACTCAAGATTTTCAAAAGCCTGGGTTTATCTGTTACCGATGCAGATGGCAAAAGAGTTGCGGTAGACGACCCTCGCCTTGATCCGGTTTGGGCCAAATGCGGAGAACTCGGTATACCAGTACTGATCCATACGGCCGATCCAAAACAATTTTGGGAACCTTTCGATGCCAGCAATGAAAGATGGCTTGAACTAAAAACCCACCCCAACAGAAAAAGGGAAGATGATGATCCCGCTCCATTCGAAACTTTGATTCAAGAGCAGCATAATGTTTTCAAAAAGCATAAGAAAACCACCTTTATAGCTGCCCACATGGGCTGGTATGCCAATGACCTGGCTCATTTAGGTGAACTTTTGGATGCCATGCCTAATATGATGGTGGAAATAGGAGCGGTAATTGCCGAGCTCGGCCGCCAGCCAAAAATGGCAAATAAGTTCTTTGAGAAGTATCAGGATAGAGTGGTGTTCGGAAAAGACGCCTATAATCCTGAGGAATATTATACCTATTTCAGAGTGCTGGAAACCGAAGATGAGTACTTTCCATACTACAAACGCTACCATGCCTTCTGGAGAATGTATGGTCTGGGGCTGCCAGACGAAATACTCAAAAAACTATATTACAAGAACGCTCTGAGAATTATTCCGGGCTTAGATGCAAGCAAATTTCCTAACTAATTGATCCGTTGAAAATCCCGATTCAGTAATTGAAATCACGAGTCCAACCTTTTTCAGTTTCTCTATGGCAACTCTTGCCCTACGTTTGTAGTATGCAAACGAAGCTATATAAAGGTCAACAGCTCATGAGAAGCATTTTACTATTTCTCGGTATAGGCATTGGTTTGCTTATTATTCTAAGTGAGGCAAAAGCGCAGGAAGCTAACCCATTTCTCTATGGTGAAGTAGAAACCGTAGATGGAGATACTTATAAAGGACCCATTCGTTGGGGTTCAGATGAGGTCTATTGGGTGGAAATGTTTAATGCTACCAAAACGTCTAACGACTTCATGAAATTCCTCTCTAAAAAGGAAGTAGAAGAACTTAATAAACAACAAGGCGGTGGTTCATCGTGGCTGGGAATAGACCTCAGTGCAATCAGCATTTGGGAAGATCGCTTTTCCAGAACTCAGCATCAGCTAGATCTACAGTTTGGTGACATTAAAACTGTTGAACCAAGCGGAAAATCCCGCGCAAGAATTACGCTGAAAAACGGAGTAATCTTTGAAGCAGGCGGAAGTGGCTATGAAGATGTGGGTGGAAGTGTAGTTATCTATGATTTTGAACTTGGTGAATTTGCTATTCGCTGGGAAAGAATCAAGCAGGTTAGGTTTTTACCTGCACCAGCGGGCACAAAATCTGGTTTTGGCAACCCTATTTATGGAGTGGTAAATGCTGGAAGAAAAGGAACTTTCAAGGGGATTATCAGATGGGACAATGACGAAAGATTTCTGGATGAGATTTTGAATGGAGAAGACAGGGATGGCAAAAAAGACATTCCATTCCGAAGCATTAAGACTATTACCAAAAAGGCTAATGGAGTAGATGTCATCCTTAATTCGGGTAGGGATTTTTATCTTACCGGATCCAACGATGTGAACAGAGAAAATCGGGGTGTTGTTGTATTCGATCCTGAAATTGGCCGTGTTCTGGTTCCCTGGCGCGATTTCTACGATCTTGAAATTGTAGAACCAAATTCTGAATGGGTGCTTTCCTACAATGATTTCTCATCTCCAAAAGGAATTTCCGGTACAGTAGTAACCATCGATGGTAATGAATACAAGGGCCTATTGGCTTATGACCTTGATGAAGCCTGGGAATTTGAAATTCTGGATGCCAATGACGATGATGTCTCTTATCAGATTCCTTTCAGGCACATCAAGAACATCATTCCCAAAAACTACAATTACTCCAGTGTTGTGCTAAAAAACGGAGCCAACCTCCTGTTAGGAGGAGCTCGTGACGTGAGCGAACAAAATGACGGTATTCTGATATTCCCTTCTAAAAACGCAGAGCCCATTTATGTGCGTTGGTCAAAGATTGATCAGGTGATTTTTGATTAACTTTTGTCTTGTGAAACTCAGCCGCAAGTTTTTTGTCCAGCTTATTCTTGCCCTGGTTGTAACCAGTGGCGTGTTTCTTACGCTATATCTAACCAATGCAGAACGGGACTTATACCTGACAGCAGGATGGATTACGCTAACCCTTGGCCTGATCTGGCTTTGCAACAGGCTCCTTACCATTCAACTTGACAAGAAGTTACCATGGCTAAAGCATGGAAACAAACGCTTTTATTGGCAATTGAGTCTGGGAATTCTTATTTCATTGCTCATCATCAATGTGAGTTATTTGAGTTTAAAGCTGGGTTTAACGGCCGATCCGCCAGACCAGGCTCAGCTGATTACCATGAATGTCCTGGGCACTCTGGTGCTCCTTCCGACTATCTCAATCAATTTTGGAATTCAGTTTTTGAGCAATTGGAAAAACGCTCAATTGAACTCCGAACAATTCCAGAAGGAAACAATCAAAGCCGAATTAACCACACTCAAAAATCATCTGGATCCTCATTTCCTGTTCAATAACCTCAATATTCTTTCGTCACTAATCAGTAAAGACAAAGAACTATCTCAGAACTATCTCGAAAAGTTTGCCGATGTATATAGAAACATACTACAGAGCAGCAAAGAGGAGCTGGTTACCCTAAATGATGAACTATGTTTCATTGCCTCTTATCTATACCTTTTAGAGATTCGTTTTGAAGACACCATCCAGACATTTATAGATGTTGAAACAGCCGATCACAAAAAATACCTGCCCCCACTCACCTTACAAATGCTCATAGAAAATGCCATCAAGCACAACGTGATCTCAGAGGTTCGGCCACTCAAAATTCACATTGCGAGTCAGAATGGGTTCATTAGTGTAAAAAACAATTATCAGCCAAGGAAGCTTGAGATAAGGAACAGCAATCAGTCCGGGTTGGAAAATATAAAAAAGAGGTATTCTTACTTTACTGATAAGCAAGTTCAGGTTTTCCAAAATGCCGATAGTTTTATAGTAAAAATACCTCTGGTTGAACTAGAGCATTAATTATGATGAAAGTTTTAGTATTCGAAGACGAAAAACTTGCCTCAGAACGTCTGGTGGAATTGATTAAAGAAATCAGGCCAGATGCTGAAGTAATTGCCTCGCTCAAATCAGTTGAAGCTGGCCTGCTATGGCTTGAGAATAATGAGGAACCTGATCTCTTAATCAGCGACATTCAACTATTAGATGGCTCTAGCTTTGAAATCTTCGATCAACACCCCATCAAATGTCCGGTAATATTCACCACTGCCTATGACGAATATGCCATTAAAGCCTTCCAGGTGAATAGTATCGATTATTTGCTCAAGCCCATTCAAAAGCAAAAGCTCGCCTTAGCATTGGAAAAATATGAGAACAGGGTATCAGGTTCGGCATCAGCATCACTTGATATTGATAAAATCCGTGAAGCCATTCAGGGTAGCAATGTGCAGTATAAATCCAGGTTTCTCGTAAAGTTTGGCCAGCGAATTAAGGCTATTCCTGTTGAACAGATAGCCTACTTCTTCTCTCAAGATAAACTGAGCTACCTGATGTGTTTCGATGGAAAAAAGCTCCCTCTAGATCAGACATTGGAAGAGTTAGAAGCCGTTCTTGATCCAAAAAATTACTTCAGGGTGAATCGCAAGTTCATCGTACATTTCAATGCTGTAAGTGACATACACCCTTATTTCAAGGGTAGGGTAAAGCTAGATCTTCAGCCAGGTATTAACGATGAAATTGTCATTAGTTCAGACAAAACACCCCTTTTCAAGCAATGGCTGGATCAATAGACGAATCGGGCCATCCGGTTCGGTAGTCTTTCTTCCCGATTCAGTTTAAACATACCCCGATAGAACTCGGGAGCATTGGCCAAAAGACCAATCCAAAGCATTTTTGGAAAGTCAATTAAAACAAAGGTCATGAACTCAAAATTTAAACTAGTCGCACTTTCCCTGATAGCACTTCTCTTCGCTACAAGTATGCAGGCACAGGAAAGCTTTATCTATGGCAAGCTCACCACGGTAGATGGTGATGTTTACACCGGCCAAATTCGATGGGGAAAAGAAGAAGCCTATTGGACAGATATCTTCAATGGTACAAAAGACGGCAACGATAACTATCGATACCTGAGCCGTGAAGACAAAGAAGCACTCAGAGATAAAATCCGAGACAAAAATCGCTGGGGTAATGTATGGGTGAACTGGGGAAGCAGCAGAGATGAGTATGAAACTACCCATGAATTCCAGGCCCGCTTCGGAGACATCTCCAAAATCGAGATCACAAGACGGTCAGAGGTAAGGATGACTTTAAGAAATGGTGATGAAATCTATGTAGGAGATGGTTCGAACGATTTCGATACAGAAGTGAGAATAATGGATCAAGAGCTAGGTGAAACCGGTTTCAGATGGAGCAGAATTCAAAGCATCGAATTCATGAATACACCGGCTAACCTAAAAGCAAAGATGGGAGAACCATTGTACGGAACAGTGCAATTCTATGGCGGTGAACTTTCTGGCGTTATTCAGTGGGATCACGATGAGAGACTTTCCACAGATATACTGGATGGAGACTCCAGGGATGGTGATATTAAAATAGAATTTGGTAACCTGGCTTCTATTGAAAAGGATGGCTCTGGTAGTACTGTGGTAACCAAATCTGGTAGAGAAATGCATCTGAGGGGCTCCAATGACGTGAACTCCAGCAATCGTGGTATCATTGTAACCACTGATTTCGGCCGAGTAGATATTCCCTGGAGAGAATTTAGAAAAGTCACCTTTTCGGAAGCTCCAGCAAACCTGAAAAAGTATTCAGATTTTGCTGGAATGAAGAAACTCTCAGGAACAGTAACCACAACCAAAGGAGAAACCCTTTCCGGAGACATCATCTATGATCTGGATGAGGCACTGAGTTTTGAAATGATCCAGGGTAAAGATGACGATGTAGAATACATTATTCCTTTTGAGTCTGTTAAAAGTATCACTCCTAAAAACTGGGATTACAGCACAGTGGTATTGAAAAATGGAAAAGAACTGACGCTTGGAGATGCAAGAGACATCAGTGAAGACAATGATGGTATTCTGGTATTCTCAGGAAGTGGTGATCCAAAGTTTGTGCTTTGGGAAGACATCAAAGTAATCACCTTTAATTAAAATATAGGTTAAAAACTCTTCGTAAGTCTATTGCTTGAAGGTCGCGTTTGGTCACGCGGCCTTTTTTATTCAAAAACTAAACAGGAAGTAAAAGAATATAGCCACCCAAACAGCATCTACAAAATGCCAGCAATTGGAAAGTATTCTAAACTTTACTTTCTGATAGGGGTTGGTGGAGTACATCAAATGTTTCACCACATCTTTAGACACCCTATGACTCTCCAAAAGCAGATAAAGCAAAAATCCCATCACTCCTGCCATGTGGATAACATGTAAGCCGGAAATAACATAGAGGTAAGCGCCCGAACGCTCCCCGGTAAAGAGAATATTATGTGCCTGCAGCTCCTTCCATCCGCTAATCTGAAAGCAAGCGAACACTAAACCCAAAAGGAAGGTGATTCCCAGCCACTTTTTAAGGCCATCCAGATCATCGTTCAAATAATGAGGAAGTACCTTGGTAACAGTGTAATTTGAAACAAGAAGAACTACTGTGCTAACGATGAAGGATTTAGGAAACTCAAACCTGAAGAAATCGGCGTCTAGCGGTTTAGAAACTGTAAAGGCAAGAATGGTGAAGAAGAAAATAACTGTGCTTCCCACCATAGAGACATATACCAAGACCTCATGCGGGTGCATCTGCTCCATTTTTTTGAAAGCCTCTTTCCTAAGGTTTAATCTCTCCTTTTCCCTTCTCATTGTTTCTCTAACAATAAATTAACGAAACGGTTAAGCTTCGGAACAATTAAATTACTTCAGTGGTTTTTAGCTTCTCGTCTACCAAGCCGATAATTCATACATTTGCAAGCCAATTTAGATTAGCTCTTGAAAGTCAAAGATTTCATAAAGATTTATAAGGAAGATGCAGTGGTTCAAACCATTGCTGAAAAAATTAAGCCAAACGAAACTTCACACATAAGACTGAAAGGACTGGTTGGTAGTCTTGATGCTGTAATTGCTGCATCCGTTTATCAGCTCAATAAGCAAACCTGTGTATATGTAATGCACGACAAGGAAGAAGCCGCCTACTTCCACAACGATCTGCAGAATTTAATCGGTGAAAAAGAAGTCTTGCTTTTTCCCACCTCTTATAAAAGACCATACCAGTTCGATGAAACTGAAAATGCAAATATCCTTCAGCGTGCGGAAATCCTGAACAGAATCAATCACAAGGCATCTACAGGTGAGCTTATTGTTACCTACCCCGAGGCCCTGACTGAGAAAGTGATCAATAAAAAATCGCTGAACAAGAATACCTTTTCGGCTAAAGTGGGCGAAAATCTGGATGTGGCCTTTCTTACTGAACTGCTTCAAACCTATGATTTCGAGCCCACCGATTTTGTTTATGAAGCTGGCCAGTTTTCGGTGAGAGGTGGAATCGTAGATGTTTATTCCTATGCCCATGATCTGCCCTACCGAATCGAACTTTTCGGAAATGAGATTGATAGCATTCGAACTTTCGATCCGGTTTCTCAGCTGAGCCAAGAGAATATCAGGGAAATCAACATTATCCCCAACGTTCAGACCAGGCTGCTGGAAGAAACCCGTCAGTCATTTCTGAGCTTCATTCCTAACAATTCCAAAATCTGGTTCAAGGACTATCAGCAAACACTTGATACCATTCAAAAGTATTTCCAAAAGGCCACCAGCAATTTCGATGAGGTACTCTCTGTTACAAATGCTCAGGTAGTGCTTAGCCCTTCTGAGCTTTTCGAGCAGGTTGAGAGCTTTGAGAACGAACTTAAGGGTTTCCAGCAAATAGAGTTTGGTAACCGTTTCTACCTCAAAACGGATTTTGAATTGCAGTTTAATGCTGAACCCCAAACCTCTTTCAATAAGAATTTCGACCTGATTGTTGAGAATCTGGGCCAATGGCAGATGCAAAACACCAGCCTGGTGATTGCTGCAGAATCATTGGCACAATTCACGAGATTGGAGACAATATTCAAAGAGCTTGATCCAACGCTGGAAGTTCAAGCTCTGAATATTGGCCTCAGAAGTGGTTTTATAGACAAGAACCGGGAGATTCTTTGCTACACAGACCATCAGTTATTTGATCGATTCCATAAATACAAAACCAAAACCAAACACTCTAAATCCAAGGCTCTCACCTTAAAGGAACTCAGGTCCTTACAGCCCGGTGACTACGTAACCCACATAGACCATGGAATTGCCCGTTTTGCCGGCATGGAAAAGGTGGATGTCAATGGGCGCATGCAGGAATCCATTCGCCTGGTTTACAGAGACGATGATTTGCTTTATGTAAGTGTGCACTCCATTCATAAAATCTCCAAATATGCGGGGAAAGAGGGCGAGCCTCCTTCAATTAGCAAACTTGGCTCACCTGAATGGGAGAATAAGAAGAAAAAAGTCAAAGGCAAGGTTAAAGACATTGCCAAAGACCTGATCAACCTGTACGCCAAGAGAAAAACAGCCAATGGCTTTGCCTATGATAAAGATGGGTTTCTGCAGGCCGAACTGGAGTCTTCCTTTATCTATGAAGATACTCCCGATCAGGCAAAAGCAACCGATGATGTGAAAGCCGATATGGAATTGCCCCACCCCATGGACCGACTGGTGTGCGGAGATGTTGGTTTTGGCAAAACGGAAGTAGCCATCAGAGCAGCATTTAAAGCTGCCGTGAATGGAAAGCAGGCTGCAGTACTTGTGCCAACAACTATATTGGCTATGCAGCATTACAGAACCTTCTCCGAAAGGCTCTCCAACTTCCCGATTAATGTAGAATACATCAACAGGTTCAAGACTACCAAGCAAATAAAGGAGACACTAAAAAGGGTAAAAGAGGGCAAAACAGAAATTTTGGTGGGTACGCACCGAATTGTAAACAAAGATGTTGAATTCAAAGATCTTGGCCTATTAGTCATTGATGAGGAACAAAAGTTTGGAGTGAAAGTGAAAGACCGGTTGAAGGAAATGCGTGTGAACGTGGATGTTCTGACACTTACGGCCACTCCAATTCCAAGAACCCTACACTTCTCATTGATGGGAGCGAGAGACCTGAGTGTCATTGCCACTCCTCCACCCAATAGACAACCTGTTACAACTGAAATCCACACTTTCAATGATGAGTTAATCAGGGATGCGGTGAGCTTTGAGTTAAGGCGAGGTGGACAGGTTTTCTTTGTTCATAATCGAATCAATGATATTGAACAAGTCGGTAATATCATTCTGCGCTTAGTTCCTGATGCGAGAATTGGGATTGCCCACGGCCAAATGGATGGAACAATTCTTGAAAAACGAATGGTGAAGTTCATTGAAGGTGAATATGACGTGCTGGTTTCAACCAATATCATAGAATCTGGTCTGGATATTCCTAATGCCAACACCATCATTATCAACCATGCCCATATGTTTGGTTTGTCCGATCTGCACCAGATGAGGGGCCGGGTAGGGCGTTCAAACCGAAAGGCCTTCTGCTATTTGCTTACGCCTCCAACCATTGGCCTCACCAGCGATGCGAGAAAAAGATTAAGTGCACTTGAAGAATTTTCCGATTTGGGAGATGGCTTCAAAGTAGCTATGAGAGATTTAGATATTCGGGGTGCCGGAAACCTTCTCGGTGCTGAACAAAGCGGATTCATTTCAGACCTCGGCTTCGACATGTATCACAAAATTCTGGATGAAGCCGTACAGGAGCTCAAAGAAACTGAATTTAAGGATTTGTTTACCCGAGACCTGGTAAAGGAAGCTGCTCAGGCTGTTGCCCAGGATTGCACCATTGAAACTGACCTGGAAATCCTTATTCCTGACACTTATGTTTCTAATACTACGGAGAGAATTGGGTTATATGCCAAGCTCGATAACATTAAAAATGAGGAAAAGCTTGAAAGATTTGTGAACAACCTCCGGGACCGCTTTGGCCCTATACCGGAGTCTGTTCAAGACCTGATTCAGACGGTGAGACTTCGCTGGCTGGCAGAAAAACTGGGGTTTGAGAAGGTAATTCTCAAAAATGAATCCATGAAATGTCATTTTGTTCCTTCAGATAAGGAGGCATATTTCCAGTCAGAAACATTCGGTAAAGTACTGGCCTTTGTGGGTCAGCATCCGAGAGAATGTAAAATGAAAGAATTCAAAACCCGACTTGTACTCAGAATTGACGAGGTCTTAAGCGTTAACGAGGCTAAGGATTGGTTGTCTCAGATGTTAGGCTGATATTTTGGCCCAAGAGAAAACTTTCTGTTTCAACCAAATAGGCTCTTATGCTGCCCATCACCAAACCGAGCTGAAAGCGAAACCCCTTTACTTTCGCTAAAAACTCTTCGCTTTCCATTTTGTGTGTACTCGTGGTTAGTTCACCCATAGCATCGAAAACTGCTAGGGCCTTTTTGCTATAAAATGCTTGTGTGT
>Ga0114899_1001651_pt1 | contig 12797 bp, 31 predicted proteins | sample MalvireepMed_215_FD_83497 | JGI IMG/M metagenome (GOLD analysis project Ga0114899, IMG submission 83497) | Marine viral communities from the Global Malaspina Expedition - Malaspina viral metaG DeepMed_215 | ecosystem: Environmental > Aquatic > Marine > Oceanic | place: Mediterranean Sea... | reverse complement strand
ATTATACTAACTCGGTCGAGATAAAATATAAGCAATCTATCAATAAACTAAAAAGGTGGTCAAAATGAAAAGCACTAGAACTACGTTCTCTTCAAAAGAAATTATGAAACAAATGCTAGAACATAAGAAAAAACACGATAAGCTTCATATAGGTGAGGAAGTTCAAGTTGACTCAGCACCACAGATAAGAGAGTATGGCAACAACATAGTGATCGTGCATCACACCAAGTAGAACTGAGGAATACGTAAGGAACCAACCATGCTTATTCGTGAAGATGTTGAACACACCTATTTTAATAGTCGCAAGAAAAGAGGAAGGCCTAGCTTGCGTTGTGAAGTCAAGTGCGATAATCCAGAATGCGGCAAGACTTTTTATAGAAAGAAAAGTCGAGTGAAACTAATTAAACGACACTACTGTAATAAAAAATGTCAATCCGCACAATTAAAAGCTTTTGACATCTGTAAAATTGATGGATGTAAAGAAAAGTTTTCTAATCATAAGAGCAAGTATAATATATGTGAGAGACATCGCAGGATATATTATAGGAAAACTATTAAACCCAAACTATTAGAACTAATGGGCAATGCTTGTGTGTGTTGTGGTGAACGTGATCTTATGTTTCTACAAATAGATCATGTTTTTAATGATGGTCATAAGGATAGAAAGAAAAATGGTAGGAGTGGTGGTCTTTCCTATTATAGGCTATTATTAAAAATATGGAATGAAACACCAGAACGTCTACAGTTACTGTGTGCTAACTGTAATCAGGCAAAAGCTAAGAATGGTGGTGTTCTATATCGCCCTGAGAAATTCACTAGAAGAAAATTGAGATAAGGAACCAACCATGGAAAACAAGATATATATCAGTGATGATGGGACAATGGATACCGTAGTTATCTGGAATGGTAAGGAGTATAGGTACGACAGTGACTACAGATATTCATTTTCAGATGATGAAGATTTTATAGAGAGTGTGTTGGAAGAATTAGAAAGTGAATGAAATGGCATTGTGTGCTAAGTGTTACATCAAGGAAGAAATGCCTACTTTGTATGTAAAGATAAAGAACGAAGTACCACCAGCCAGCAATCGTTTTACTAATGTCAAATGTAAACTTTGCAATCAATATGCTGTTATCAAAGAAAGGTACGAAAGATAAGATGGGAGAGAACGTAGTTCAGGAGAACGTAGTTCAAGATGAATTTTATGAGATAGAGAAAGCTGTAAAAAAGATGGTTAGTAACTTAACCTACCAGAGACTTATAGATATTGTCATTGAAGAAAGAATAGAATACTATTGTAGTAACGCTGATAGTGATGAAGTGAATTGGTTACTTACTGAGTATGGAGAGTAAGATGAGTGAAGATGTTATTTACACAGATGAACAAATAGAAAGAGTTGTTAAAAAGTATGTTGATAAGTGGACGTTAACAGAGCTTAAAGAGTTTGCTTATGAAGAAATGACATATTACTATTGTGAACGTGCTGATCCTTATGAATTAGAGATACTAATGGAAGATCATGGAGATAAATAGAATAGATGTCTAGAGATTGGGAACGACAACTAGCCGTAGAAGATAGATACTTGGAAGCTATTTCACTACTGATGGAAGTAGAGGATAGTATTTCTTGGTTGACTAAGCGTGATGAATGGGAGACATTGAAGGAAGGAAGCTCATTGGAAGATTTGCAACAAACAATTAGAAAGTTTTTGGAAAGAGAGTAAACATGCCAATATTTAGAGTTACAGCTACACAAGATATGCCTTGGTTTGCTATGATTGAAGCTGAAGATGAAGAGCAAGCGTGGAATATAGCTAGAGGAGATGTTGGACCTGATCCACAATGGCAGCCTGAACCTGAAGAATGTTGGAAGAGTGACTGGACTCTTGAGGACATTGAAAAGATGAAGGAGTAAAGATGAAAAACTACACAGTAGTAGCTAGAATGACCACAGCATTGACAATAGACATCAAAGCAAAAAACCTTGAGGAAGCTGAAAAGATAGCACATGATACTGATGGTGGGGATTTTACCGAAATTCCTCAGAGTGGGGATTGGGAAATATACAGTGTCGTAGAAACTAATTCATAGCACTGTCTTCAATAAGATTTCTGTATTAAAACAGGAGATAGAACTACTTGAAGTTTGTAGAAAAGATACAGATGATATTGAATATGAAATAGTGATGAAATGGTTAAGGAATAGAGTTGAAAATTTAGAAAAGGATTAGCTAATGAATATATGGATTTTAATTACGGTACTATCTTGGAGCTTCTAAGATGAAACCTATTCATGGTGATGAACAAATGTACTTGGTAGAGATACATCTACCTTGCCCAGAATGTACTACGACAGAAGAATATGAGAAAGGTCACATAGGCAGTGGTACAATTTGCTATCAAAGAGTCGTTGACAATTCAGAGGGAAAGGATTATTCTCTATTTGAAAGAGAATGTGAACAATGTGGAGGTACTGGTGAATGGATCTTTGAGGAGAATTATGAAAGTATAGCAGAAGCTGAAGCTGACTACTCTAATTCAATAGAATGTATCGTGATAAGGAACAGATAATGATACCAACAACAGAAATTAGTGGCACTTGTTTGCAAGGAAGTCTTAACATTACCTATGAGGAGCTTACCAATATCTTTGGAGAACCACACGTTAGAAGAACAGCACCACTTGATACTCAGTTTGATAGTAAAACAGATGTGGAGTGGCATTTTATAGAGGAGAGAAATGGAACTGATAATGTGGTGTTCACTATCTATAATTGGAAGAATGGTCCAGCTTATACAGGTCAAGGAGAAGTAGAAACAATTACGAGATGGAATGTTGGTGGGTATAATGCTAATGCTTTTGATGTCGTTAAAAGATATGTCAGTAATCCTTTCAAGTGGTTAAGTATTTAGGTGTAGGAATAGCAGGAGCGCAAGACTACGTTCCTGCTGTTACCCAAGAAGGTTGGATATGTTATACATGCAAGAAAAGATATACGGCAGCAAGTGCAAAAGCATGGATTGAGAAAGGATTACAACAACAATGCAAGGCATGTTATGAAAAAGAAAAGAAGTAAGTATTTCGACCTATTTAATTTTTATATGATAGTGTTAATGATTATAGTCTTAGCTTCATACATGTTATACATCGTATCAGTAGGAATAATACAGACTATTTGTGGCTGCATAGTATGACTAATATAAAATTACAAAAAGAAATTATAGATTTATTAAAAACTAATGGTGGAGAAATGGAAAGCAAAGAGGTATGTAATTTACTGGGGATTACAGAACTAGAAATACCGTGGGGATATAAAATAGGATGGGCTAAGTGTTTACAAATTGGTGGTGTATTTAATCTTATCTTACAGGAGTATGATGACGATGAACCCGAATGTTGTTAGAATTTATATGACTAAAGATTGTGAGTTAGTTTTAGTAAATCATTCTAATCAAGATACTCCTATCTTGGAAGTAATTTTATTTATCAATGGTGAAGTATATGGTGAACCTATCGTAGGAGTCACATGGCAATACCTTATAGAACTTATCCTACAAGTTTCCAGAGGCGAACTATCTGAGTTTATGGATTATTATGGAGATGAAGATATTAATGTCCGATTAAATTAGGAATATAAAATGATAGGTATGTTATATGTTAGATTACTTGAAATGAATAAACCACCTAGAAAAAGCCCTTATTCCAGGATAAGAGAATGGAAGTTATTTAGAAAGAGAATTGTTCCTAACAAGAAGGGTAGAAAATCTTATAGCCGCAGAGAAGGAAAGAAAGTTGAAAGAGATCTTAGTCACACTTCTGATTTGGATTAGTCAAAATTCAGTTTTTGAAATTACTGATCCGAATGAGTATCCATTACCAACTCTTACGTTCATGTCCCAGAATGAGATACATTACATGGCTACAAACAGTACCCTTGATGAAGCTACATTCTTTAGGGTACGAGCTTCATATCTTCCAGAAACGAATACAATCTATCTTCCATATGATGCTAACATAAATACTCTACATTTTGAAAGTATGTTACTCCATGAATTAGTTCATCATGTTCAGAATATCAACGGTATAAGTTATCCTTGTAATGGTCATGTTGAGAAAGATGCTTACCTTTTAGAGGTAGAATACTTATTACAGAAAGGTGTTGAAGATCCTTATGAACTGATGGGTTTACATCCATTAACTCTTATCTTTCTTACTCAATGCCATACCTATAGGTAAAACTTGACATACACTTCTTACTGTGCTATGATAGGGAAACTTAAAGGAGTCTAACATGGAAAATGTTGTTGAATTTGAGGAACATTGGAAAAAACATACGTTAGATACGTGGTTAAATAAACTTAACTGGTATATTCAAATGTACGAATATGGTGAGATTAGTTTTAATACCTTGTTAAATAACTTCATTGAAATGGGATATGATAGAGAAGAACTAGAGGAGTATCTTAAAGAACATGGATGATTTATTTGCCATACCAGACTTTCTTAAACGACAAAAGAAACGTGGTAGACCAAGGAAAATACGTGAACCTGACTATGAGGAAGAGACACGGAAAAAGTATGAAGAATGGGATTTGATTAAACAAAAGAAATATGGTAAACCTTACAGAGTCTACTTTGATAATGAAGCTCCAAGGATAGGATCTGGAATGAGGAAAGTGTATGTAAAGGAAGGTCGCAAGTGGGTACACTTAGCCTATCATCCTAGTGATCCTGTTGAAACTTTTGTAACTCGTGCTAGAATAAGAATGTCACAATGGAATAAACTTAAACGTAACCATGAAAAATATGGAAGAATGTTTACATCATGTTAGATACACCTATCGTTCACTTTAAATTAACAAGTAGTGAATACAGAAAATTAGTAACTATGTTAAAGAATGCTGGAGGTTCAGACCCTCTCGTAAATTTAGTGAACAAACTTATCATAGATCACTCAACCTTGTTACAGGAAGTTACCAGCAGTTGTCACATACAGTTCGTTTGGGCTGATAAAGAAGAGGATATGGACGATGAGGACTACAGGAGAAAGTCTGTCTACTCCTAGAAGAAGTAAGAAAGAATGGAAGTGGAATAAACTATTAAAAAGCAAGTACCGTAAAAAGAAGAAGGATAAATTTGATGACCCTTATAAACAAAATAGAAATAAGAAAAGGAATAGATGGCCTTTATAGAACATGGGCTGAAATACATTTATCTATCTTGGAAAAATGGGACAAGAAAAACTGGAAGATATATCACAAAAAGAAAAATTCATACTTTCAATATCCCTTTAAGTGGACAACTATAGCGACTGGTGAAACTAAAGAAGAAGCAGAGAGAAATGCAGAAGATATTATTTCTCGATATAGAGACTGACAAATTAGATGCAGAAAAAATACATGTTGTGGTATGCAAAGATGGACAGACAGAAACATTAAATTATTTTACCAAAGCTAATATCTTTAACAAGTTCATCTTGAATTATGATATCCTTGTAGGACACAATATCGTATCCTTTGATGCACCAGTTCTGAATAAACTATGGAACTCTTGTATTCCCATATCAAAAATTGTAGACACCTTTTTGTTATCGGCTTTATTTAATCCTGATAGAGAAGGTAAACATTCTCTTGCTGCATGGGGTAAGAGACTCAACCTGGATAAGATAGAATACTTAGACTTTTCAGAGTTTAATAGTAAGATGTTAGAGTATTGCATTAACGATGTTGAAATTACATACAAGCTCTATCATTACCTGATGGACATAGAGAAGAGAGATTTTTCTGACAAGTCAATTAGACTGGAACATAAAATTAGACATGTTCTAAATAAACAAGAACGACATGGATTTTATCTTGATGTGGAAAAAGCACATAAGTTAATGATGGAAGTTAGTACAGAAGCTAAGACCATAGAAGATAATCTCTTGAATAAGGTTCCTTTAAGAACAAAATTTATTAAGGAAGTTAAACCTAAGATCAAGAAGGATGGCACACGATCTAATGTAGGATTAAAGAAATATAATAGCGAGGATATTGTTGGTCCTTTCTCTGCATTCGAGTATGAGAAATTTAATCTTGCATCGCCAAAGCAGATCATTGAAAGATTAAATGAGTATGGTTGGAAGCCTGTAGAGTTTACTCCTAAAGGTTCTCCCAAGATAAGTGAAAGAAATCTACAAACAATATCCTCTTCAGCACCAGAAGAAATTAAGAGACTGGCAGAATGGAAGATGTTGAAGACCAGAGCTAAGACTATTGAAAGTTGGCTTGATGTTGTTGATAAAGAGAACAGAGTTCATGGTAAGGTTATTACAATGGGTGCAGTAACAGGACGTATGGTACACTCTGAACCTAACATGGCTAACATAATAGCTAACAACAAACCTTATGGTGAGGAATGTAGATCCTGTTGGACTGTACCAAGTGAAGAGTATGTTCTTGTAGGGATGGATGCTAAAGGTCTTGAACTTAGAATGTTGGCTAATTATATGAATGATGAAGAATATATACATGAAGTTGTAGAAGGTGATCCTCATACTTATAATCAAAAGTTGGCTGGACTTCCCACCAGAACATCAGCCAAGACTTTTATCTATGCTTTTATCTATGGTGCAGGAGATAGGAAGATAGGTTCTGTTGTTAATGGTTCAGCAGAACAAGGAAAGAAACTAAGAGAAAAATTCTTGACAAGTATTCCTAAACTTGATAGTCTTGTTAAGAATGTACAAAAATTTGCAACAAGAGGATACATCAGAGGTATTGATGGAAGACGTATAATGATTAGACATCCTCATGCTGCTCTTAATACATTACTTCAAGGTGGTGGTGCAGTATGTTGTAAACAATGGTCTATCTTTATAGATGAAGAGATTAGAAAAAGAAAGTTAAGAGCTTACTTAGTCAATACAATCCATGATGAACAACAATACGAAGTACATAAAGATGATGCTCAAGAACTTGTAAGTTTAGCTGATCCCTGTATTGCAAGAGTGTCACCTTATTTCAGTATGAAAGTTCCTTTAAACGCAGATGCAAAGATAGGGGTAACATGGGCACAAACACATTAACTAAACCATTCGATAAAAAGTTATACGATCAAACTGATGGCAAAGCTAAGAGAAAAATTAAAAAGTATTTGCGTAGTAAAGATCATATAATAGATTCTAATACTAAAGAAGATTATAAGTGTGATGTAAAGAGTATATCTGGTAGAGGTATTCTTACATTTAGTGAAGTTGAGATTAAACTTTCTTGGAAAGGTGAGTGGCCTACATCATGGAAAGATGTAAGGATACCTTATCGTAAAAAGAAACTACTGGATTCAATCGAAAGTGATTTAACATTTTATATATTCAGAGAAGACTGTAAAGAAATGTGGGTTATTCCTGATCATATCATTAAAGAAAAAGGTAGTGTTGTTGAAGTATCCAATAGATTTGTTAGAGAAGGTGAACAATTCTATTCAATTCCTGTAGAGTGTATTTATAAGGTGAAATTAAACGTATGATATTATACTAGAAGATGAAGGATGGGTAAACGAAGCGATTTTGAACGTAAGCCAAGAGATTTCTATCCTACGCCGATAGAAGCAGTGAAACCTCTACTGGAACATTTACCAGATGATTTTCCATTCGCAGAACCTTGTGCTGGTAATGGGGCATTAATAGAACATCTAGAAACAAAAGGTATTTGTATGTGGGCAAGTGATATTGAACCTCAAGCAAAAGGAATACATGAATATGATTATTCTGATATTGGATTTGATGAACTTATCGAATCAGATTATGTAATTACAAATCCGCCTTGGGATAGAAAGATTTTGCATCCTATGATTGAATACTTTGTTCCAAGAATTAGAACTTGGCTATTATTTGATGCAGATTGGATGCATACTAAACAAAGCGTTCCCTATATGAAGATGTGCAGTAAAATTGTGAGTGTAGGTAGAATTAAATGGTTTGGTAATATGACAGGTAAAGATAACTGTGCTTGGTATCTATTTGACAGGAAAGCAAACAACACTATTTTTTATGGAAGAACATAGTTGACATATCGTTTTAATTTGTTATACTAAGATATCATTTCAACCAAACGAAAGGAACTTTGAATGATGACAAACACAGCAAGAGAGACAGCCGTTATATCAGGCAAAGCTTTTTGGACTAAACTTAATCGTAAGGATGAGTTTTCTGAGAAGTATCAAATGGACATTGGTGAACTTTCTGAGAAGAGTAAAGATGTACTTTCTTCTCATGGTGTGAATCTAAAGAATAAGGAAGATGATCGTGGAGAGTATGTTACAGCACGATCAAGGTATGTTGTACCTATCATTGACTCTGATAAAAGACCTGTAGATCAGGAAACTCTTATCGGTAATGGTAGTGAAGTAAAAGCTAAAGTAGCATTTAATAAGACTCATGGATTTGTTGACAAGAATGGCACATCCCTGTATCTTAATAAGGTTCAAGTCGTCAATCTGGTCGAGTTTAAGAAAGACACAGACTTTGATGACGATGATGAACTAGCTTAGTACTATGAGTATAAGGGCTTGTGATGAGAGACTACGTTCTCGTATGATCAAGACGTATAGTAGGCGAGGGTGAGGGCAACTATGCACATTTCACAGTTAATTCCAGATATCTATGACCGTATGACAGCCACCAAGAAGGTGTCCAAGGATAACTTGGATGCCCTCTTGGAGGGTATTCGTAATGCTGTCATTAAACAGATGGAAGAAGAGAGAGGAGATAGTGGTGAAAAAACTTTGCGAATGTCTTCAATCGGTAAACCAGACCGTAAAATCTGGATGGAAATTCGTGGTCCAAACATTGAAAGAAGTTATTCAGGAGCTACTTTAATAAAGTTTCTTTATGGCTCCATAATTGAGGAACTTGTAATCTTTCTGGCTAGAGAAGCAGGACACAAAGTAGATAACTTACAGAAGAAAACAAAAGTTAATGGTGTAGTTGGTCATATGGATTGTACCATTGATGATGAAGTTGTAGATGTAAAGTCTGCCAGTGATTTTGCTTTTCGTAAATTCAAATCTAGAAACATTGAGTATGATGATCCCTTTGGATATATAGGACAGATAAGCGGATACGTTGAAGGAGAAGGTAAGGATATAGGATACCTTCTAGGACTTAATAAAGTTACTGGAGAGATGTGTCTGGTAGAGATAGATGAGTTATCTCTTATCAATGCTGGTCAACGTATAAATGATTTGAAGGAGATTATCAGTAGTGATACTACGCCTGATCTGTGTTATACTCCTGTAGCAGATGGCAAGTCAGGGAATATGAAACTGGCAAGAGATTGTGGCTACTGTTCTTATAAGTGGACATGCTTTCCTGAGATGAGAGTATTTAAATATGGAGATGGATTTAGATATCTTACAACTGTAATCAAAGAACCCCAAGTTACTGAAATAACCAATGAGGTAAGAGAAAGAGATGGAATTTCTTAAACATGAACCATGCCCTGACTGTGGTAGTAAAGATAACGTAGGAGTATATAGAGACGGTCATAAAAAATGCTTCACCCCTGATTGTAATTATTATATTCCACCAACAAATAAGGAGTACTCTATGGAACCTTCTGTCTCAAATACGAAAGTGAGTACAGGAAACATTGGCTCTATTCCAGATAGGAGAATTGAAGAAGATACATGTAGGCGATATGGAACCATGCTTAATGGTACTAAGCATTTCTATCCCTACTATAACAAAGAAGGCGAACACGTAGCTAACAAGGTACGAAACATTGAGAATAAAACTTTCTTTTCTGAAGGTGATATTAAAGGTGCCTTGTTATTCGGACAGAATATCTTTCCCGAAGGTGGCAAGTATGTGACCTTATGTGAAGGTGAAGTGGATGCTATGAGTGCCTACCAACTGCTAGGTAGTAAGTGGCCTGTAGTATCTATTCGTAATGGTGCAGCATCAGCACTTAAAGATGTGTCGGATAACTATGATTTTCTGACATCCTTTGATACAGTCGTTATTTGTTTTGATAATGATGATGCTGGAAAGAAAGCAGCTATTAGAGTAGCGGAGATGTTGTCACCTAAAGCAAAGGTGATGAACCTCAAATACAAAGATGCTAACGACTACCTTACAAAGAACAAGAATAAAGACTTTGTACAAGACTGGTGGGATGCTAAAAGTTATACTCCTGAAGGTATCGTATCTGGTAAAGAGATGTGGGATACTATTGTTGAAGGAGCTACAGAGGCTGCTATCAACTATCCCTTCCAGGGTCTACAAGATTTGACTTATGGTATACGAATGGGAGAACTTGTTACCGTCACAGCAGGTTCTGGTCTAGGCAAGTCACAGTTTATTAGAGAGTTGATCTATCATATCTTTAAGAACACTGAAGATAATATTGGTATGATGTTCATGGAAGAGTCTGTAAAGAGAAGTGGGCTTTCTTTCATGAGTCTTGAAGCTAATAAATGTTTACACTTACCCTCAGAATTTGGTTCTGTTAATGATGAAGATCTAAAGAAATACTTTGACAATACGTTAGGAACAGGAAGACTCTTCTTCTACGATCACTTTGGATCTAATACGATTGATTCAATCTTGAACAGGATAAGGTACTTTGCTAAAGCTCTTAATTGTAAGTATGTGGTACTCGATCATATAAGTATTATAGTCTCTGATCAGAATAATGCAGATGAAAGACGAGCCTTGGATGAGATCATGACTAAGATGAGGACTGTAGTACAGGAACTTGATATTTCCTTACTCATTGTCTCCCATCTTCGTAGGCCGATGTCTACAGGCCATGAGGAAGGTGCTGTAACATCTCTCTCACAGCTTAGAGGATCTGCCAGTATAGGACAACTATCAGATATCGTTATTGGTCTGGAAAGAAATGGTCAGCATGAGGATGAAGTAGAGAGGCATACTACAACAGTAAGGGTTATCAAGAACAGGTTCTCTGGCCTGACAGGACCAGCCTGTAAAGTGTTGTATAGCCTATCAACAGGACGCTTAACAGAAGTGCATGAAGAATTTGAAGAACTTGAATAAAGAAAGTGAACAATTTAATTATCCTAAATGGCTCAACACTATTGAAGAGGAGCCAGATCTTGATGGTGCAGGAAAATTATTAGCTCCAGTATTCTTTGAACTACTACATGATAGGAGAGTTAACACAATATATGAATGGTGCTGTGGCCCTGCATGGATAGGATTATGGTTATTAGAACATGGGATATGTCAAGAACTTGTAGTATCTGATATAAATAGAAAAGCTATTGATTGTGTAAGACGTACTATAAGTAACCATAATTATTCTGTTCGATCTTATGTAAGTGATAATCTTAAAGATATCCCTGAGTCTGAAAAGTTTGATATCATAGTTGCCAATCCACCTAATTATGTTAATATACAAGAAGATCACCCATTGGGTCATCTACGATATGATTTAAGACCATCAGATATTGATTGGAAAATTCATAAAAATTTCTATGAGAATATTGGAAAGCATATGAATAAGAAGAGCCGTATATATATATCAGAAGTTGAACTTTACAAAAAAGAAGTATTATTTCTAGGTGAGCTTTATGATAAGAGGGAGGTAGAACCTATTAAAGATTTTCAAAACATGATCTCAGAAAATAATTTATGTTTACAAAATGTAGAAACATTTACTTTATATCAAAAGAATGATCTACCTATCGAACTAAGTATTCTGGATATCTCCCTTAACAATAGGGAATAGGTATAGTAGTGCACTGGAAATATAAACGAAAGGTTTTTGTTCCTGATATTGATAACAAGTTTGGCTTTGTATATGTTATAACGAATAAGAAAACTAAGAAGGCCTACATAGGGTGTAAACAATATTTCATTGGACGTAAGAAACGTAAGCGGTCTTCAGGATGGGAAACATATACAGGATCATCAACATCCTTGAATGAGGACATAAAGAAAATTGGTAAAAAGAATTTCACGTTTGCTATTATCGGAGAGTATGAAAATAAGAGAAGTCTTAAATACTATGAATGTTTTTATCAGATGAAATTTGGTGTTCTCGTTAATGTTCTTGAAGGAACAGATGAACCAGCTTTCTATAATAACTTCGTAGGTGGAAAATTCTATAGACCTATAAGAGTAGAGACATGCCGATAGTTTTACAAATTCGTATCCATGAAAAAGACTTGGTTATGAATCCTAATGTGTGGTACTTATATCCTTTCTCTGAGAGAGAAGAGGTTAATAGAGATAATGTATTATCTTTAAGAATAAAAAAATCTTTAACAACTCACTGGTCAGACTTGACATATGAGGAAAACTGTATTAAAGTAAGGGAAGATTTATCAAAAGTAGAAGACATCCTAAAGACACAAAGCATACTTGTACTATCTCCAGAACTTATTATGAATGCAATAGGAGAGCTTGAAGAACACTGTCCTAAAACAAAGCAGTTTATTCAGGAACAAGTTGAAAGGATTATGGAGAGATATGGATGATAATTCAGATATTATAGAAACCCTACTAGGAATTACTGATAGTAAAGATAAAGTTATAATGTCCATCGAAGAAGGGAATGAGGATAGTGACTTTACTGTTAGAGTGTTTGATCTGTCAGATGATACAGAACAAGAAACTTTAATTAAAGAAATAGCTTATGGAGTTTTATCCATGTTACATGATGAAGATAAATTAAATTCAATTCGTAACTTAGGTAAATATGAATTTGCCGTTAACAAACAAAATAAATCTTCTCCTGTTCAACATATTGGAGACAATGTAATTGCCTTTGTACCAAGATAATCTTAT
>Ga0114899_1001648_pt1 | contig 12799 bp, 12 predicted proteins | sample MalvireepMed_215_FD_83497 | JGI IMG/M metagenome (GOLD analysis project Ga0114899, IMG submission 83497) | Marine viral communities from the Global Malaspina Expedition - Malaspina viral metaG DeepMed_215 | ecosystem: Environmental > Aquatic > Marine > Oceanic | place: Mediterranean Sea... | reverse complement strand
GGTCGCTACTGTCTGACTGTCCACATACTTGGCCAGCCCCAGCTCCTCGCTCTTCAGCACCCGGAGCAGGTCCGTCTGTAACCGCTGCGACAGACCCATCTGGTTAGAGAACGCCGCCTGGTCATAGGGGTTCCAGAACAGGGGACGGAAGCCATACTCCAACATCTCCTTTAAGGTATTGTTGTTCCTCGCCAACTGGTATGACTTCTTCGAGGTCAGCCTCTTGGTCCTGGCGGCTATTATGTTCTTCTGGATATCATCCAGTCCGCCCTCTTCGTAGTACATCCCCCGATAGAAGTAGTCCTCTCTCGTGAGAGCGTTAGGCCCTATCATGTCAGCGTCGAAGCGTAGATGCTCTTCCCACTTGGTCAGTGTCTGTAGGTTCCAGTACTGTCTCTCGACAGCGTCCCGAATCTCCCCCTCGGGGAAGTCTTCGAGCAGCTCCCCTAACTGGTCGCTGTCGTTGAGTGCATACCAAAGCTTCATCACCGGGCCGGGGTTCTCTACGGTCCCGAGTTTCTCAGCGTATATACGTCCATCCGCATCCGCCCAGCCCAGCTTACGCAGGTCCTCAGACCCCTTCTCCATGATATCGCGCAGAAATGTACTGTGTTGAGAGGTTACTCCCTCGTATCTCCGCATGGCTGCCTGGACATCCTGCCTTCCCGGACTCCAGTTACCGTACCCCAGCTCCTCCTTCGTCATCACGCTCCTGAACTCGCCGATGGCATCGTCCACTATCTTCACAGCACCGATGGACCAGTCGAGGCGACGCACCCATTCGGACACCTTGCCCCCACGACGCCTTATGTTCTCTATGGGATTATCAGGGAGCGGATACTTCACGCGCACCTCCGCTTCATAGGCCATGTTGTCCGCTGCGGTCAACCTGGCCCTGCCCTCCTCGTTCATCCTGTTCGGCTTGACCGTCCAGATCCCGTTCTTCTCCTTCCTGTAGATGTCTGTTATCCTGACCCCCATCCCTTCCCAGTTGGGATCGTCCAGGGTGAACTCCAACTTCTCCAACGGGGTCTCGTACCTGGCCATGAGGTCTGACACATACTGCTTGACCTTGTCCTGGTTACCCTTACTGGCATCTCCGAACATGGCCGTTGCGGCCTGCTTTATCTTGAGTGTGCGTTGACTGGAGTACCCTCGTTTCGTGACATCTATCGCCTTCGATGTCTCGTACTCGAGGAGTTTGTTCAGAGCGTCCCTGGCCGGGTCATCTACCAGTGCATCGTACTCATGTGCAGGAGCCTGTATCCTGAGCTGGTCACTGATACCAAGTACGCTGTCCTTATCGATCGCTGGATCTATGGCAGCGTACCGCTTGATGATACTCTCCGTCGGTTGGTTCCTCACCACTTCCTTCAGGTACTTCACGGTTTCGGCGGTGATGACTCGGGGTAGCTGTATGACCTTGTCCTCTATTCGGACCTCATCCATCCCCTGTGCGAGGACCCCGTGCCTGGGCAATGGCCAGCCTGCCGGTGTCATCCCACGATTGGTATGCCTTTCTATGTCTTGCCAGATAGCTTTCCTGGCAGCTCTGTGCTGCTTTGGTGAGATGTCTTTCGGTTTGGGCTCATCGTACCTGGTCATCAGCTCACGGAGCCTGTTGGTGCCCATGATGTTCTCTTCGGCATAGATATCAGACTCCAGGCGTTTCTTGATATCCCTTACCCTGGTGAATCTTTTCTTGCCCTTATGAACACCCTCACCCCTCACCAAACTACGCAGGTCTTCCACCTCAGATAATGCTGCGGCTTCATCAATCCCTCTGACGATTGGTGCATCAGGTGCGGCGGTACGTCCCGGAATATCAGGGATCTCGTCGAGTACCTTTTGCGCTGTAGTGGGAGCTTCCTTACTGACCTTTGGCACCCTGGGTAGTTTCGCCTTGGCAACCTTCGTTAGGGCCTTCGCTCCTTTCAGGACAGGAATGTCGAGTACTGACGGCTCCATCAACGATTTCCATATGGGCAGGTCGCCTGCCTCACTCGCCTGTTCCTCGGCCATGGCCAATGATGATATGGGGTCAAAACCGGCATCCCTGAGTTCCAGGTACCTGACCCGGACAGCAGCGTCTCCGATACCGGGAGCCGTATGGATTAGGCCAGCCAGGGGTTTGAATGGCTCGTCTATCCCCTCGATGCCTGTCAAAATGGGTTCCACAGCTCCCAGTCCACCTGACAGGAACCTGGACCAGCCCGATGCCTCTGGACCAGCAGCCTCGGCACCTTTCCTGTACCCGGCCCACGGGTCCGTTCGCTCATGCTCTGTCCTAGGGCTGAGAACCCGACTTACTGCGGTTCCGGGCTCCTCCCCAAGAGCGAGGTAAGCCGCCCCCCTCAATGCCTTCTTCCCCGCCTCTTTCCATCTCTTCGGGTCCCAGAAGCTGGGGGCAGTGACATCCGTGATGTACTCTTCGGCATAGTCAGGACGCGGCACTGGTTCACGCATACGAGCGGTTGCTGCTCGTATGGCTTCCCAGTTCACATCGCCCTGCTCATCGACAGGCAGTGATGCCCCGTACTCCTTCTCGAGTTCAGGGAACCGCCCTATGGCAGTGGCCCATAGTTCAGTGAATGACGATCTAGTGGTCATCTATACGCATATCGTGTACGCGGACTGAACCTGCGGAACCCGCCACCCGGACGCATGGCCGGGCTGAGAGCCGTGTATCTCTCTGTCCAGGGCATGTTCTCCAGGAAACCGGTGAAGGTAGGAGCCTGGCCACCCTCCCTGAGCGTAGTGCCCAGAGCCCCCAGGTACTCGTTCGTGATGTTGCCGTACTGTGTCCCCCAGTACTGTCTCTGAGCTGGAGAGGTCAGCCCCTGGAAAGGAGCGGAGCTGAAGTAGGCCATGGCCGGTGAGGACTCCAGCATGTACTCACTGAGGTTCTCGACTTCCGGCCAGTCATCCCACGCAGTACCCGCTCCCAGGACCCCTGTCTGGTTTATGGCCATCTATACGGTCCCCGTCTGGTTGCGTAACCTGTTGAGATATCCCAGGAACCCGGAAGCGTCTCCGGTGGGACCGGTTACCTGCCTGGCACGGTACAGGTCATAGAGACTCCCCAGACCGCGCTGTATCGCCTGTGCACCTATCCCGCCACCTGTTACGCCCATACCAGCCATGGCCATTGCCAGTTGGTTGGCCCTGGCGTTCTCACCCGTCAAGTATTGACCAATGGCTATGTTCCTGGCCAGGTCCGCTCCCGCACCCTGTGTTGTGACGTTCTCTATCCCGTATTGTTGTGCCGCAGTACCCTCTGGACTATATCCCGACATCCAGTCAGATACCTGTGCGGCCCTTGTGAAAGCTTCAGGGTCTGTGGCCGGAATCCCGATTGCTGTCTGTGGTGCGGCAGTACCTCCGACACTCGGGAGGTACTGACCGAACGTACCGCCTAAACCCCCACCCAGCAGGTACGAACCGTATGCGGGTACGAATCCCTGCATGGCCATGTCACGGAACCTGGGCACGTTCGCATACGAGCCCATCTGGTTCAGTCGTGCCTGCTGCCAGGCATCTCCAGGGGAGAGGCTCGAAAGCACAGTTGGGTCTATACCACTTGTACTCGGCATGAGGCCCCAGTCACCGAAAGAACCCTGACTCCAATCCGTAGGTAGTCCATATCCGAACGCCATATCATTACTCCTTCACTGTTTGCTTTCCTATCACTGTTCCAGATTTCCTGCCTTCATCCTGTCATCTAACCACGCTATGAACCCGCCGGGATCAGCCCCGCCCGCCGTACCTCTGTTCCGTAACTCGAAGATGTCGTAGAGCTGACTCAATCCAGACCTCATCGCCTGTGCGCCTATCCCCACACCACCACCCAGCCCAGCCGATGCCAGTGAGATTATCCTATTCTTGGGATCGTCATCCCCACTCCCGACGATATAGCCCCGATATGTATTAAGCCTTCTCAATTGTTCTGGTGTATAGCTTACTCCACTTGCTTCATCGAATGTCTCACCCAGGCTCCTGGACACATCGGCGAGTTCATCCCATCTATCTCCCTTGACCAGTGAAAAAGCTTCCGGCTGATCCCAGGTCTCCTGTACGAACGAGGGGAACTCCTCCCTGCCTGACAACAGGAACTTATCCCAGACGGGCTGGTAGCCGAACATCCTGTTCCTCCACTGGCGAGGTTTGTATATGTCCTCTCCCATCTCCCTGGCCCTCATCAGCTCATATTGACCAGCCGGGTCTCCCGTCATGGCCTGGATGGTCTCCCAGTCATATCTGGATACGTCACGAGGTCCGATACCCCCGGTGGTACCGGTGATGCCGGTGGTACCGGTGATGCCGGTGCCTGTTGTACCAGTCCCTGTTCCCGTACCAGAACCACGCATAAGGTCTTCTTCATCCACATAGATCCCACCCTGATTGTATACAACCTGCGCCCCGAGTTGTTCCTCGAGGCCCTCGATAGTACCCCGGTAACCGTATGTCCCATCAGGGTTCAACTCGAAGTATCCGTCTCTCCACTGCCAGACAGTCGTATCCTCCTCGTCCGGCCAGAGGCTCCGCACATCACTCTTCATGCGTTCGATGGCCGTGGAGCCTCTGCGAGGACCTTTGTATGATGCTCCCTTCTTATCCCTGGCTACGAACAAGAAACGGGGCAGGCTGGGAATCAAAGAAGTGGAATAATCAAAGACGGGATGGTCGAGTGTCAAGTCCAGGTCATCCAGGTCACCCAGGGTCTTCTCCGCATACACAGTCATGTCGTTCGTATCTATGTAGATGTCCAGACCGCCCCCGGAACGTACCTTCTGGAGTCGGCCCCTATCGACTTCGATAGCAGGGAACCCCCATCTCTTCGGGTCCAGCCCTGATATATCTGCGGCGAAGCTCTCTACGTTACCAGGGCCGATACCCCCAGTGGTATCTGTTATCTCCTCCTCTGAGATCCCGGACTGTCTCTGGAGTTCCAGTTGGCCCAGCAAGTCCTCGATAGACCCAGGGATCACCAAACCCATGTGTCCAGTATCCCTGAGTCGTCCGTACAGGCCCATGACCTGGTTGGCCGTTTCCTTCACGGTATCGGCCAGAACACCCGTTTTCTGGTAGTCCGGGTACAGGTCATCATAGAGTCCCTGTAGCCGTATCATATTCGCTCCTATCTGTGATATCAGCTCTTCGGGATCCTCGGCCTCATCTACCTGTATGGGTTGTTGTGCCATGGCCTGCTCATCGACCTCCTCAGTGGGTGGAGATAACTGTATCCCTGGGGTAGGGATGGAACGCTCCTGACTCGGTTGTTGTGTCCTGAGTGGCGGACCCAGTGCGGCCAGATTCCCTCCAACCCCTGTATCGTCCGTGAGATCCATGCCCTCGGGTGAGGTGATGGCCCCGTACACGACATCCGACACCAGTTGGTTCCCTACGGTCTGGGCCGTAAGAGCCTGTCGGGCATCGTAGTCCTGTGCCATGTCCGGGATGTTCTGCTCTGTGAGCCTGCCGACCTCACCCTGGGCCTGGTCCATCTCCTTCTTACGAGAAGATATCGCGGTGTTGATGCCCTGCGGGGACACGTCGAAGGTACCGGCCAGTGCGTTCACCATGGCCTGTTCATCAACCTCGGTGTCCGGGTACTCTCCCATGGCTGGCCCCATGACCATCATGGCTGAGGAAGCGGCTGCGTCCGTCCTGGCGGCCTCTGTGGCCAGCTCATCGACCATCCTTTGTCGTATGTCGGCCTCTGTCTGTTCCATGGCCGCAGCGGTGGCGAACTGTGCAGCCATACCGCTGTCGCCGGTGTCCATCAACACGCTGGAGTACAGGCCGGGTTGCTGTGTCCCCATGTCAGGGAACTGCATGGGTTCTGCCATCTCGCCGGTGTTGACGACATCGAGCAGCTCGTACGGTCCCGCACCGTTCATCATCATGCTCGGCATGGCCTCGAAGGCCCTGGCTATGTTGATATCGAACTCTGCCATATCACCCCCTGGGCCCCAGCAGTCCTAGTCTGGCCAATCGTTCCTGTTCTCCCTGCGCCCCCGGCCTCGGTTGTCCGGGAGGTACCACCGGGCCACCCTGTGGGGTGGGCACCGGTGGCGGTACCCCTGCGGCACCGGGCGGCATCACCTCTGGTGGTGGAAGAGGTGGCGCAGCACCGGGTGGGACACCCTGGGGAGCACCTGGCGGGGCACCCGATGGCACTGGAGGAAGCGCACCTGGGGATGGGCCAGGCGGTGCCCCGCCACCGAGATTGTCCGACAGCATCTTCGCCTTGGAGAGCAACATGGCAGTGAGTTCGCCTGCATAGAACTGCGCCAGGTCCTCTCTGCCCTGCTTGATCGCAGACCTGTACAAACTCCACAGAGCTGCTTCGGGCAGGGTACGTTCTGCTATCTGTTCCTTGACAGAGTCTTCGATCTGGTCCGCATCCTGTAGTCCGAGCACATTGTCCCTGATCCACAGGTCCGGGAGCAGTGGTGTGGGACCCTCTCGTGCTATCTGGGCCATGGAGTACTTGGTCATATCGTCCTGTGGCAGCCGGGCGACTACGGACACCTCTATGTCCCCACCCTCCTTGACCGTCTCAGGGGTGATGGTGTCCGAGAAGTACATCCTGTTGTTGTCCCGTCCTGACAGCTCCATGGCCGAGAAGGCTCCGGTGGAGTACTGGTCACAGAGCAGGTTCAATATCTGTCTATAGGCCTGCTCCAGGGCCATCACCCTGGGGGACAGCACCGTCTCTATACCCTGTCTGAGGGTGTTGATGGCGAAACCCGAGAGCTGGAACTGTAGCTCACCGTACACGGAATGGGGTATGGACCCGCGCTGCATCTCTCCTGACACCAGTCCCATATAGGCCCCGGTCTCCCTGGCCACCTCCATGAGCCCGAGCGGTGTCACGTCCTCTCCCTGTGCCAGTGATATCTCGGTGCCCTCTTTGTACGGGTCCTCCTCGAGCGTCTTGGTACCGTCACGGGAGACTATCTTCAGGCCCTGTTTACGGCTCCTGGCCGTGAGTTCCAGCATGACGGACATCATGAAGTTATGGTTCTCGTACAGGTCCCTGGTGGACTTGAACACGCTCTCTCCGTAGTCTCCGACGGTGTCCTCTGTGGAGGACCACTCCAGGGACTGCACGAGCGGCGTGGCTCCCACGGGTCCCAGGAACACCGGGACCCTGCCCGTATCCGAATCATTCGGGGTGTGTTTGGTGCGGTTCTTTATGAACCTGTGGGGGATGGCCACGAAGTTGTCCTCGCGGTCATAGAAATCGTATACCTCTATCCCGTCATCGTCCTCGCGCTCGGTACCGAGGCGCACCCTGTACTGGCGTTCTATCTCGGAACGAGTCTTCTTGGTCTTGTAGCAGGCCCATGCGAGTCCGTCCGAGTCCGTCCCCCAGTAGGTGTGCATGGGGTCCCACGGAGTGATATCCACATATGTCGTATCGTCATCGGGTTTGACCAGGACGGCCCTGCCAGCGAACCATCCCCTCAGTGTGATGTACCAGGCGAGTTGGCTCTGCAATCCGGGCATGAGTCTGCGGGACAGTCTCTCGTCCGCGGATCTCAGGGCCCCTATTATGAACCGTTCCTTCTCGTTGTTGGTGTCCCTGGTGTTCCGGGGGTTGCCGCTGGGCGGTATACGGATGACCCTGTCCGCTGCGGACAGCCAGGATATCACCTTGTCGGCATATGTCTGGGGTTCGTTGGACGTATAGCTCTTGTATCCGTCCCCCGCGTCATACGGTGCCAGCCTGTAGAGCTGGTGGTCGGTGTCCATACGCGACCTGAGAGGCTCTGTGGCATCATGGTGCGTGTCCACCAGGTCTATGATCTCTTCTACCTTGCGTCGAGCCATCTAGGTCCACCTCTTGACCTTGATCAGGCCGCGGTCACCTATATGACCGTAGCCATATCGGTCCACGAGACCATACACAACCGCCTTCACACCGTGGTTGTTCTTGTCCTCGGGAGAATCGCCTACTATATTACCATCTCTGTCCATTCGCCATCGATAGGCTCTCGTCTGGCCGTCCAGGGGGCTCGGTACCACCCCGAATTCAGACAATATACCCTCACAGACAGGGTTGAAAACGATTTTTGGGGCATTAGATATCGGATCGGTCTTCAAAAAGCTCTTCAGGCGTTCGGTACCCTCATTTATCCTGATCTTCTGGGCGGATAAGTACAGGCCGGTCTCCCTGAGCCATATCTCCGCCGGTGCGGACATGGCCTGATGCTGGTAACCGGCTATGTCTATGACCCCACCCTGAACGTCCTTCCACCACGGTCTGGACCTGGCCACGTCTATCATCTCGTCGGTGATGAGACCCTGTTCGTATATCTCGTCTATGACGCATATCTGTCCGTTGATCTCCTGGACCGCCTCTACGGCGTAGGCACCGGCGTAACCGGGGTCCATCCATAGCTGCACTGGCTCTCCGACCACCCATTTGGCATCGCTACTGATATGTATATCGGGTCTGAACTCCCCGAACACGAGTCCCTGGGGCGGTGTGGGTACCCCCTCTATCCTCTCCATGAAGAACTCGTCCGAGGCCATGGCCTTGAGGCGCAGTATCTCGGGGTCAGCCTTGCCGCCGGGATACAGGTGCATATTGGAGTAGCTGGGTAGCGAGAAGCTCTGTTCCTCCTCCTCGCCGTGTCGCCATGTCTGGAAGAGCTGCGGGTACCAGCCCAGGGACCCCTCGAAAGTACCCGCCAGGAACAGCCATCCCCTCTTCGGGGCGCACCTGCTCCGTAACCTGTGGAACGATTCCATGTCCAACTGAGAGGCCTCACACCCTATTATCCCGTTGGGTGCCTTCATGGCCAATGTCCTGGGGTCCTTGGCGGATTTCGTCTCTATACGAGTCCCGTCTGCGAGTACGATACGTCCGGGGTCCACCCTCTTGGAGACCTCTGCGAGTACCCCCAGAGACGCGAAGTCCTGCACCAGGTAGTCGAACTCGGCCCTGGTGCGCTCGTAGTCCGCCGCGACCAGCCAGTAGAGCCCCGCCTCATCCGTCTCCAGGAACCTGGATACCAGGTACTTGGACGCGACCATGGACTTCCCGGCCTGTTCTCCCCCTGCCACGAGGATGAACCGCTTCCTACACGCCACTATGGGCCTCTGTTTGTCCGTCGGCTCGAAATCGAGCTTCGAGAACAGGTAGTCGGCTATACTTGCGTTAGTCTCCGTCACCATTGGAGGTCCTCTTCCTGGCCAGGAGCTTCTCCACCTCGTCAACAGCAGAACGCTTCGCCTCATCGGCAGCGTCACGCTCCACGTCCCCCTTCGCTCTCTGCTTCTCAGGCCCGCGATTATCCTTGGCCCACTTCCTCCACTCGCCCATCATCTCCTTCATCTCCGAAGAGGCCACCTGGCTGTCCCTGCGGAACTTCTCGGGCCAGCAGGCGTTGAGCATGGTGATCAACAGGATGGGGTTACCGTCCGGTTTCTGTTGCTTGATCCTGCTGAGAGCCAGGTCCTGTAGACCCTCTCTGAATATCTCCCTGGCAGCCTGGAACCTGGCCCTGAACAGGTGCAGGTCCTTCCTCTCCCAATCACCCACGGTGCTCCGACCCACAGAAGAGGCCTCACACGCGGCCCTGATAGTGCCGATCTCGCCATATGCCAGCAAGAAAGCTTCCTGACGAGCCTTCACCCTGGCGGTGGTAACTGACTCACGTTTCTGTTTCGGCATATATTCCCCGTTTCTTACGTTTTCCGTATCCGTATTTCTTACGTTCCTTATTTCCCTTCCGGTTAATCCCCCCGTCCCAGCATTCCACACAGTACCCGTCCCCGAGGTCAACGGACCAGTTACCGCAGTTCCTGGAGTTCTTACATACCCCGTATGATACACCAGGCATCGGCACCCCTGCTATCCTGTACGACATACTATCCAGTCTCTTCATTGTCAGAGCCTCTCTCCCCTGCCCCAGGCCTTCCGGTCCATAGTGTTACTGAACACCCGCTCCTCGAAACAGCCCAGACACACCCCATCCGACCTGGGACCGGCAGGGGTCGCTATGCGCCAGGTATGTACATGAGGCTCGTCGGGTATGGTCACCCTCTCCGACAGGAAATCATGTATCCACTCCCGTACCGTGGTGCGAGGTACTCCCAGTACACTGGCTATGTCGCGCTGTGAACGGCCAGCCACGTAACCACGGATGGCCGCCACCACGACATCCGTGGAATAACTCCTGGACCTGGTCATTAGTTCTCCCTCACCAACAGGACCCTGTGACACTGTGGCATTCGCCCGTTATCGCCATCAACTATCACTTGAGAAGCCGAGGTCTTTGACGAATTCCTTCCAGTTCGTGGATGCCATCCAGACCTTTTTCCCTTGCAGATGCAGGGTCCAACCTAGAGCTTCCGCTGAGTCGCTCATCCGACTGGCATCGAACGAGTACCCTCGGTTCGTATCTGTCGTATCAGAACAGGATAGGTGGTTCCACTCCCATTCCACTGTCGGCCATCTCGGTACGTCGGCAATGATGGTAACGCGCAGAGCGGCCCCTGATTCCACATGTTCCCTGCGGGAGTTGAACTCATGCGCGTCCTTCTGCCACTCAATCTCCCTCGCCACATCAGAATCTACCTCGATGACCGCCTCGTCGATACGAGCTGGCCGGTTGCATATAGAACAGTCAACAATCATACATACTCCTCACGCTCGTCATCCGTCAGGGCACACAGCTCGTTCACCACCGATGTCCCTGAGACATCGTGCCTGAGCCTACTCCTGACATTCCCGATGGCAGCCCAGTCTCTGGTCCTCAACAGGACCCTGATACTCTCGACCAACTCAGCCCTCGAGTCATATGACACTAACCCGTCTAACGATAACTGTCTCATATCACCCTCCAGAGCCAGTATTCCCCGAGACGCCCTCCCCCCCTAAGGGGGGGGCTCTCGAAATGAACTAGAAGCTAGTAGCTAGCACAGCCAAGCCTTCCTACCAGTCTAGTTTCAATGAAATATCAAGGTATTTCAGTGAAACATAGCTATATCTCGTTGAAATTTCAAGGGGTTTCAAGGTTACTAGCGCACTGGTCCAGCAATGTGTGCCAGGTCCTTTAGCCAGAAAAGTCTGGCATGGGTAGAAGCTTACCTAGTAGAAGAGTGCCAAGCCATGCCGGGGTCGCCTCGTGCGGTACGGAAACCTTATGCTCCAGCCCCGCTCCTTGCTGCTAGCCTCGGCTTGTTTTGGAGCATACCGGCAGACACTAGACCATAGCCACCCTAGCTATAACTAGACATCAGCCTGCAGCCCGTGGTATGTTGTCTGGGCTCGGTGGGTCCCTTGGGACCCCAAAACCAACCGAGCAGCGCTGGTCTCGATGGCTCGGGGCAGGCGTGACAGGGGAGTAAGAGCATGGACAGTGGACAGCAGACGGTAGCGACTAGGGCCGAGCGGCGACGTGATGACAGGCTCCAGGGGCCCATAGGGGCCCTTGGACTAGGACCAGCGATCGTCGAAGTAGACAGCCTCGGTATGTCACTTGAGCTGAAGCGGGACGTGATCAGACGGGTCAAGGCTGGAACACTAACCCCCGGCTACTTGATCGGTGTGGGCAGTGACCCCAAGACAGTCAAGGGCGAAAAGTATGGATACCTGACAGGCATACAGTACCTGACCCCTGCCGATGGGTCAGGCGTTGCTAACTTGTGCCCCTTCGCCAGTGCAGGCTGCAAAGCGGCATGTTTGAACACAGCTGGACATGGTGACCCTCGCATGGGAAACACCGTCCAGCTAGCAAGGCTCACGCGCACGGCGTTCTGGCAATTCCAGCGCAACGAGTACTGGAAATTACTCATCAAGGAAATAGACAGCCTGATACGCAAGGCTAACAGACTAGGCGTGATTCCTGTGGCACGTTTGAATGGCACGTCTGATATCGTATGGGAACGTACCCCGGTGGTTATCGACGGTGTCACCTTGGCACCTAACATAATGGCGCTCTACCCCGACATACAATTCTATGACTACACGAAATGGGCCCATGCCAAACGTGACAAGCTACCTGACAACTACCACCTGACATACTCACGCTCCGAAGACAACCACTCCGAAGCTATGCACAACCTAGAGATGGGTCGCAACGTGACCGTGGTCTTCGGTGTCAAGAAAGGCGACCCACTGCCCGAGTCGTGGAATGGCTATCAGGTGATCGACGCAGACCTATCAGACCTACGATTCCTCGATGACAGGCCTGTCATATGCGGACTAAGGGCTAAAGGTTATGGCCGAACAGACGATTCTGGATTCATAGTCCAAGTTTGATCGGGACCAACAGACACCAGGGGCCCTTAGGGGCCCTTGGTAGGTGGGGTCAAAATCTAACCAATGACCCCACCTTCGGACAGGATGGGAGTGATGAACATGGACAAACTAGCAAGGGATATCTCGACCACAGACATACGCCTCATGAGAGGCTGGCTTGATGATTGCGATTACGAGTGGCGGACTGGGGAACCGGTAGAAGATTTAGAAGATGATGAAGTCCTTGATCTGATCGCGTACAACTACTCAGGCGGCATTGACCAATTCATAATGGACACAGAAGATGATACCGATAGATACCTTAACTTGACAGCAGGCGTGTAATCGGGATGGAAGTGGGTGGGGTCAAATCTAACCAACAGACCCCACCCTTCGGACAGGACAGGAGTGATAGACATGATCTACTGCGACAACCTTGAATGTGAGAGCATCGACGAGCCCATAGAGCGCATATCCGATTACCGGATACTCGATGGGTCTGTAATATGCGTTGGGTGTGCCGAGCTGGCCGAGGATGAG